>Ga0302121_10001167_pt1 | contig 12994 bp, 9 predicted proteins | sample CB21_surface_MG_FD_203120 | JGI IMG/M metagenome (GOLD analysis project Ga0302121, IMG submission 203120) | Marine microbial communities from Western Arctic Ocean, Canada - CB21_surface | ecosystem: Environmental > Aquatic > Marine > Oceanic | place: Canada: Western Arctic Ocean | collected... | reverse complement strand
TCAAAGCCGTGCACATTCATAACATCGAATGGACGAACGAAAACGGTCGCTTCATCCCGAAGAAGGTCGATGGTAGTGAACGTGTAATCGAAGCCGAGCTTGTCCTGCTTGCCATGGGATTCTTAGGCCCCGAAGCAACCATCGCCGAAGAGTTAGGCCTCGACCTCGACGCCCGATCCAACGTGAAGGCCGAATACGGTGAATTCGAGACTAGTGTCGAAGGCGTCTTTGCCGCGGGCGACATGCGCCGTGGTCAATCACTCATCGTCTGGGCGATCAACGAAGGTCGTGCCGTCGCTCGCGTATGCGACAAGTTCCTAATGGGCACGACGAAGCTGCCATAATATAATTGGAATTTAGAAACTAATAATTGGTTTTTAACAAAAGACCTTCACTTCTCCATATCCTCCATCTCGATCTCCAAGGCTCGGCCAGAAAGATGAATTTCCCGGAGGCAATAGATCAGGGAGTTAAGCATTAGTCCCAAGCTGAGGCCAAAGAGAGTCTCACCAAGAATCCGTTGCCCGAGGAAGAGGAAGATGACTGAGAGGATACAGGCAAAGAGACTCAAGACACCGAAGGTCTGCATCTTTCGGATCAGCCCGAGTCGTGCGCGTAAATTCTCGATTTGGCGGCGAACAACGGCGCTGCCTTCAGCTTTGTAACGGCTATGCAGTACACGGATAATACTAGCGATGGCTAAAAAGCGGTTGGTATAGGCCAGCATTAGCAGGCTCACGGCTGGAAAAAGTATGGCTGGCGTAGTTAGAGTAATTTCCATAACAAATAGATGCACCGCCCTTAGAATTCTCGCAAGCGTGGAGTCCAAGGTATGGAACTACTAAAAAATACGCCTTAAAGAGCCAAGTAACGGATTGCAAGCCCCTGAGTTCTGCCCTCTTGTGACTGTCTTCCGAACAATCGCCCAACTATGGAGACCACTCCCAGCATACGCGTCAAAGATCTCACCCGCCAATACGGGGCCTTAACCGCTATCCATAAAGTCAACTTTACGGTCAATCCGGGCGAAGTTGTCGGTTTCCTTGGTCCCAATGGCGCGGGTAAGAGTACGACTATGCGGATCCTCTCTGGCATTATGTCAGCCACCTCGGGATCAGCTTGGGTCGGTGGCATCTGCGTAGCGCAAAACCCGCACGAGGTCAAACGTAAGATTGGCTACATGCCAGAAAACAATCCTCTGCCAGACGACATGCGGGTGGTCGAATATCTGCGCTTCCGTTCGCGACTCAAAGAAGTCCCGGGGCACAAGCTCCGCGCCACCGTGCAAGAAGCAATGGAGATTTGCGACCTCGCCCGTACAGCTCGCCGCAAAATCATCGGCACACTCTCCAAGGGCTTTCGCCAACGCGTCGGTATCGCCGATGCCCTACTTGGTGATCCAGAAATAATCATCATGGATGAACCGACCATCGGCCTCGACCCCCACCAAATCCAAGGAATCCGAAAACTGATCGATAATCTCCGTGGCAAACACACCGTTATCATCTCCAGCCATATTCTACCCGAGATCGAGCGCTCCTGCGACCGCGTGATTATCATAAACCGTGGTCGCATCGTCGCGGCGGGCACGAGCACGGAACTACGCGAGGAGTTTCTGCCCAGTAATCGCTTCAGCTTAATTGTCGAAGGCAACGAAACCGCCGTCGCCGCTTGCCTCGCCAGTCGTGGAATCGATGCTGCCATACTTGAAAGCACTCCGATAGCCGAAAATCGGTTCGAACTGAACCTCCGCGTTGAAAATGAAGGCAACCTAGGACCACAACTGATCCAACTACTCAGTAATCAGCGTGAATTCATCCTACACAGCTTGGCCCTTCGCGAGCCCAACCTCGAAGAGATCTTCCTCGCCGCGACCAAGCGATCTTGGGAAGAAACCATCGAAACCAAGCCTAAAATCAGCGCTTAGTCTCTCTCCAATTACTACTGACCAATTTAAAGTGCGCCACTTTTTCATACTACTCAAACACGAGCTACGCATGCTGCTCATCAGCCCGCCCACTTACATCGCCGCAGTGCTCTTCCTCTGCCTGATGGGCTTTCTTTATTGGGCAATCTTACGCGGCATGGTCAATACTCCCTTGGAGACCTTGCCTACTGTTCAGTTCTTTAGCGTCTTTTGGATTCCTGTTTTCTTCGTCGTACCGCTTCTAACAATGCGAAGCATCGCAGGTGAACGGAGTATTGGAACTTTAGATACACTAATGACCACTCCCACCTCGCGCGTAGCCGTAATTTTGAGTAAATTCGCTGGGGCTTACCTTTTCTACATGTTACTCTGGGTATTGACGATTGGCTTTCCCCTAATCACCGAAAAACTTTACCCTCATGCTGCAGAAAGTGGTGCTCTCTTGGAAGTAGAACCGCTCGTAGGTAGCTTCCTCTTCCTCGCAACAAGTGGTCTACTCTTTATCTCCATTGGTATCTTTGCCAGTAGTTTGACCCGCAGCCAACTCGTCGCGGGGATGCTCACCTTCACAACTCTCTTCGTAGTCATTATCGGTGGCCAGCAAATGGGTAATATTGCCGATTCAGGAGGTGAGTTCTCTAGTTGGGCAGTCGCCGTAGTCAACTACCTGCAAATCTTTGAGCATCTCGACGACTTTTCGCGCGGTATTATCGATACCCGCCCCTTCTTCTATTACGCTAGTACCGCTTTTCTATTACTCGGCCTCTCCACTCTCGTGGTCGAAGCAAAAGCATAGAACGCCATAATTATCCTGATGCAGATCAACCGTTTCAATGAATACCGTCTCGCGCGCCGTTTCCGCGTAGCCAATCGCATAGTCCAGATCATACTCGGATTGTGCTTGATCGCCTCGCTCAATTATCTGGCCGCAAAATACTTCAACAGGATCGACCTGACACAATCGGGCAGTTATTCCCTCGCGCCTGAGTCAAAAGCCCACATCCGCGAACTAGAGGAGCCTGTCAATATCATCGTCACCATTCCGAATGATCCCGAAGTCGCAGAGCTAAAGCAGATTCACCAACACCTGCGCATGCTCTTCCGCGAGTACGAAGCCGAGGGCATGAAGGAAGGCAAAGCCTACATTAACGTTGAGTTCGTCGACATCTATCGCCAGCGAAAGCGTGCTCAAGATCTTAGCAACAAATATAAGCTAACGCAGGAGAACATCATCTTAATCGCAATGGGGAAACGCACGAGAGAGATTCGCCAAGCTGAACTCTACGAAGTCGCGGACAATCAAATAGCAGGCTTTCGCGGTGAAAAGGTAATCACCTCAGCAATCATTGAAGTCTCCGCGAAAGATGAGGATAAAATTTACTTCCTAGTTGGTCACGGCGAGATGCGCCTCGACGATGTCGACCCCCTACGCGGCCTTTCACAGCTCGAAGCCTTTCTCCGCGAGCGTAATTACATACTCGCTACGCTCGATCTGGCAGTGGAAGAAAATGTGCCCTCGGATGCCGACTTAATAGTCGTCCCCTCCCCGCAGGCCAGCCTCCTTCCAGAAGAAGTCGAAAAGCTGCGTCGCTACATGAGCGAGCGTAATGGCCGGATGATGGTGTTGATCGATCCCGGTCGACGCCACGGCATGGAAGAGCTTTTCTATGATTGGGGCGTACTTGCTGATGACATGATGGTTGAAGATGTTGGTCCCGACTTTCAGGCGCAAGGTGGCGATCTAATCATACGTCGCTTCGCCGAGCACCCGATCACAGAGCTACTCGTCGATTACCAGGTCACCGCCCTCTTCGGTCGCCCGCGCCCAATGCGCACCGATCCTGGCTCCCTTAAAGACCCTCGCCTAAAGGTTACTCAAATTATCGGTACCTCCGACCAAAGCTGGGGGGAGAGCGACTACCGCACGCAAGATCCGATAAAATTCGACGAAGGGCGCGACCTCAAAGGCCCCATCCCCATCGCTACAGTTTCCACTCGCACTGCAGGCACAGGGCTCGGTATCAATATCCCCGGCGGCCGCTTCGTCGCCTTTGGTAATTCTGACTTCATCACCAACAACCGCCTACGTGCCTTCGGCAACCGTACCCTTTTCTTCAACTCGATGAATTGGGCACTCGCTAAGAATAGCATGCTGAACATAGCGACTCGGCCACTGGAAAGTTACCAAGTCGTCATGAGCAAGCGCGACCTAAACCGAACCCTCATTTATTACGCAATCTTACCGAGTGCCACTGCGCTACTCGGCTTGCTCATTTATCTCATCCGCCGCCACTAAGCATATGCGTTTCAAATTCACAGTCTTCCTTCTCGCACTCAACGTCATTGCTTTTGGCCTCATTGCTTACCTCAACCACCAGACCAAACAAGTCGAGCCAAGCACCGGCGGCCTCTCTAGGCAGATCGGACGTGAGCTAATCGACGCCGATCGCATCGAGCTGCATGGGCGTGGAATCGAAACGCCCCGCATCCTTGAACGAAAAGGTTCTACCTGGCACCTCATCGAGCCAATGCAATGGTCCGCCAACTATTTCGCGATCAATCGCATTCTAAATCAGCTACAGTTCCTCGAAGAAGAAGCCTCCTTTTCCGTCGATGAAATTGAAAAGACTGGGCAATCCCTAGCCGACTACGGACTCGAAAATCCTTTACTGAAGATCGTCATCGCCGAAGGCAATAAAACCATTTCTCTCAGTATTGGTACGCTAACCGAAATCGGCAACAATGTCTATTTTCTAGGCCCCGACCAGCGGGAGATCTTTGTCGTCAACCGCCAAGTCATTGATAGCATGCTAGTTGATCTAAATGATCTGCGCGCCCGCGAGATATTTGACATACCCGTCTTTGAGGTCGACGCACTCGGACTGCAGATCCGCTCAGGGAATACTGCCGATGGTAGTTCGCTAAAAGTGCGTCTCGCACGCAACAATGGGGCTTGGATTTTTGAGGCACCCCTCGCAGCGAAAGCAGACCCTGCTCTCGTCGACAACACGGTCAATACCTTAACCGCTGCCAAAGTGCGGCGCTTTATTGAGACCGAACAAGCCGATCCTATTGTCCAAGGCCTCGAAACACCCTTCATGCAGATCACGATCTACGGTAATAAGCGCCGCCAAACACTCATCGTCGGCAATCTCGATCCCGATTCGCAAGGTGCGCCTCAATACTTCGCTAAACTCGAAGACAACCCAGCAATCTTCACTGTGCTCGCCCGCCCTTTCGACGCCCTGCGCGAAGCGCAAGAAGCCCTACGTGAGCGCAACTTTATAAACTTCGATCCGAGCATGCTTTCCGCCATCAATATCTCCGAAAATGGCCGAAAGATACGGCTACAAAAACTAGAAACTGGCGAAAACGACTGGCAGGTCCTTGAAAGTAGGGGTGGGAATGAGATCCAGCCTTATCGCGCTGATCCAGCCATCATGGATCGACTGATAAAAGACCTCTCTAGCCTTCGAGCGAAAGGGTTTGCCGCCGATGCCCCCTCCACATCTGACATCGATAGCTACGGCTTTAACAATCCACGACGCATCGTAACGCTCAGCTTCTCAGAGGGCGATCCATTGACACTTATGCTCGCATATCCTGAAAACAGCAGGGGCGCTCTCTACGCAAAAACAAACTTAGCTGACTTCATCTTCAAAGTAGAGCGCAGTGCGACTCTGCGCATGATCCCACTCAATACCCCCTACTACCGAAACCGCATCTTGGACATACTGCCCGCTGCGGCGCGTATCAGTGCACTCAAGCTTACAAACCTACAAAATAACGAAGCCATATTCAGCTACGCACCTGGACAAAAAAACATACATTGGAATGACCTGATCGCGGAATTCGATGCCAACCATGCAGAGCATATACGCGTCCTGCTTGGCGCTATTCGTAAATTTGAGGTTAAGAGCTACCTCCTCGATAGCTATGCCGAAGCTTATCCCGTCGACACAGAAAAATCACTGCCGTGGCTCTTCCAACTCAGCGCCACAATCGAGTTGCCCGGGGACGAAACCGACCGTACCGAGACACGCGAATACGTTTTCACCGACCGCCTCTCAGGTACCGTTCAAGTAGCTGGATCGAAACAATACAACACCATCTTCGAAATCCCACAGCCACTACTCGACGCACTCTACGAACTAACCGAGGAAATGGAAATCCCGCCAGAGATGAAGGATGAACCAGTGCTAAAACCCGAGCTCATAGAGCCATTACCTGCACCTGCTCAAATCTAGACACCTTAAAGTCTAGATAAGTAAAGCACCTGCAAGCTACCACGCTAATCATGGCACGTATCAGAAAACTCCGCCTAGCCACACTGCTAAAGCTGTTTTTTGATGCCACAATGTTACTTATCTTTACAGCGCAAACCGTTGTCTTGGCGTGCCTACTCATCTACGGCTACCTGCCGATACCGTCCGAGTGGGGCAATCAGATCATTGCCAAAAAATTATCCCCAGGCATCATCCTACGTGTCGATGAAATCCGCCTGCGCTCGAATGCCACTATAGAACTCGTAGGTATCGAACTACGTTCCGTAAATATCGAGCAATCCCTCTTTCAAGCCGATGCCGCCGAGCTTGAACTGAAGTGGCGAGGCTTCGATAAAGCGCCTAGCGCTGAGAATCTGCTATTGACCGGGGGGACACTTTTTACCCCATCCGTGTATTCACCAGATGGATATCATAGTCCTATATTAGATCGCGTCGCCTTTCGGCTTGTTCAAACTGAAGGAAATTGGAAAGTCGACCGATTCGCCGCTTTACATGAAAGCATACGCTTACGCGGTTCTTTCGATTTACCAGCCTTCAAGGAAGACGGTGCCGAAGCTTTAGACATTAATGCAGCCATCAATACCTTTTACACACAAGCGGCCGTACTATCTCAACAAAAGAAGCACATTAGTTACTTTCTAACACCGACCGTTGACTTTAAATCGAGTAATCTCGACAACAATATACTGCAAATCGAACTACGCATCACAAGCAGGCAGATGAAGCACGCAGAGGCGAATGCCGAAAAATTACAGCTTTCAGGAATCATCCAACTCACTGAGGGCAAGCTCATTCCCATCTCGGCACCTCGTCTTACAGCACACCACCTAGAGGTTCCTCGCTTTGATTTAACTGCACAGAGCCTCAGCGCAGAGTTCCTTCACGACGACTTCGACGACTTGATCTCAGGCAAATGCCCGCGAATCAAAATAGCTGCTAAGCAATTAAACATACAGAACTTCAAACTCCTTGCCCCCATTCTGCAGGTCGACTCAAAGGCCTATCCCCTACTTTCGTTTCATGGTTCAACCTCTAGCTTAAAGGGGGCTATCGATCTAAGCGGACATTTTAACGCCCAGAAATGGAGCGGCCTCGTGCATGCGCGCGGCTGTCTCGATCTCGTCACACTGATTCCCGAAGAGCTTAACAAAAGAATTCCAACAATCGTCTACGAGACACCCCCCTACTACGACCTCAAGCTAGATCTTGCCGAAGGATTTGTCGTCAATCACGCCGAACTAGAAGCTAAAGTTCAAAGACTTAAAATCGACGAACTAACTTTCGACCATGTCAATGCACGCGCCAGTTATGCCAATGGCCTCTACGTGATCGAAGATCTTTACCTCCGCCGTCAGCAGCAATGGCTTGAACTTACGTATAGCCTAGATACCTCGAGCTCCGATTATCGCTTCAGCCTCATCGGCTCCGCCGTGCCCCAAGATTATAACTCACTTTTTCCTAGCTGGTGGGCATCTATCTTTAAGGACATTGATTTCAGTCGAACTGATTACAGCCTAGGCGATTTTATCATCTACGGAAACACGCAGCGAAAACCCTCTGACCTCTACTACGGATACGTTGAGGCGAGCAAGCTCAGCTACAAAGGGGTGGCTCTCGATGAGGCCAAGCTCATCGTGCGTGGCCGTGGCTCCTATTGTGAACTACACGACCTCAATGCACGCAGCGGCCAAGGTTGGGCACGCGGCGACATCGCCTTCGCCGTAAAACGAGACAAAATCAAAGGACTTGCTTCGATCCGCCTAGATATCGAGGCTCAACTAGCGCTGACCGAAGCGGCCAAACTTTTCAAAAGCGATGTAGCTACCATCATAAATGAATTTGAAGCTACCAGCCTACCTGTAATGCGGCTCGAAGCTGCCATCTTCAACAAAGCCTGCCCAGAGTATGCGGGCAAAAGTTACTTTGATCTATCAGCCGATCTAGACCAGCCGCTCACCTTTAAAAACGTGCCGCTCAATCATCTCAGCTTCAATCTCTTCGGGCGCTCTGAAGTCACTCACCTGCGCGATGTTCAGTTTGGCTACGCCGATGGCCAAGCCACAGCCATGATCGATATTTTCATGCCTGCACAAGCCAGCAATTCACTGCGCTACGAGCTCACTTTAAAAGATGCCGATCAAAACCAGGCACTCCGCGATCTTCCGCAACTCGATGATATAGAAGACAACCTAGAAGGCACCAAAACTACCAAGCCCGGACGTGAGGATGCGCGGATCGACCTCAATATACGGGGACAAGGCCCGACTGAAGATCCCTTCAAGCACAAGGGCTTCGGCCGCTTTGAAATCCGTAATGACAAACTAGGCACGATCCAGCTACTTGGGCCTTTGTCTAAAATCCTGCAAAGCACGCAGCTCAGCTTCACATCCTTTAACCTCAACAACATGCACGGCGACTTCCATTACGAGGACGATCTTGTCACCTTCGACCCCCTGCGCATCGATGGAAACCTCACCGAGATCGACGCTCCAGGGACACTCAGCCTAGGAGATCAAACGCTCAACATGAATGTTGAAGTCAAGCTCTTTGGTAGAGCCATTAAGCCCGAATCCAAGCTGCGCAAAATTAGCGACTTTATCACAAAACCGATACCCAACCTTCTCCAATTCGAACTTACCGGCACCCTTAAAGACCAAAAGCTTCGCTCTCTCTACGATCCGAGGAATTTGATTCCGAACTTATAAAACACTCGCTTCGTATTGAACCTAAAGGACTCACCTTTGAAGTAAGGCATCGAAATTAACATGAGAAGACAGCAGCGGCGGCTTCGATCCCAGATAGCGCCGCCCCTTCTACTCTTGCGCCGCCGAAAGAATCACCTGCTAGGGTCAATTGAAGGCTGGCATTTTGAAAGTAAGGATCGGGCCACGGGTTGATAGGAGTGGTGAATCCCCAACGGTGGCACTTGTATTCGACGACCTTTGCACTGAGATGTGGGGCCGCTGCTTCAAGCATGAGTGCCCCACGTAATTCGTTAGGTGAATCCCAATGCGTCTCAGCGAAATCTGGGTGAGCATGTATAGTGATTGCTGATACATCGGGCGAGATGCCTTTTTGCTGATTATCGGCGATCCAGGTGAGTGGTGCTTCGTGAATTTTAATCCCGCCGGGCTTTGGCAAACCACTGGCAGCATCCAGAATGGCGAGCGTGGCGAGACCACGTTCGTAGCGAACGGCTCGCAGGGCATCGGTTGCGCCTTTGGCGTAGGCCAGTCCAGTCGCATCGAGCAAATTAATCGCCTGCGGAAGTGGCGCGGTAATGACTAGGTGCTTAGCCAGAAAAAAATCACCAGATGCCGTGTGGGCGGTCCATAGATCTGCATCGCGAGAAAGCTCGATGACCTGCTGGGAATTGCATACGTCGAGCTCTTTAGCTAAATGCTTCGGGGCGTCGGTCATACCTGTGATCCCACAGTATCGAGGGTAGCCGTCGGCATTGGAATCTTCAGGCAAGTGGCGAAACCACTCCTTGATGATACCCGCTGCGAGCCAATCATCAGCATAGTCTTGGAGGCGAGGGTCACGCACCGTAAAATACTGTGCGCCGTGATCAAGGCGACCGCCCGCCATACGGCGCGTCGCCATACGCCCACCAAGGCCTCGGCCTTTATCGAGTATGCGCACGGACTTACCTGCCTTGCGAAGTTCTGTGGCGCAAAGAAGACCAGAAATTCCGGCACCTATGATAAGGACGTCTGTGGCTTGCATGAAGCTTAAGAGAGTGTTTGTTTTAAAGCGGATATGAGTTCGGGTTGCTGCCACTCGAAGCCGAAATCAGTCAGTGACTTAGGGAGGACGCCAAGGTCGCTGAGAACGGTTTCTTTACCCATTTCGCCGAAGAGCATTTTAACAAGGCCCGTAGGCAGAGGGAAAACCGTAGGGCGACCCAAAACCTTGCCGAGTGTTTTGGTAAACATGCTGTTTGTGACCGGCTCCGGTGCCACCGCGTTGACAGCACCGTGCACGGATACATTTTCTACAGCAAAGACGTAGACCGAAACGAGGTCGGGCAAGCTGATCCAGCTCATCTTTTGCTGGCCGTCGCCAATGCGACCACCGACACCCAACTTAAAAGGTGTCAGGATCTTAGCGAGCGCCCCACCCTTGGCACTGAGTACTATGCCCGTCCGGAGAAAGACGGTGCGAACGTCAGCATCGGTCAGCGCTTGCGCTGCGCCCTCCCACTGCCTGGTCACCTCAGCGAGGAAGCCTTTGCCCGAACCGCTGGACTCATCCACTAGGCGCTCACTATCGATTCCGTAATAGCTGATGCCCGAAGCGGCGATGTAGGTCGGGCGCTTCTTTTGCGCAAGAATTGAATCGACTAACAGGCGCGTGCTATCGATGCGGCTATCTAGAATGCGCGCCTTAACGGCATCTGTCCAACGCTGGGCAACGCTCTCGCCCGCAAGATGGATAACAGAATCGACGCCGTCGAGCGCGCGGGAGTCTAACTGGCCTGCGGCGACGTCCCACTGATGATCGCCTTGGTCACTGCGGGAAAGAGTGCGCACGCTGTGCTCGCGTGCCATGAGGGCAGCGCAAAGTGACTCGCCAACGAGGCCGCTGGCTCCTGTGATGAGAATGGTCTTAGGAGTGGTCATGTTTGCTTTCGTGGCAAGTTCACTTAGTGGCGCCTATGGAGGGAGTTCAAGTTTTTGGGGGCGTATGACAAGCGGACACGCTACGAATTTCATCTGCAGCTTTGGCGATAACGCTGCGATCACCCTCATTCAATCGATCGAGGTTACGGAGCTGAAGCCCCATGCGGTGATTTGATTTGAGAGTGTCTTGATGTCTTATCAAATAGTCCCAGTAAAGAGTGGTAAAGGGGCAGGCATTTTCTCCAGTCTTTTCCTTCGGATTTTTTGGGCAATTTTTACAGTAATTGCTCATCTTATTAATGTAGTTACCCGTAGCGATGTATGGCTTTGAGGCCATGAGTCCACCGTCGCCGTATTGCGACATACCGAGAGTGTTGGGTAGCTCGACCCACTCGACGGCATCAACATACACTGCGAGATACCACTCGTGGACCTTTTTCGGGTCGACGCCAAGTAGAAGCGCGTAGAGCCCAGTGACCATAAGCCGCTGGATGTGGTGCGCGTAGCCGTGCTCCAGCGTTTGCCCGACGGATTGTTTGAGACATTCGAGATCAGTGTCGCCAGTCCAGTAGAAGTCGGGCAAGGGTTCCTGCGCGTCCATCGCATTGCGGTCGATGTATTCAGGCATGTGCATCCAATAGATACCGCGCACGTATTCACGCCATCCGAGAATTTGGCGAATGAAGCCCTCAACCGCAGCAAGCGGGGCATGACCGTCTTTGTAGGCCTTTTCAGCAGCAGACACGGCGTCGCGCGGATTGAGCAACTTCAAGTTAAGCGATGTACTGATCAGCGAATGATAAAGCCAAGGCTCATCAGTCCACATCGCGTCTTGATACTTACCAAATACGGGTAGCCGCTTCTGGATAAAGTTGCTCAGCGCTTTTTGTGCCTGCTGCGGAGTCACCGGCCATGCAAAGGAGTCCAGTGAACCTGGGTGATCGGCGAAGCGGTCGTTGACGAGATCGAGCACTTCACGGGTGAGCGCGTCTGGCTTAAAACTAAGACCAGTGTTCGGGTCTTCTGGGCCAACCTTGCCGAAGCTACCACGGTTTTCCTTATCGTAGTTCCAGTCGCCGCCAGTCGGCTTGCCGTCTTCCATTAAAACGTCGAGGCGTTTACGTAGCTCACGGTAAAAGAACTCCATGCGAAGAGACTTGCGTCCTTTGGCATGTTCCTCGAAGTCCTTAGCGGTAGTGTAAAAGTGTCGATCATCTCGCACTTCCAGTGACACATCTTCGTCACAACAGACTTTTTTCAAACCCTGAAACACACGCCATTCGCCAGGTTGGGTGACGATGACCTTTTCTGGGTTCAAGGCACGTAGATCGAGACTAAGGCGGTTGGAAAACTTATCCGATTCTTTGCGATCATCTAACTGCGTATATTCCACGCGGATATCCTCCGCGAGTAGCGCGTCTCTAAAGTGGCGCATGCCCGATAGGAAGATCGCGATACGCTGCTTGTGAGACCAGACGTGCTTCGACTCGTAATCGACCTCGGCCATCCAAACGGCATCCTGCGCTGGATCAAAGTCGTCGAAAGCAGAGGCATCTCGATTGAGTTGATCGCCGAAAATAAGGATGAGGTGGCGTGGTGATTTCATTTCCCTAAGAGTTTCATTCTTCCGCCTTACGATTTAAATTGATCAAGAGCAGCTAAAGCGCGCGCGCGACCTTCCTTATGATCAATGATCGGCTTAGGATAATCTTTACCGAGCTCGACACCCGCATATTCGAGAATGCCTACGGGTGCCTCCCATGGCTCATGGATGAATTTGTTAGGTAACTTCGCAATCTCAGGCACCCATTTTCTCACGTATTCACCCTCGGTGTCGAACTTCTTACCCTGAGTGATTGGATTAAAGACGCGGAAGTATGGCGCTGCATCAGCACCACAGCCAGCGCTCCATTGCCAGCCGAGGGTGTTACTGGCCAGATCGGCATCGACTAGCGTATCCCAGAACCAACTGGCTCCTTCCCGCCAGTCTTGCAGCAGATGCTTCACGAGTAGTGAAGAGACGACCATGCGCACGCGATTATGCATCCACCCCGTGGCATAGAGCTGACGCATGCCCGCATCGACAATGGGGTAGCCTGTCTGACCTCGTTGCCAGCGCTTGAGAGCATTCGCATCGGGCTCCCAAGGGAAATCGG
>Ga0302121_10001147_pt1 | contig 13192 bp, 21 predicted proteins | sample CB21_surface_MG_FD_203120 | JGI IMG/M metagenome (GOLD analysis project Ga0302121, IMG submission 203120) | Marine microbial communities from Western Arctic Ocean, Canada - CB21_surface | ecosystem: Environmental > Aquatic > Marine > Oceanic | place: Canada: Western Arctic Ocean | collected... | reverse complement strand
TTCTGGCTAAAATGTTCGCGCTGTCCCCGACCACCGCGTCCGCGCCTCCCGCGCCACCCGCGGGCTTCCGCCCCGCTGTGTCTACGCGCGCGGCCGGTGTCGGCGCTCGGTGCCGCGTCGTACCCAATCGCGGCGCCCGACTCACCGTGTGTCGCGCCTCTTGTCTCGCCGTGGTTCCCGCGGGCGCACGCCGCACGTCTGCAATCCGACCGACGCGCACCGCCGTTGGTGGTGGCTCTTTGTTCGCCACGAACACCCCCGCATGTGCCATGCCGTCTCGGAGGGGCGCACACGTCGTCACGCTCGGCCTTGATACAGGTGGCGGGGACACCGCCACGACGTCCACAACTGACGTGGACGCGTTGGCCATGCGTTTGTCGAAACTGAAGGAAAAGAGTAACGCGATGCTCGCCGAGGCGGAGGCGCTCGAGCGACGCGTGGACGGGAGCACCGGCGGTGGTGGTGCTGACGTGGTCCGGGATACGGAAGATGCCGCGCAAGATACCGATACCATTGACACAACTTTAGATACCCTTGTTTCCGGAACCACGAAGAAAAAGGCGGTGCTTTCGAAAGCGCTCGGCTCCGGCTTGTCATCAGAAAAGACAAATAACGCGGCGACCGACGAAACGCGAAGCGCGGTGAAAACCATGAAGACGTTCGGCGGGTTGGTGGCCGCGTCGGCGGTGGTGACAGTCGGTGCGGCCTACTTCGTGCCCAGCGCTGCTGGGGTTTTGCAGCTGGAACCAGCCCTCGCGATGTTCGGCTCACTCGCCGCGTTCGCCGCGGTCGTCGCGATCGACGCGCTGACGCCGGCGATTCGAAGCGCGGGGGAGAAATCCGAAACCAAAGCGGCTGCGAAGGAAACGGGCACTACCGCTAAGGAAACGAAGCAGCCCGCTTCTGAGGATACGAGCAAGTCTGTGACTAAAAAGGTTATGCCGACCCCGGTGAACAAACCCGTGACCACCTCCGTGGCTAAAAAATCAGTGGAGGCTCAAAAAGAAGAAGACAAGGCGGGCGTCGTGGTGGAAAAGACATCCCCCGTCACCCGAATCGCCGCCCCTACTGCGAAAAAAACAGACACGCAGTGGATCGACCCGGCGACCGCAGCGTCGATGGCAGGAGGCGCCTTACCCGTGAACCAGGACACGGACGCCGCGCAGCGAGCGGTCAAGGCGGACACCGCGGCGGTTTCCGCGGAGCGAAGTGCCGCTTTGCTGGCGAAGAAGGAAAAAAAATACACCTTCGGAGGAGTTAATAACTCATCGAAAAACACTTCGGAACCGTCCGACGAGACGAAGCTCATGGAACTCAGAGCCGTCGCGGTGCAGCGAATGGCGAAACAGAAGATGTACGAGGAGTACGTCGCGGCGCGGCCGGCGGCGGCTGGTACGGGCAAACAGTCGCGTTCGGGCGTCGAAAAGAAAAGTAAAGATGGCGGGTTCGTCGCGGCGCTTTTCAAGTTTCTCGTGTTCCCCCTGCGGTTGCCGTTTGAGATTTTCACGTTCGTTTTGAAGTTCCTAAGGTCGGTGCTTTCGGGGGGGGGGAAGACGGCGTGAGAGGGGGGGCGATACCTTATTCGTTTTTATGGAAGGGCGTAAATGCGCTTCTTTCGGCGTTTTTTTCGTGAATCTCCAGTTCCGAGAAAGCGTTACGTCTCTGAAACATCAGCAATCTGACGAGTCCCGCGCACAACCCCCCGCGCCATGGCCAACAAAGCGCCTTCCCCACAAACCCCGTTCCAGGCGTGGAACGAACGCTTGTTCGCGCTGGAGCGGGAACTTGGGAGCCCAGGCCACGTCCTTATTATCGGCGTGGACCGCGAGCGCTACAGCGACGGCGCGACGAATCCCGATTCCTTGACCGCGAACGATGTGGCCAAGCTCCGGGTGCTGCTGATGACCAAGCAACGGCAGGTCGCGATTGACCGCGGGTACAACGTCTCGGAGGGCCACGCCATGGAACACGAGCGAGAGGAGGGCTTGGACGACGGTTTCGTTTTCGGAAACACCTCAACCGGGAACGCGGTGTGCCTACTCATTCCCACGGTGGTGAAAACACAAATGAAGACCCTCAAGAACTCTGCGCCTTCGCAGTTCGATTTCCTCCTCGGCCTCACCCTGGCGCTGCAGGACAACGACCAGTTTTTAAACGACAACGAGTGCTGGGGGCGCGGAGATTTGCTGGAATCCGGGTTGAAAGCGCTAGCCGCTGCTTGGAAGAAAACGCTTGCCAAGTCGAACGTCGAGCTGAACATCGACGGAACGTACACCAGACCTGGTGTCGAGTAAGTATTTCCCAATCACCACATTCCGCCGACTGATTGCCCATACAAGACTGACACTTTTGTTTTACAACCAGGTCTCTTTTGGGCAAGTTCGAAAACGCAATCCTCGCCGTGAACGAAGACGGACAGACGAACCTTTCGTTTAAGTGGTGGCAAAACAAAACGGACCGGAACGACGTGCAGACCGAGGGCATCACGGAGCGCGCGTGGTAGCGAGCGTTGGTGGTCGGGGGGGGGGGGGGGGGTGGTAGTCGAGACGACGGGAGGTGAATGTCGACAACGAATTATGGGGCAAAGGGGAGGCTCTTGAGAAAGGCGCGAAGGCGTTGGAGGCGCAGTGGAAGAAACTGTTGGCGGTGGAAAATATTGTGTTGCACATCGACCCCGAATACACCCGCCCCGCGATCGAGTCCCTGTTAGGGATGTTCGAAAACCAGCTCCGTGGGTACCATAATAGTTTGCAATTCAAGTGGTGGACCAACGCGGGGGACCGCAAAAAAGTCGTCACGGAACACGTCGACCGCGGCGCACCGACGGCGTGAAGGCGTGATGATGAGGAGACGTTTTTCATGAGTGGAAATTTATATTTGGCCATTTCTCGAGAGACCGTCTTTCGCTTTCGTCTGCACCTTTCACCGATCAAAGCCATCGGCGCACCACCCACGACCTCGACCTACCCACGACCGTACTTTACCAGAGCGTCTACCACCAGTCGCCCTAGCAGCTCACATGCCTTACCAACCCCCTCACCGCGCGGGTGGCGGTGACCCGCCTCCCGGCGACCGCGGGTCCGGCGGGTCCGGGGCCGATCGATTCGACGACCGCCGGTCGGGAGGTGGCGGCGGGCAAAGGTTCGACGACCGAGGCAGGGGCGGGTACGACGACCGAAGCGGCAGAGGGGGCGGGTACGATGACAACAGAGGCGGGGGCGGTGGGGGGTACGACGATCGTTCAAGAGGGCTAGTCAGTGGCGGGGGAGGCGGGAAATACCCGCCCGCCATCTTCGCGGACTGGAAGCCCAGCGCGCGTGTCCAAGCGCTCACGAAGGATCAGGTGCGTGTGACATTCATTCGTGAGAGTTTCCCTCGTCGCGTGCGCGTGACGCGCACGCGCTTCAAAACACGCGACGCGGTGCTCAATTAAGCACACCGGTCTTTCACGGAAACGCAAGGGGAACGACCACCGACACACGCGAAACCCAACGTGTCGAGCACCGCGGTGTTTCCCACACCCTGGGAACGCGTCATCGCGTTCGACTTGACTTCCGTCCGAGGAAACCCGAGAACAGAGACCTTTCGATGCGACCTTTTTTTCCAGGTGGCCCGATGAAGTGCAAAGCAAACACGTGAGGACCGGTTTCAAATCCACCGTTCAATTTCACAAACTGACCAATGTTCACAAACTTCCAAATAAATCATCACCCCACTCTCAAACCCAAGGTTGAAGAGATCCGCCGGCGCATGGACGTGATCGTGGAGAACGTGTACGCGGACATGGAGGTGCCTCCCCCTATTGAGTCGTTCGAGGACATGAACCTTGATGCCAAAATAATGCTCGATATCAAGTTCCACGAGTACGAAAAACCCACGCCGATCCAGGCGCAGGTGCGTATTTCCCATTTACCACACTCCGCCGACTGATTGCCCATACAAGACTGACATTTATTTTTACCATCTCAGGCGATTCCCATCATCTGCGGCGGAAGAGGTACGTCTTGCATTTCCCAAATCCCAACACTGTTTGCCCATACTATACTGACACTTTTCTTGAAACTCCAAAGACGTGCTGGGGTGCGCGGAGACGGGATCCGGGAAAACCGCCGCGTTTTGCATTCCCATGATCCAGCACTGTTTGAACCAAGTGGCGATTAAACGCGGGGACGGGCCTATTGCGATTGTTATGGCGCCGACCAGGGAACTGGCGCAGCAAATTGAAAAGGAAGCCAAGGTTTTTTCGAGGAGCAGCAAGGGGTTTAAAACCACGATCGTGGTGGGCGGCACGAACATGAGCGAACAGCGGAGCGATTTGAGGGGCGGCGTGGAGATCTGCGTCGCCACACCTGGGCGGCTGATCGACCATCTGCACCAGGGGAACACGAACTTGGGCCGCGTATCAGTTGTGGTGTTGGACGAAGGTACGTATTTTATTTCCCAGATCCCGCCTCCACGTTTGCCCATACAAAACTGACACTTTGTTTTACCTATCTCAGCCGATCGCATGTTGGACATGGGGTTTGAACCTCAAATCAGGGAAGTCATGTTGAACCTTCCGAAACCGCACCAAACCTTGTTGTTCAGCGCGACGATGCCCGTGGAGGTTGAGACCTTGGCGGCGGACTACCTGAACATGCCGGTTAAAATCAAGGTCGGGGCGGTGAGCGTACCCACGGCTAACGTTTCCCAGCACCTGGAGAAACTGGTGGACGCGCAGAAAGTGGATCGTTTGTGCGAACTTCTTCTGGAAGGTGCGTGTTGCGCGTTTCCCAAATCCAGGCACACTGTTTGCCCATACAAGACTGACACTTTGTTTTACCCATCTCAGAAAAAGCCGAGGCGGAAAAGTTCGGCGGAACGCTTCCGATGACGATCGTGTTCGTGGAACGCAAGGCGCGGGCGGATGAAATCATGGAACTTCTAAACGCGGAAGGCGTCACCGCGGCTGCGTTTCACGGAGGCCGGAGCCAGGGCGAAAGGGAAGCCGCGCTGGAGGATTACAAAACCGGGCGGTGTTCGGTGTTAGTCGCGACGGACGTCGCGGCGCGCGGGCTGGACGTGAAAGGTATCGCGCACGTCATCAACCTGGATTTACCAAGAGCGTTCGAGGACTACGTGCACCGAGTAGGTCGTACCGGTAGGGCTGGTATGACCGGTCGGTCGACTAGTTTTTACACCGACCGCGATTCCTACATCGTGGCGCAAATCAAGCGCGCGCTGCAGGAGCTCGAGGCGGGTAACGCGTTCGCGTTCGCGACGGGGAAAGAAGCGAGGGCAAAGGAACGGGAAGCCGCGAAGGCTTGGAGAGAAGGCAGGGTCGCGGACGATGACCCGGAAGAGGTTGGGGGGGTGGTGATTAACGTGGATGAGAAGTTCAAGCACATGCAGATTGGTAAAACCGCGAGCGCGGCGAGTTTGGGGGGGGCGGCCGCAAAGGAAGCGCCGAAAGCGGGCCTCGCGGACGACGCCTTCGGGTCGGACGACGACGACGACGACGGGTGGTGAGCCGTGGAATCACGGAAAAGGGGGGTCCACCGGTTTCAAGTAGTGCGGCATTAACGAAGTAGTGCTCCGTTTCAATCCAAGTACCACCCACACGGCAGGCGCGCGCGCGAAGTGCGCGTTCGCGCGAAACAATCGACCCGCCCCGTCCCCGCCAACCCTCCCGATCGACCCTTCGCGGTTTTGCTTACCGTCCTTTTTTCTTGCCAACACCACGCTAACAGTTGGGGCGGCGATCCGGGACCGCCTTGACACGGTCCGAGATTGGGGACCCCGACGCGACGTGTTTCGAGCGGTTACTTCTTCCCGGCCGTGGTGATCATCCTTTTGCGTTCCAGTCAAGATTTCGAGTCTTGTTTTCTGACCCACGTGGCTTCGTCGTCGTGCGCCGGGCAGATTAGTGACTCGGGGACGCGCGTCGTTGCCGGTCACGCGATGTCCACGAAATCCTTAGGCAGCCGCGCTGCGGATGCGGTGTTCAAGACCTTCACCGGGGCTTTGTTCGTTACGACGGTGGTGACGGGCGGGTGGTTCGCGGCGACGTCCATAAGCGCGGCGTCGCATTACGACCGGCTTGAGAAACTACAGAAAGCGAAAGATGTGGCGCTTGCGGAGGAGAAGCGTTTGACGCAAGCGCGGGCGGCGGAACGGGCGGGGAAACGGTGGCGAGTGTTCGGGTAGATTTGGGTGTTTTTGATGGGACGCGCGTGACATGTGCGGGTGACCGAGTCAGGCGAACGTACGCGACGGGCGAGGAGGGGAAACGCGACCGATCGTGCCTGAGATGACGGTGGCCAAAACTTATTGCGCTGGGGGTGTGTAGACTGGGGACAGACTAGAAATGAAACAAACGGGTACAGACATAAAGAGGAAGTACGTATACATCGCATCACGCCTTACCACCCGCGGGTCACGTCATCACTGTGTGACGGACAACAACTCACATTACTGCGTGACGGACAACACCTCCCATCACATTACTGCGTGACTAACAACCCATACGCGAAAAACTCACCGCATCGGGTCGTCGCCGCGCACCATCGCTAACAGTTTGGAAAACACCACCGCGCCGTCTTCGCGAATGCCCGAGTGCCTGCGCTTGGTACACGAAAAGGGTTAGTAGTGTGTATTGGAAAATAGTCGTCACAGAGTTGGGCTCGGACATCAGGACGAACAGTGCGTTTGTGATGTGTGTGGTACACTCAAACCGTGAAACAGGAGCGGTAAACAGGAAAACGAGAGTTGAATTTGGGAAACGCGCGATTCGATACGACGACGTACATGTATTCGCTCGTCGACCACACGCGCGCGCCGAGTATTTCCCTCGCGGTTTCGTTCGCCAAGTCCCAATCAACGAACGCATCTTCCGTGTACGACGCGCACGCCACCGGCACCGTGTTTTCGTTCAGAACGTCCGCGTCGTACAACACTGTCCAGTCGGTTTTCGTCGCTAATATATTCGCCGCGTTCTTCAGCGGCCTCAACGCGCTGATTTCGTCGAACATAAACGGAAACACCATCTCGCCGGTGAAGTAGAACGGGGCCTTTTCACCAAAATCGCATTCAAGACTGGTATCAAAACCGTAAGTGCCGCCTCCGCGCAGCGCGGTCTCCGCCGCCCATGCCGAGGGCTCGCCGCCCCCGTTGCAGTAAATACTTTCGTGCGCCACCGCGTAGAGCGGGTTGGTGTCGAACGCGAGCGCGTCGTCGACTCCCTTTAAAAAGGAGTAACTCAACGTCTCACCCTCGACATCCCACGCCGTTTCGAGGAGGTAGTGTAACCGCTCGAAACCGCCTGACACGCCTAGGTTCGAAAACCCCAGCGCTTGGAGGCCTCGTAGTGATAACCGCGACCTGAGATAAAAAAGAAAGTGTCAGTCGTGTATGGGCAATCAGTCGGCGGAATGTGGTAAACGGGAAATACTTACCCGTTCGGGGTTTGTTGCGGCCCTTTTTCGCGTAAGAACTCCGCGATGCCGCGAACCGACCCGACATCGCCAGGGAACCTTTTGTAGTACTTCACGTTTTGCGTCTTAATTCTTTCCAGCAGCTTCCCGTACGTCCCAAGTGCCGCGTTCCCCGGGTGCCGTATCAAAGGAGGCAAACCGCCCGTGTACAGCGCTTCCCGTACGCCGTTTGGCGACGCGCATAAATACCGCGTGATGCAGAACCCGCCAAAAGATTGCCCTAATAAGGTCCACTTCGTGTCAGCGCCCAACACCGTGTGTCGTATACACTCCGCATCCGCCACGATGGAGTCCGACCTGTGGTGAGAAATGTAGCTCGCTTTTCCCTGGTCGTCGTGTCAGTCTTGTATGGGCAAACAGTGTGTGGCGGATTTGGGAAAGACGTACCTGGTCGTCGTCGCCGAATTCGCGGCGCAACGAGTCGACCGAAATCTTGGCGCTCCGTCCCGTGCCTCGTTGGTCAAGCAGGAAGACTCGAAATTCTTTACAGGCTTCTTGTCTGCGCTCGTTAACGAAAAGGGTCAGTCTTGTGTTGAGCGATGTATGGGGTATAGTGTTGGTGCGTTGTGTATCGCGATGTATTAGACGTTGGCCTGGTCAAAAGTCAGGGTAATCGGTCTGAACAGTCACCAGCGTTAGAGATAAAACAGTGCGTTTGTGCCGTACGTAGCAGTTACCAGTACTGGTAAGTGTTACGGCCGTACACCGCACTCGACCAGGGGCCGTAATGGCCGTGTTTGGATTTGGGAAAGCAAACACGCACAGCCACCCGCCCGTTTCTGTCGGCCGCGCCGCTTCGAACCCGGGGCCGCCTTGCAGGAAAAGCAGGGCTGGCAGTTTTTGTTTGTCGAATGTAGGGTCGGAGGCTTTGGACGTGGCGATTACTTCGCGCGCGAAAACCGTGATCGTTTCCCTGGACGCCGGTGCATCCATGCTGCTGTCATCACTCGGCTGAACAAAGTGGTCCAGCGGTACCGTGAAGAAATGGTCGGTGAGTCGCAAGCCCTTCACGTTGAAGGTTTCGCCTTCCCGGTGCGGGACCACGGTCGCGGGGGGAACCACGATAGCGCCCATCGTTGTGGTAGATGACTGCGTTTGTGTGATTGGGGGGGGTGTCAGTGGACCTGGCGAAGGGCATCTCGAAATGCGAAGATGTGCGAAAACAAATCTGGGCACCCGGGGATAAATCACCCCGAGTCGGGGACGCACCTTGTGTTTCCCCCTCGCCACGAAACGCCCGGGACGCGCGTGTGCCACCCTGAGCGCGCCGTGTACCCGCGGTGCGACGAAGGCGAGTCGCGAGGCGAACATGCGGCACGGCCGGTTGTGGGGGGATGATGATGGCTGTGTTTTTCTAGGCACAGAAAAGGAAAAACCGTCAACAAAAATCAATCCACTTCAAAAACTCGTGTTTTTCATCACCGGTGCATCGTCGTGACGCGGCGACGCCATCCCTCGCGCGCGCTGCCCGCTGTCCGCGCTGTTACGCTCGCCAACTCACCGACGGTCACGAAGGAAACGCCTTAGCGCACGCACATCCGCGTCGTCGCGCGTCGTCACGCACCGAGTCGTACCTTTGCTACGCGCACATCTGAACCCTTTCCGTGCCGTGCCTGGTCTCATCCTTCCCGCACGGTCAAAACAAGATGGGTCGAGGCGGGGAAGCCACCGCGTCCGCGCACGAGGTGCGTGGTGATCCACGTTTGTTTACCGCACGTGCTCGGTGGACATGCAAAACGATTGACTCGATGCACGCGTCGCACACGTCTCCCATCGCGTCTGGATCGAAGCAACACACGTCCAAGGCCAGCGGTGCACCGCGATGACGTCATACACGTGTCTCGATCTTCAAAAACAACAAGTCCACAAAACGCATCATCATTCGACTCACGCCTCCTCCTCTCCCACTCTCTTGCCATCCAAAAACCCACAGTGGGACGTGATAATCGTCGGCGCTGGCGTCGCGGGGGCGAGCCTGGCGTACGCCCTTGGCAAGGAAGGCCGAAAAGTGCTTCTGTTGGAACGAGACCTTAGTGAACCGGTTCGCATTGTGGGCGAGCTGCTGCAACCCGGAGGGTACCTAAAGTTAAAAGAGCTCGGCCTGGCGCACTGCGTGGACGAGATCGACGCGCAGAAAGTGTTCGGGTACGCCATGTACAAGGACGACGGGGAGGCGGTGATCAAGTACCCCCTGTCCGGGCAGGGCGAGGACGTCGCCGGGCGCAGCTTCCACAACGGGCGGTTCGTGATGCGGCTGAGGGAAGGTGCGGCGGGGCTTTCCCGTTGAACGCGTTGGGAGCGACGCACGCGATTGCGCATACTCGTCCTGCGAAGGGACGGCTATACCTCTGACTGTTTACGTAACACACGTCACGACCGACTGACATGTTACTTCTTTTTTGTCGTACCAGCCGCGATTTCGCTTGAAAAACAGGTGGACTGCAGACAAGCCACTGTTAAGAAGCTGCTGGACGTCGACGGGAACGAGTGGGTGGAGGGCGCGGTGATCGGTGGGGTCAGCGCCGCGGTGGGCGACCCAACCGAGGCGGACAACGACGCGAAGAAAACGACCCAGACGTTCCTAGCGCCCCTAACCGTGGTCTGCGACGGGTACTTCTCCACCTTTCGCAAGAAACTCACCCCCGCCGCAGAGCGAGTGCTGGTGCGTATGGCGTATGGCTTTTCCAAATCCGGGGACACCGCTCGTTTGCCCTGTATGGCGTGCGTTCCATTTACCTCGCGACGTTGACCCTTTTCTTGTGCGAAAACAGGACCACCCTTCGACGTTCGTGGGCATCATCCTGGACGGCGACCCGAATTTGTTGTTACCCCAACCGGGCCACGGACACGTCGTGTTAGGCGACCCTTCCCCGGTTCTTTTCTACCCGATAAGCTCTTGTGAAGTGCGGTGCTTAGTTGACATCCCGGCGCACGTCAAGATGCCCTCGGTGGCGTCGGGCGCCATGGCGGAGTACGTGCTCACTAAAATAGGTACGGCCGTAGCGCGTTTCCCAAATCAGGCGGCACACTGTTTTACCTCTAACGCTGGTGACTGTGTCCGACCCGATTACGGTGACTGTTGACCAGGCCATCGTCCAATACACATACCGATTACCCCTCCCTGTTGTCCACACATCGTCCAATACACGTCCAATACACATACCGATTACCCTGACTGCTGTCCACACATCGTCCAATACACGTCCAATACACATACCGATTACCCCTCCCTGCTTTCCACACATCGTCCAATACACATACCGATTACTCCTCCCTGTTGTCCTCACATCGTCCAATACACACGTCTAATACACGCCCACCAAATGGACTGACACTTTTCTTTTCCAAAAAAAGTCCCGCAAGTCCCTGAAAAGTTACGAGAACCGCTGCGCCTCGCCGTGGCGAACGGCCAGTTCAAATCCATGCGCAACAAAACCATGCCCGCGTCCCCGAAACGCACCCCCGGCGCGGTGTTGTTGGGGGACGCGTTCAACATGAGGCACCCGTTGACGGGGGGGGGGATGACCGTGGCGTTTTCAGACGTCGTCACCATAACCGCTTCGCTGCGCCCGCTGGGCGACTTTTCAAACTACGAGCAGGTTGAGAAAAAAGTGGACGCCTTCTACGCGCACCGAACACGACCAGCGCTGACTATCAACACGCTAGCAAACGCGCTGTACAAGGTGTTCTGCGCGTCAGGCGACTCGTCCATGGAAGAAATGCGGAAAGCGTGCTTCGAGTATTTGAAACTCGGCGGAAGCATGTACGTATTGCGCGCTTCCCAAATCCGTCAACACCCTGTGCAGGCCCGATTACGCCCGACTGTTTGCTCATACACGCGGTCCGAAATACTGACACTTTTCTTTCACAATCTCAGGAGCGCCGGGCCCATCGCTTTGTTGGGCGGTCTCGAAACCAACCCGCTGACGTTGGTTGGGCATTTCTTTTCGGTGGCGCTTTTCGGGGTGGGGCGGTTGATGGTCCCGTTACCCACGCCGGGGAGGATTATCAAAGGACTGCAACTCCTGAAAGGCGCGGTAACCATAATCACCCCCATCGTGTGGGGGGAAGGGCTGGTGCGGATGTTCGTGCCGTCCCAGTTGAGGGAGAGGTGGGGGTGGATCTAGTGGACGAGTCGAGAGACGTTTTTACTTCCAAGTATTACTCGAGTCAACTTTCAAGTACTAATCAATTCAGTGAAACATCACTTCTCCCGTTGATTAAAATACAGTCTCATTTTCCTCGGCACACCACCCCACCATCACCACTAGTCCTCAAACGGGTACTCGTCCTCCACGTTCCCCAGGAACTTCATGTGCATCACGAAAGTTTCGTCGCCTTTCAGTTTGTCGCTAACGAACTCGCACTCCGTTTTCGTGCCGATTGCAAGTAAAGCGCCTCGCACCACGCCGCACAGAAGCTGGCAGTATTTCAAGTCATCCTGGACGAACCGGTCCGGCAACTCCACGAACTCGCAAAACGGGTTCAGGTGTTCGAAAAGGATGTCGCACTCGGTGTTTTCTAAAGACCAGTTAGTCACGACGCACGTTAAACCCAGAAACATCTTCAACCCCACAAGCGCCACGACCTCGCAGGTTTCTTTGAAGCTCGCGCACCGTTGCGTGGTGTTTGTTTTCGCCAGAAAGTCCTCGATCAAACGACTTCCAATCGACACCCCCATCTTGTCCAGCCTCTTGTTCACCTCCTCCACGCAGTCCTCGCAGTCCCGCATCACCTGCATCACGAGGGCGCCGTAGGTCAGGGTGAAGAGCTCCGCGTTCTGTTTTTTTGTACATGTTGGGGGGGGGGAGAGAACAGGTCAGATCAGGCGTCGAAAAGCGATGGGGCGTTTCCGAAAAGCGCGCGCGATGATTTCCACGATGCATGGTGGCCTTTGCGTTCACTCGGAACCGTTTAGGACTCCGGGTACGATTACTCACCACCTTCTCCGTCGCGAGCCACGCCGCGTTCCCCGCGTGTTCGGGGTTACCGCGGCCGCCCGAGCGCGTTCGGTGCGAAGCCATCGCCACACCGCGCGCGCCCGCGTGTGGTTTTTGGGTTTCTGTGGCGCGTCCGTCAAAAGCCCGCAGCAGTTTATTGAGCCGAGCTTATCCACGTCATCGTTGGGGACGTGTCTGCGTGATCCCTCATTCCCACCTTCGCGCAGGCACGGCCGGCGCGCGAAGTACGGTACGCGCCACACCAGGGATACGCCACCGTCGCGTTCGTTACCGACGCGTATCTCGGTGTCCCCGGGTTTTCGGGTCACGGGGTGTCACGCAGCTCCACGTCCTTTGTTTTATTCGGATTCGAGCTGTGCGAGGCATCCATCCGGGACGCGAACGACGCATTCAACCTCCGTTCGCGTGGACGCGGTTCCGTGGCCACTCGTGCGACCCCGGAGTTCACCATGACATCCGTGTCTCCCATGGTGTGCCTGGAACGCGCGCCCGGCGTGGAGGGCCGTCTCGGTCGCCACAACGCGCGTCGCCCCCGCCACAGCGCGGTGACCCCACGCGCCGCCTCCGGACGCGTCAACTCCGGATGCCACCGGGCCATCTCTGTAGTGTCCGGTACCGTGCGTGGCGTGCGTCGGCGCGAGTTACGCGGCGTGGTACGCACCGCCGAGGCGACACCACCACCGCGTCACAGACCTAACCCACGAAACACGCTCCGCCGACCGCGTTTCGCGGTGTCAAACGCGCTGGCCAGCGATGGGC
>Ga0302121_10001146_pt1 | contig 13195 bp, 9 predicted proteins | sample CB21_surface_MG_FD_203120 | JGI IMG/M metagenome (GOLD analysis project Ga0302121, IMG submission 203120) | Marine microbial communities from Western Arctic Ocean, Canada - CB21_surface | ecosystem: Environmental > Aquatic > Marine > Oceanic | place: Canada: Western Arctic Ocean | collected... | reverse complement strand
CTTAATGCTCCTCATCCGGAATTTAATAGAACTTCCAGCGAATAGACAGTGACGGTCCTTCAGGTCGACCTATCGCCGAATGATTCACCTGAGATGATATTTGACTTTGTGAATGACAGAAACATGTCTGTAGATATTCTTGTAAACAAGACCAGTGCTGGTGTCTCTGTAGCAGTACCGAATTATGCTGGGGAAGCGTTACTGGAAATGATGGTTCTAAATATGTTTTCAGTAACTGCGATCTGTAAATATTTCGTACCTCAAAAAAAGTAAGAAAGACAAGCAAGAAAGACAGGCCGTATATTGAATATTGCGTCCCTTGCCGGCTATCAACCCGTACCCAATATTGCTGCATCTGCTGCGTCCGAAAGCTATGGGTTAAATTTTTCAGATGCGATCGCTATGGCGCTAGAGGACTATGCCACTGCAATGGGATGTCATTATCTTGTGACTCCCCGGGGCACACGGATACGGATTTTTTTGATCGCGCAGACATCAGTAGAGACAGCAAATTTTACGCTCATAAAACGAGCGTTTCACCAAGAAGTGTTGCGCAGGACGCGATACAAAAAATGCTTTGCGGCAAGCTTTCTTCAATTCACGGCGTCAAGAATAATGTCCTCGCATTTTTGAGTAAAACTTCTCCATCGCGAAAAATAACGGCACGGGTTTCTAAGAAACTTGTAGCCAGGTGATGCGAACGCTGGCGGAAATAGACACGAGAGGGGCTGGCAACCGGTGCTGACCACGTAATCTTTTCACGCCGTATAATTTTGCTATCCACCCTGGGCGCAATAGATATAGTCTGGGATAAATCCTACAGGGAAAAGGAACCGTAGCATGGATCAGGATACCCAGGTAAAAATCCTCACAGAACTCCTGCGGCAGGTAGATGAAGGGAAAAACATTGATGCGGGGGTGCAGTATAGAATGCCCACTTCAGCCTATGTTTGTCCTGAGATTGCGGCAAAGGAGTGGGATCTGTTTTTTCAAAATCATCCGCAGCTGATTGGCCTGTCGGGTGATTTGTCAGAACCGGGTAGCTTTATGGCCATCAACGATTTTGGCACCCCTTTACTGGCAACTCGAGACAAGGAAGGCGTATTCCATGCCTTCCTGAATGCTTGTCGGCACCGAGGCGTTCGAGTCACTCAGGAAGCACGCGGTAGAAAAAACGTGTTTACCTGTCCTTTCCATGCCTGGAGCTACTCTAACAAAGGTGATCTAGTTGCGATTCCGGATGAAGATCATTTCGGTCCAATAGATAAAAGCTGTAACGGTTTGATAGAGCTACCGGCCGTTGAACGCGATGGTCTGCTTTGGATTCACCCTAAACCAGATGGAAGCCTTGATGTGGACGAATTGTTGGGCCAGCCCCTCGCGAACGAAATCGCTTCCTACGGATTGGGTGATCTGGTTCATGGAGGTGTTAAAACCATTACAATGAATCTCAACTGGAAACTAGCCAACGATACCTTTGGAGAGACTTATCACTTTGGTAAACTGCACAAAAACACCCTCGCTAAAATAATCCCTGGCAACACCTTACACCTTGAAGAATTTGGACATCACCACAGGTTTGTCACTGCATCTAATTCAATTGGTAAATTCAAAGACCTCTCAAAGAGCGAGTGGAATATCCATGAGGGGGCTGCTTTTATTTTGTACTATTTGTTTCCTAACATCACAATGATCGTTGGAAATGGCACCTGCACGCTTGTCAAAATGTATCCCGACCCTTCGAATTCCGGGCGTTCTACGTCTCAGGTTTTTGCATATTATTCGCAGGAAGTGATGGACATGGAAGCAGCAGCTAAAGCGACCGGTAGTCTTCAGCATGTCGCTGCTAACACCGCTTATGATCCTGAACAGAAGCCGGTTTCATCGCTGGAAACAACAATGGAAATTTTTACCAGCACGATTGAGCAGGAAGACTACTTAATGGGCGAGTTACAGCAGAAGTCTGCGGAAAACGGTCTCCTTCAACATGTTACCTTCGGTCGAAATGAACCTCCCCTGCATCATTTTCACAAGACATTTCGTGAAGTGCTTGGTTTGTCCCCGCTTGAAAAAATAGAGTAGGACATCGGTTGGTGGCAAACTTGCCTTAGTGAACTTATTTGAAGTACTTCTAAGGCCTCAATAATTTTACGCCCCTCTGCAGGGGGGCATATGTCAGAGGGTGGGTCGGTAAATCCAGAGTCAAATGCTAAAACTCAAGGTTCACTGGTCCATAGATCACAGGGAGCATTGATTGAAGTTATAGGAGATCTCAGGTCAGGTGCTAAATCTAGGTACGGACAACTTAATCTTTTCAAGCTCTGTAATTTTAGGTCTCATCTTTAGGCTGCTGCTCTACTCCATTCATCAAACGCAGTTATCCTTAGATTTCTGTAATGGTCCGCTGCATTGGGTGACGACCAAGATAGGTAATGTTGTTGACCATTGATCTTCACGAAGACTTCGTCGATGGAGAAAGTATCACCAAACCCTCGATGTTTTCGTTTTAGCCGTCTGGAATATTTCGGTCTGAATTTGATACACCAGAGTCGGATGGTTTCGTCACTCACAGTGATGCCACGTTTGTTGAGTAAATCTTCAATATCTCGATGACTGAGATTGAATACATTACAAAGCCATACCGCATAGCTAATGATTTCGGGCGGTAACCTATGTCGCTCGTGAGAATTCATCTGGCAAAGTGTTCGCCATCAGCAATTAACTTGTCGATACATTTCCGTAAAATAAGGCGCATCAACAAACGAGTTTTGACTTGAGCAATTGTAGATAAATGGCTTATTGTTCACCGGCTTTAATCAAAGGATCCAGATCTTGAATACGGTCAGTAAAAGCCGCCCATTTCACCCTTCACCGAATGATACTAGTCAACTACAGTCTCTATTTAATACCGTTTCGATAGACGGTTTGTCGTCTGCACACGCTATCAAACAGCGTGTTACGGCATGCGGACTGAGCTTAGAAGATCATCGGCTAAAAATAACGCGAGCCCGACTGGCCGCTTATGTTGATGAAAGCATCGATATCGACGCCTTTACCGGGATTGTGCGGGATGAACTGTTGATGGTAAATCGCATTTTTCGCCATGAAATGATCATTCCCGATTGGTCCGAGTTCTGTCAGCAAGTTCATAAAATCTACGAAGAAGTTGAACCCGACCGCAGCGGTAAAAATGCCGACTACATCCCTATTCTGCGCGATGCCGATCCTGAAAAATGGGGTGTCGCGCTGTGCACAACCGACGGACAACGCTTAGCGATCGGCGATGTTGATGTCTATCATTCCATTCAGTCAGCCTCTAAGCCGCTAAATTATGCGTATGCATTAAAGACTGAGGGCGAGTCATTCACCCTCCAGCATGTCGGCACGGAGCCTTCCGGGAGGCCGTTTAATGATTTAACGTTGATGCCTGACCACAGGCCCTTTAATCCCTCGGTGAATGCCGGGGCTATTATCATTGCAGGCTTGATAGCCTCCGCCAGTCCCGAACACTCGGCGCGGACCCTGACTCAAGAGATTATGGACTTTTGGTTTGCACTGAGTGGCGAGCATGAAGAAGTCCGTTTCAGTCAGGAGACAATGGTTTCTGAGCGGGACACGGGACATAATAATTTTGCGATAGCTCATTTACTGAGCGCACGCAGAGGACTGCCGCGCAATGTCGATCTGAAAAAAATGATGGAACTGTACCTGTCTTGTTGCAGCATCGAGATGACCGCATCGATGCTTTCAGTCGCGGCGGCGACGCTGGCCAATGGTGGTATTTGCCCGACCTCAGGCGCACAGATTCTACCCACTGAAATTGTAAAGAAAACACTGTCTGTCATGCAGTTTTCAGGCATGTACGACAATGCGGGATCTTTCTTATATGAAGTTGGCTTGCCGGCGAAGTCCGGTGTTGCGGGTGCGGTGATGGTCATCGTCCCAAACTTGATGGGCTTCGCTACTTTTTCTCCGCGTCTAGATCCTTATGGCAATTCGATGCGCGGTGTATCGTTCTGCCGGAAGCTGGTCGATCGTTTTACATTTCATATGTACGACAGCCTGTCGAGCGGCCGAACCGGCTGCAAGCAGGATCCGCGAGAGTCACAACACAACCGCAAGCAGCGTGATTTATCCGATTTTCGCTGGGCACTTTCATACGGTGATGTTTATGCCACCAAGGTGCGTGACCTGGCACTCGCCTGCATGATTGATATGTGCCTTGCGGATGGCGACATCGATGAGAGGGAAATTTTCATCATCGCCAGCGCCCTCGAGGACATGGTTGGCTCGCCAGTCGAGATATCCGAATTGACTGCACTTGCCAACCAACGTCAGTTAGACGTTTTGGCGACTCAAGATTCACCGTTCAAAGGTCTGTTGCTCAAACTGGCGTTAGAACAGCTAACGCTTGATGATAACGCCCGCAATATTATTTTCGAGTCGGCCTATCGCGTCGCCTGTGCCGATGGTGAAGTCAGAGCGCAAGAGCACGAAAAGCTTCTTCAGATCGCCGACGCGCTGGGTATTTATGTCGGGGTTGTTGAATTACAAATTGACCAATTCAAACGCCGGCAAACGCCTTTCGCCACAGCCTAGTGCGGGTTGTTGCGTCCATATTGACGAACAGCACGCTTGTAGAGTAGGTGCGCCGAAAATAAGCGGCCATCAAAATCCTCTTTCATAGAAGCCTTCATGGGTTTGGTGATGCTTACAGTTGGCTGCTGAAAAGGAATGGTAAGGAGGTGCGGCGAAGGTTCGATCACGTATTCTCAGATTTACCTGTATCACACTTATGACCAAGCACCAGGTGCCGGCAGAGTTCAGGTCCCATGCCTGCACCACCACCTGTTACGACCGCAACTTTCCCGGTAAGGTTATCTATCCCCTTTTTCCTGTTTTCTATAGATACAATCGGACTGCTCACCATATCATCGAAACGCGGTTTCGCCATCCAGAGCATCACAGCCCGACATCCTCATCCTGGGCAGCTGGTTTTTAGAATTGGTTTCAGAAAGTTAACTTACCAGTACCCTTAATAGCGTCCCAATCATTACCGGATACCGGTTTCTAGTCAGGTTCATGTTTGATTCTAAATTCAATGGCCTGATCTCCTATTACAATTTTTAAAATTATCCACCAACGAAATACATACCTTGAATGGCTGCCAAACTTTAGGTATGAACCAAATTAGGCAGGGTGTGATCGAGGAGCTTTGCCGCATTCGCCGGCGCAATTGGAAGGCCCGTTGGATCCAGCAGGCCAATTTGCGCCAACAGCGAGGCCTGATCCCAATAGATATGCTCGTGGGTCACTTTGCCGTCCACGACGCCAGCAATCACCACCATGGCAACCTCAACCGGCAAGTTTGTCGGCGCAACACCCGGCAAAATCCAATCAAGTACCTCTGTGTGGGTAAACCGCACTAGATCTTCATTGACAACCTGAGTCTCGCCAACCGTCTGAGAAATATTGATAATTTCACCATCGGGGGGCAGGAATCTGCCAATGAAATGGTTCGCATACCATTCGCGAAGTGCGGCCTTACCGACCGCGCCTGCCAGGGTGGGGAACACCGTTAAATGGGGGTTCTCGGCCATAGTCGCCATGGTTGTATCGAGGTCGAGATCAATCTCAGCTTGGATGTGTTTAGCCACAACATCGGCTATTGAGCGTAATTGCGGATCTACAACTGGGTCAGACATATGCGGCCTATTAGCTGAGCAATGTAGACGTAGCTTAGGTGAACGCATGCTGCCGAGCGAGCTTTTTCCCAAAGGATTAGTTTCCGAGTGTTATACGATAACTTTTCATTGAATTGCACGTACCGCATTGCCTCACTAATAATCACACTATTGGCAGGCCGCTGCCTCATCTAAAATCACACTACGCAATAATGAACAAGGATATTTAGATGACGAAATCGATGTGTTTATCAGCACGGCGAGAACTACTGCGAAGTGTGCGAGAAAAGTACCAACACGCGAACTGGGAGGGAAAAAGAAAAATCATGGATGGCTTCATCGCGGCCACTGAACAGGATCGAAAATACTAGATTCGCCTTTTACGGGATGGGTTCAGCGCGCCACCGTCACCAGTAAAACGTATTGCCCAATAAAAAATATGATGGCCAATTTCTCCAGGTATTGTTATGCGTTTGGCACACCGCTAATCAAATCTGCTCAAAGCGACTAGCGCTATTTTTGCCTTTGCTTGTAGCGTCAATGGAACGCCATGGTCACCTTAGATTGCCCGCCGATGTGCGAGAGCGATGACTGAGTATCAGCGCAGCGACAATAAATTGACTCCTTAAACCGGAAAGTAAAAAAGTAACGTTATCGGTCTCTACGACCCAACCTAGGGAGGATAGGAATTATAGTAGGGCTTTTCGAGCGAAAGTCTTAGTATCGAATCAGTTCGGTTGCCAGCCTGTTTTATGCAAGAGTGTAGCCGTGTGACGATTAGCGGTTAAACGCTACCAGGGTTTGTGGTTGTTGACTGACCTGGTGGTATCACATTCTTGCCCTTTATTTTTTTGTTGAACAAGCATGTAAATAGTGTTTCAGTCAAAAGCGTGTTCAATCTACTCTAGCCCTCTCCATTCTGCTGGCGCTTTCTAGAAATAAAGCGTTTGGTTTGCGGGTCTAGCCCGTGTGGTTAAGCTAAGCGAAATAATAATAATTAATTTGAGATGGTTTAATGAGTAGCTCCCTCACAGAACACCCAACACGACCTGAAGAACTCAATAACGGTATTGCTGTTTGGGTAGCGGTATTATTTTTATCGGTCGCCTACCTTACTTATAACACTTTACCGGTGGTACTAGGTGCAGCTGCGGACGCTATGCAGCTAACCAATGTGCAAATTGGCTACTTAGGCTCCAGCTATATGTTTGGTGCTGTAGCAGCAGGCATTAGCTCTATTTTTTGGGTGCGCCGTGTTAACTGGCGCTGGGTGGTTTTGATATCTTCACTCACGGTATTAGGCTGCTACGCCACAGCGTCATTTGCTAGCTATGATATTTTGCGCATCGCTTTATTCGGTGTAGGTTTTGCCAGTGGCGCGATTGTTTCCTGCGTACTGACGTATTTTGGCGATACCCCCACTCCCGATCGCAACTTTGGCTATGGCGTGGGCTCCCAGGTACTACTTGCGGGCTTAGCCGCTTACTTTATGCCCATCTTCATCACTCCCACATGGGGCTTCTCAGGCATTATGTTGTTATTTGGCGGCATGGTGATGGTAACGCTGCTAGCCATTCCCTTTTTCCCCGCCAGAGGCTGCCGAGGTTATGAAGACGACATCCAAGAGCCTTCAGCAACATCATCAGCAAACAGCGCCATCAATGGCTCGTTAATAGGTTTATGGCTGGGCGTTGCCGCCATGTTTATCTACTTTTTAGGGGAAAGCGGTGTTTGGACCTTTTTAGATCGAGTTGGCCTAGCGAATGGCTTAAGTTATGAAGCCATGGGGGAAGCCTTTGGTATCTCATTAATTATTAGCTCGGCCGGTGCCTATTTAGCCTCCTATATGGGTGATCGCTTTGGGCGAGTCATCCCTATTTTAGCTGCAACCGTCGCCCTTATTGCCGGTTTATTGCTGATGCTATATACGAACTCTGCGTGGTATTTTGGGCTTGGTATGTTGCTATTTTCGGGCGCTTGGAACTTTGTACTGCCTTTCCAAATGTCATTGATTTCAGAGGGCGATACCACTGGTCGCTTAACACCACTGATTCCTACCTGCCAGCTTTTAGGCTCGGCTATAGGCCCTGCTATAGCCGGCCACATGGTAATAGATGGCAGTTATTTCTACGTTTATCTGCTGGCCTTCATCGCCGCTATTATTAGCGCCATCTTGTGCATATATGTTGAGATGTTTGTGTATAGACCAATGAAAGTGGCTCGGTCGCTGGTTTCTAGCTTATAGGTTGATAAATTTTAGTGACTTTAGGCTAGGGGTTTTAGACATGCGCCCATGCCTAAAGCATTCATCATCGGCCCGCCGCGCGCGGGCACCACTAGCGACTGCACCACCCTGCTTGAGCTGGACCTTTCCTGTTTACCCACACCGCTTATATCAAAGCTGCGATAGACAGGCACAAGTGATTGCCGACACCCCCGCCTACTAGGATAGGATCTACGCCTGGGCTTTTTCGAGCGAAAGTCTGAGTATCGAATCAGGCGGTCGCCTGTTTGTTTTATGAAAGATTGGAGCCGTATGAATAGTCGTGGTCAAAAGCTACCGAGGTTTGTGGTTATTGGTTGGCCTGGTGATGGGCGATTAGCCAACGTGCTTTTCTGTTGGGTGGCGGTGGAAAAACTGCTTTCAAGGCCATGGGACACGAACTAAGGGTTGATTTTTTGCCCCGGAGTCGGGCGGTTAATACGTCGGCAAAACCGAACTCAAACTACCTTGGCTATTTCCCCGAATAGGCCTCCACTCCAGACAAATTTAACGTTTCCGGTGTCATGGGCCTTAGCCCGTTGGGCATAGTTGAAAATAAAACCAAACCGATAACCCGGCAAACGGTCGCTGACTTTAGTAAATATAAACTCGGTGTAGTGCAAGGCTATGTCAATACACAAGCATTGGATTTACTGATTGCTAACGGTAGGATAAAAGCGAAACCAGGTACTTCAGGCTCGATTAATATGCAAAAAATAGCCGGTAAAAGAATTGACGCTGCGGTCATTGACGCCAACATATTTGCTAACCTGTTAAAACACAATGCCAAGTTGAAAAGCGCTCAAGGCAAGCTTTAGATGAACAGCTAGTTACTGGTAAATAAAGAGTTAGTAGTTGCGTTTAAAAAAAACTGGTCAAGGTGAAAAATGGTTAGCCATTTACAATCAGGGCCTAATTAACATGAATGTCGAGGCGATTAGTGCGCCTCGCTTAAAATAATTGCCACAGTTACGTTATCTGATCTTTAGTATCAACTAATTAATCAACAACGAATAAAACCGAGTCTCCTTATGAAAAAACATCTAATAGCCCTGAGTTTAAGCAGTTTATTAGCCGTTTGCGGTATGGCACATGCAGACTTGTCGGCAACGGTCACCGCAGCATCCGATTATACCTTTAACGGCGTTAGCCAAACCGATACCGGGCCAGCGCTGCAAGCCAGCCTCGATTATGCCATGAGTGATGGCTGGTACGCGGGTACCTGGGCATCCAATCTGGATTTTGGGCATGGTGATGATACCAATATCGAATGGGACGGTTATGTGGGTAAGTACAGCCAACTTAACAACAACTGGAGTCTGGACGCCGGTATTTTTTACTACACCTACGCAGGAGCCTCATATTCTAGTGACTACAACTACCCGGAGGTTTACACCAAGTTTGGTTATAGCTCAGATATAGGTAGCACAGAAATGAACTTCTGGTACAGCTGGGACTATTTTGGCCTAGATGTTGATCATTATATTGCCGAGCTCGCCCATAGCTTTGAGTTAAGTAAAGGCCATGCGGTACGCATTAGTTTTGATCGCTCAATTTCTGCCGACGAAGGAAAATGGGCCTGGGACGATAGTGACGCTTATAATCATTACCGCATCGCTTATGTTACAAGCTGGCAGGGTTTTGATATCGATCTGGCCGCTGAAGATACCAGTATGGACGGCGACAATAGCGATGCCCGTGTGGTGTTGAGCGTAGCGCGAACCTTTCGCTTCTAAGCTGGTTCCGGGTAATCATCGCATGGCAAAGTGTTGCCTTAACATTACTTTGCCATGAGTTACGCGCCATTTTCGCTTGATCGAGGCTTTGCGACGCTGGCTTATATCGAGTTTATCGGGGACCCGAGTCTCAAACACAGCTCAGGCCGATAACAGACAGCGTCGTCAGGCGAAGCAACTCGCTAGCGGTGTTTATGACGAAACTTGTTCTTCTCAGTTTGCCCTCCCTGACACGCCGCCATCATTCTGGCCGGGCCCCCGGTGCCTGCGACATGATTTGATGCGTCAACCATTAATGCGTCAACCATTAATGAACAGTTAGCCTGTTGCCCCTGTTGCCCCTGTTGCCCCTGTTGCCCCTGTTGCCCCTGTTGGCCCTGTTGCCCCCGTTGTTGTGCTAGCAAGGATAGGTTAGTCAGGTTTTCGACAATCAGAATATCGCGTGGGTATAAACGAACATGCGCAGTCCGGGCATTGCTCTATTTATGATCGCTGCCGCTGCCGCTGCCGCTGCCGCTGCCGCTGCCGCTGCCGCTGGTGCTTTGCCCTGAGTCAGTTCTAAACTGTCTGCTGCAATACCAGATATCTTGATATTTTTTTGGTCCGTTATATTGATGTTTTCTTCAATCGCTTGGGCCGTAAATCCAGGGTGATCAAGGTCGTTAACATAAGCCAAGCTGGCCCAGTCTTCGGTCCCTGATTGATAAAACTGCGCCCAGCCAACGCGCCCTGCCAGCCACACGTCATCGGTGATTTGGTCGGCAACCGGAGGATAGGAACCACAACTGGGCTTTCGAGCGAAAGTCTAAGTACAGAAAGTCTAAGTACAGAAAGTCTAAGTACAGAAAGTCTAAGTACAGAAAGTCTAAGTACAGAAAGTCTAACTACCGAATGTCTAAGTACCGAATCAGCCGGTTACCTGTTTGTTTTATGAAAGAGTGGAGCCGCATGACTAGTAGTAGTCAAACGCTACCTGGTTTTGTGGTTATTGGCTGACCTGGTGATGGGCGATTAGCCGACTTAAATTTGGATAATCATCGGCAATCAATCTACATGGCCGTTCTTCGGGAAATGTGGTTTATCCTTCCTGTGCTCAAAAATTCAGCAGCGCCCTAAAGGGATCACTGAAGTCCTTTTCGAAGCGAACAAGATAGACGCTATTACGTGGCTGCACGGGCACTGCTAACCGCTAAACAAAAGGATTTGAACCGTTAGCGGCATGGTCTGTTTTCTCAAATTGGTTGTGTGTACAGCACCAACCGCGAATAGCCTATTCCAGAAGGGGTATTCGCCCGTACTGAATTGGCCAGATGCGATGATGTTCGGTACGTTGGTTACTACCACGCGATGGAGGGTGAAAGGCTTTGAAAGATATTGCCGACTTAACTGGTCGTAATCGATAGCGGCGATTCATGACTATTTATAAACGCCACCGATTCCCGCGCAAATTATTCGCTGAGATTCGGTCCGTAAAGACCGACACCCAAATGTCCTGCAATATAGCGAATAGCTCTCATTCCGCGAACGCTATTGTCGGCAGGGTTAAGCGGTGGAGAAAATGTCGCGATCGCAAAGCGTCCGGGCACGATAGCAACAATTCCGCCGCCGACGCCGGTCTTAGCGGGAAGGCCTGCGCTGTACATCCACTCTCCTGATTCGTCATAAAATCCGGCGGTTGCCATGATGGCCAGTAGTTCGGGTACGTGGCTCTGGGGTATCAGGCGCTTACCGGTCTCTGGGTTGACGCCCTCGTTGGCGAGCGTTGCACCCATCATCCCCAGGTCTTTGGTATTAATGCCAATTGAACACTGCTTAGTATAGACGCGCAGCGCTTCTTCCGGGTCGCTGTAGAGGCGCTCATAGTTGTAGAGCAAGTTGGCAATACCACGATTACTCCATGAACTCTCGTACTCGGACTTATATACCGCATCCAGGATCTTGAGGTCTCGTCCGGCATAATCACTGATGTTACCCAGCACTTTCTGCCAGCGCTCTTCCTCTGATGTGGCGTTAACCAGACTGACTGCGGCAATGGCCCCGGCATTAACTAATGGGTTCACCGAACGCTCGGGATAAATTTCAAGTGCTAACTTGGAATTGAATGCCAGCCCAGTCGGCTCGATCCCGATCTTTTCTCGGATCGTCTTGGGGCCTTGTTCAGCCATGATCAAAGCAGCGGTGAACGGTTTGGAAACGGACTGTATGGAAAATTCGTAGTCCAGTTCACCGGCGGAGTAGACCTGACCGTCGCGGGTCACGATAACTACGCCGAACATCTCCCTTGGTACGGTGGCCAAAATAGGGATGTAATCGGCGTTGGCGCCCTCTTTTACGTCCTTGAACTGTTTGTAGGCGCTATCTACTGCTCGCTGGAAATCATCGGCATTCAGGGGTGCAGCAAGTACGCCGGTAGCGCTGAACAACCAACAGGCGAAACCGGTGAGGTAACGTAATACTGGTATTTTCATCGTGAACTCCATTTCTTGTATTTGTGGTCCGGCAAGTCCGATCTAGTGCCTCTTCTTGATGTCGCCCGAATCAAAGTTAACCTTCAGCGCAAACTATATACTGTAATCGTCGATTCTCCTTTGCCGTCTTCCCTCTCGTCTCAGCCGAACTAGTCGTGGCATCGTTAATTTGGCCGCTCAAAAGTAGATGATAATATCGCCTAAGGATATGTCTTGGTTGTAACTGCAGGGACAATAGGCGTTATATATTCTTTCCATAATTGTCTAGTCGTTTGACATTGGGTTGTTTTTCCTGGGTCGCCTACAACCCGGAGAAGTTGAAGAAGCCCCCCTTGCCAGCGGTGGTCCAGGTAGCCGCCCCGGGCCAGGACGCTATGGAATCGGGTGAGATTGACCCTCGGTTTTGGCGCGAGAGCGGACAATCGCAGTAAACAAATTAAAGACTGTTATAACGAACGTTGAGTCCTAACAAAATTGAACGCTTGCACGATTCTTATGAATTGTTTCGCAGCTAAAAATAGTAAATGGTTATCGCTCCAACATAATGCTGCTAGCTACCTTCACCCAGTGCATTCAGCCAAAAATCGATCCAAAAATATAGTTAGCGAGCATCGCCATTCACCTTCGCAATAATGCGCAGTGGACCGCCACTGCCACCACGAATTTTAATGGGCAAGGCCACTACATAAATACCTGTGGCCGGCAGCTGCTGTAAATTAGCCAAATTTTCAAAGGCTGGCACATTGTGCGTCATCAACGCAACGTGTGCAGCAAAGCCGGTAGACTTACCAAAGTCGATACTAGCCGTATCAATACCTACTGCCTTTATTTGCCGATTTTCAACGAGCCAAGTTGCGGCTTCGGCCGACAAACCAGGAAAGGACAATGCAGCAACACCTTCAACACCGCGCAAAGATGTGCCTAAATAATTTTTAGCATTAGGCCAGTAGTAACCAAAACCGGTGCGAAACAGCACAATAGATTGCCTGGGTATTAGGCCATTGGTTTTCTCCCACCCAGCAATATCGTCGATTGAAATTAAAT
>Ga0302121_10001145_pt1 | contig 13197 bp, 9 predicted proteins | sample CB21_surface_MG_FD_203120 | JGI IMG/M metagenome (GOLD analysis project Ga0302121, IMG submission 203120) | Marine microbial communities from Western Arctic Ocean, Canada - CB21_surface | ecosystem: Environmental > Aquatic > Marine > Oceanic | place: Canada: Western Arctic Ocean | collected... | reverse complement strand
ACAAGGATCGACTACTCTAGAGATCCACTCACATTCCAAAGGGCGTAGTGTCTGGGTCGATGGCGAGAAGGTGACTCGCTTGGTCGAGTTTATTGGTCGCTTCCCTTCAGTGACGCTTTGCTCGAGTGATTTGATGTTACTTCGCGGCAGTCCTAGCGAGCGTCGGCGTTTCATGGATTTGACGCTCTCGGTTGTTAATCGTGATTACTACACCGCATTACGCGATTTCCACCGTGGGATCGCCGAGCGAAACCGCCTTTTAAAAAGCAGTGGCAGCGCAGCCGAGCTCTCGGCCTTTGAAGCGGAGATCGCGCCGCACGCCAGCCAGATAGCTAGCTATCGCGAGGCGGGCATGAGGACCTTGAGCGAAGTTTTATGCCGCACTTACGATCGTATCGCTGAGGCGGACGAGGGTCCAGAGCTGAGCTTTCGCCCTAATGTGGATTGTCATGATACGGAAGCTTACTGCCGCCTGTTGTATGAGAGTCGCAAGCGCGATCAAATGATCGGCGCTACCCAGCGTGGACCACACCGCGACGATTTTAATTTCTCGCTCCAAGTCGGCGGTGCTCGCGAGTACGCTTCGGACGGACAACAGCGAGGTCTCTGCGTGGCTCTACGAATTGCACAAGCTAGTTTTTACCGAGAACAGCTTGGGCTCGTGCCTGTCTTGCTGGCGGACGATGTGCTCGGCGAGCTCGATCCGATCCGCCGCCAAGGCTTTTGGCGCGCATGCCCCGAAGATGTCCAGGTTGTGGCCACGGGGACGGAGTTGCCGACAGAGCCGGAGAGGTGGTCGATTTGCAAAGTGTTGAATGGCCAGATTAGATAGGGGATTCAGCGCGAAACTAAGAGCTCAAAATCCGTGTAGCCTCGAAACTCTTTTTGGGAACTAGTGCCCCTCAATGCCCTGTCCTTATATCTTTAGCTCCTCAGTGATCGCTAGTTGCCCTAACGGATCGCAGTTAGCTCGTAGTCCAATGAAGCCCTCTTTGTACTGGTCGTAGTATGGCCAGAGTAGGGTGCGGTCTGTTTCGGGGATTGGCAGTTCGTCGACTGCGGCACGCTCGAAAAATTTAAAATGGCCCTCATGGATCTCATCAGGCAGTTCATTGACCACCTTTTTGCACTCAAATAAAAACATCAACCAGTGGCCCGCGCCCTCGTAGCTTTTCTCTGAGATATAGCCAAAACAATGAAGGTCGCCATCGTCGAGCCTGAGCCCAATCTCTTCCTTGGTTTCGCGGCGGGCGCACTCGTAGGGAGATTCGCCAGTTGGCATGTCGAGCTTGCCGCCGATCGGGCTCCAGCAGCCGCGATTGGGTGCTTTCTTGCGTTTGATGAGTAGCTGTTGCCCTTGCGCATTGTGTGTAAAAATGAGCGCACTAATCTTGAATGGGAGCGTTGTATTCACTATACTGAAGCTCGTTGAAAAGATAATTTCTGCAAGCGAATTTCTTCGATATTACTAGGAGCAACCGAGCTGCTATACAGAAAAGGAGCCCATTAACTCTAGCCAATAGCGTGAGTGCACCTTAAGCTGGTTTATAGATGAATTTCTCTCAAAAAGGGATTGCTTTACACCCAGTCATTAAATACCAATTTAATTTTGAGCTGCCTAGAGCAGTTATTCAGTTTACTCCCCATTAACATGAAGAAATATTTTGTCTCCTTACTCGCTATTGTGGCTGCATCTCTAATGCTGCCCGGGCAAGAGGATATACGCGTCGATCGCGTCGACTTTAACTCGCTGCGCGATGATTGGATTCAGATGGAAATCGAGCTTTCTTGTGAGGGTAATTCCGCAGAGGAAGTGCGCGACAAGGACTACGTTGAAAAGATTAAAGTTAAGGCCTACTTGGGATATACGCGAGACGCCTCGGAGCGCTCTTTCGATTATTACACGAGTGAAATAGAAATTTTAGTCATGGAGAAAGGGGATGATAACAACGTATATTTTTACCTCCCAGGTCTTATCGTCGAGCGTGACCAGTTAAAAACAGACCCTGACTTTTATTATGTAGAAGTATCGGTAAATGATGCCGCACAGAAGCCGCAAAAAGCAGCCATGAGCAGCAACATTCCGGATCTGGACATTTTGAATTCTTTTATTTCCAAAGCGGAGTCGGAGGGTGCTGACAACGAGCACGTCCTTATGCCGATTTATCTCGTTAGCGGAATTGATCTTGGGCGTGTTAGTCAATTGCCTGCTTTCCTCCGTCGTGAGGTGCGTGATTAAGCGCAAATTCACATGCCATCTAACTGATTCGCTACCTTTAAGAAATTATTACATGAGCAGCTCGAAGCAACTTATCATCAATTGTGGTGCAAGCCGAATCACCGCCGCAGTGGTTTCCTCTAGTGGAGGCGCACTTCAAATAGAGAAACTCTCAACGGAAAGCCTGCAATACGACTACACCAACGACGATGCTTGGTTAGGCGCAGTCGGCGCCGCACTAGCCGCGCTGCACCGCCAGCAGAAGTTTTCAGGCAAGGCGTCTTTCATCATTCCAGGTAATCAAGTCCTGACTAAGACAATCCGCATTCCCCATGTCGAAGAGAGCAAGCGGGCGCAGATTATTGCATTTGAAGCGCAACAGAATATTCCCTATCCCCTCCACGAAGTTGTCTGGGATAGCCAGGTAGTTGGGGATGATGGCGTTGAGACTGAAGTGCTCTTTATTGCATGTAAGTCGAATACAATCGATGAGTTCTGCGGCGAAGTTGCCCGCGCAGGTTTTTCAGTCGACACGATCAACGCCGCTACGGTGCTCGACTACAATGCGATCCAATTTGCATACCCTACTTTGGACGAAGACGTGCTCCTCATCAACATTGGCGCACGCTCCACAAATTTACTCTTCAAAAATCCTGACGGCTTCTTCGTTCGCAATATCCAGCTTGGCGGCAACTCGCTCACGCAGAATATTGCGGACAGCATCGGCAAGCCTTTCGCTAAGGCAGAAGAGCTTAAACACAGATTTTTCAGTGGTGAGCTCGACTACTCTGACGACGATTCTGGGGCGAAGCTATTAACTACTTGTTCCGACTCATTCATGCGCCGCATGGGGCAGGAGATCACCCGTTCGATTGTCAACTACCGCCGCCAAAAGGGCGCCGCCGCGCCGAAGCGCATCCTCCTTAGCGGACGCGGGGCATTACTCGAAGGCCTCTCCGAGCAACTATCTACTTCGCAAAAGGTTGGCGTTGAGTTTTTTGATCCGCTGCAAAATGTTACCCTTAATGGTGAGCTTGCCTCAGATTCTTCCTCACTTCGCCTTGAGATCAGTGAGATAATTGGAGCCGCCGCTCAGCATATGGTTGCGGACAGCGCCGGCGTTAATCTACTCCCCGACGAAGTTCAGCGTGAAATGGAGTTTGGTTCGAAGAAGCCCTATCTCATTATGGCTGCGATTTGTTTGGCGCTCGCTCCTTGGCCAGTGTTCGTCGGACATAAGCAGTTGTTCAGTGCTTACGAAAAAGCGGTTCAAGCTACCGAAGCACAGGTCTCTCCCTTGCAGTCTTGCCAGTCGCAGATTCTTGATAACACCAGTAAGGCCGTAAAAATTAGCGAGTCCATCCGCCGTATCGAAGGTCTCGTTAATTCGAAGACCAACTGGATACAATTCTTCGCAGAGCTACAAGCTAGCCTGACAAAGGCCGAAGATGTCTGGCTCGACTCGCTCGAAGTGCAGCGTGAACAGCCCGGTGAGGGCGAGGCTTCTTACGTGGTTGTCCTCGAAGGGCAGATGCTTGTCCGCGAAACTGCAGGCGAGACTGGTGGCATTGATCAAGAGCTCATCTCTCGTCGAATTAAGGGAATGCAGTCTAGTTTTGAAGATTCTAAATTCATCGTATCTTCCAGACCTCCCAATATTAATTGGAGTGATCTACGTAACGGGCTCAACGTACTAACTTTCACCATTAACTTGGTTGTAGATACCGAAAAACCACTCTAAACACCATGGGTTTTATCAAAAAAAATCTCACTTTCACGATCATTTTGGTCGTTTGCATCTTGGTATTTTTTGCGGGTGCCTATTTGGCGTTCGCCGAGGCTGGCAAAATTGGCCAAGCAAAGCAAAAAATCTCATCAGTTGAATCTCAGCTTAACAATTTGGGCTTTGCTGACCCTGCGGCCACCCCGGGAAATGTAAAAGCTTCCGCCGAAAATGTGGCCAAACTTGGAGCAGAGCTCAGAAAAATTCGCGAAGACTTGGAGCGTGGCGCTCGTATCACAACATCGACTGATGGAATCGGTGTCATGGCTGGTATCCAGCAGTTCATCTCTAATTACCAGCGTAAAGCTGCCACGCACACTGACAAAGATGGTGAGCCAGTTGAGATTATCGTCCCAGACGACTTCGCATTTGGCTTTGAGCAATACCTCGACGAAGCTACGATGCTCGACGACGAAGAACTGATCCCAGTGCTCGATAAGCAACGCCAAATCCTTAGTTACTTGCTCAATACGCTGTATGACTCCGGACCAGAAAGTATTGTGTCTGTTGAGCGTGAGGTCCTAGAGCTAAAAGCCGGAGGCACTGGCAGCGCCAAAGGCTTTACCATAAACCCAGCGATCACCGCAAGAGTGCCCGGTGCCATCGACACCCTTGTCTTTGGGTTGACCTTTACGGGCTACACCGACTCGCTCCGCGAACTGCTCAACAATCTTGCTAAATTCGATCTCCCCATTGTAGTGCGTAGTATTGATGTTGAGCGCCCTTCAGGTGGTCGCACGACTGCGAAAGTGCCTGCCAGTAACAATCTCGATGCTTTTTTTGGAGTCTTTGATGGTGGCTCTAATTCGGAAGTGGAGGCTCCCGAAGAAGCGCAGAAGCCTGTTATCTCAGAAAACATTTCCACATTTACCGTCGTTCTCGAGTTTATCGAGATCGTCCTTCCGGCCCAATCTGCGGGAGACAACGTCTAATTCCGAATGAATAAGATTTACGATAAACTCTTACTTGCCATCGCCTTGCTCGTTCTAGCGGGTGGGGTTTTTCTATACATACAGAAGTCGGGTGCCGCACCCTCTCTTAATCTGCCTGTAGATTTTCAGCCAGCTGACAACCCCTACCTTCCTGGAGCAGTTTCCTCACCGACTCCTGAGGAGGTAAATTGGCCAGAAGCTTCTGAGCAATCGACTGGTTGGCGTTATGATGTGTTTACACCACCCAAGATTTTTATTGATCAAAATGGTCAATTCTCTGAAGAAGGCTGGGAGCCGCCTGTGCCGCCTCCCCCTTTCGGTATTTATTTAGCTAAAATCGAGCGTAAGTCGTATCGTTTACAAATCGAAGGCTACATGCAAGAAGACGCCACAGACGCCTCCAAGTCACTCCTCCTTATGTTTAACGAGGAAGCTCAAAAACAAGTTCGCGTGCGACCTGGTGACGAGAAGCCCGATGCAGAATTTAAGCTTCTAAGCTTCGATATAGAACGCCTTCGCGACGTAGATAATAATATTAAAAAAATTGCCAGAGCTACCATCCTTGACCAACGCTCAGGAGAAGAGGTAGTGCTCACCCACGGAGAGCGCCGCTACGAATCTGGCTTTACTGTTGTTATCCGTTCCGATGAAGAGGCTAGCTTCAATCTCGAATTGGCCGAAGTGGCGGCGGAGTTTGAAGGGCCGGCAGGACATTACACCCTGCTAGAAATTAACCTTGAAGAATCCTCAATCAAAGTTAACAAATATTCCCTAGATGCAGAAGAAAGAGAGACGCGAATTTTGAAGGTTCGCGCTAACGATCCTTCCTCAGCGCCCCCAGTTTCGACGCCAGAAAAGAACGCTCGCGAAGAGTCAGAGAATATCTTCGACTCCATGTTTTAATCCCTCCCTCAAAAGTATTACAAGTAGACTTTATCACACAATCAGTTGTCATCTAAAATTATGAAAAAACATCTTTTAGCACGTATGCGCCTCTCCGCTTTAGTTATAGCGGGTGCGCTAGGAACCTTCGCTCTTGTCACGCCTCATTTGCTTGAGGCGCAAAGCGCACCGGAGAAGATTCGCCTAATGGCAGACACGCTCCGTGCTCGCGACTCTGGGAATCTAGATCAAGCCAAGGAAAAGGCTGAAGAATTAATCAAGATCGCTCCCAGCGATGAGAATATTCAGCGCCTTCTCGCTTCGATCAATCGAGAATTAGACCGCCGCGGTAGTCTAGTTGCTTCCACGGTCGTTTCCAGTCAAGCGACCAATCAGGATGTCGAGTCTGCCGTAGGCATGTCATCCACTACGAATGCTGCGAAGTCATCAACACGATCTTTAAGCGCTCACTTTGGAAAGTTGTTGGGCATGAAAACATCGAAGAATCTCGGGCATGCGACTGCGAGTGTTGCGGATGCAGCCGTGGCTAACGCGGCTGCCGATCAGGATGCCAAAATCGCTACCGCTAAAAATGCCATTGCCGAGGCGCAACAGTTAGCCAAACTTGGCGCTTACAGCAACGCCTCCGATTTGCTCAACGCCGCCAGCGCAAGCCTCAGGCTGAACACAGCTACGGCGAAAAGACTTGAAGATCTTGAACAAGCCAAGGCCGAAATATTGCTTGAAGAAGCTCTTGCGATCGCTGATGCTGGCAACCCTAAGGCTGCCGAAGCAAAGATCGATGAATATCGCGCTGCTGGAGGCAAGTCTTCCTCGTCACGAAACTTAGCCCGAGCGTTAGACGAACAAATCTCCAATCCGTATGATCTCGATATTAACGAAATCAGCCCAGAATATGTGGCACAGGGTAGGATCATCCGTGATCTCCTTACACGTGGGCGCGCCCAATATTTGAACGGTGACTACGATGGCGCTTCCGCTACTTTTAAAGAAGTCGAAGCTCGCGATGCAAACAACTCTGAAGCTAAGCTCTTACAAACTAAGATTGCAGAGCACCTCGGTGCTATCCACAGCCAAAATATTTATAAGACCCGCAATCAAATGTTGACCGAAGTCGATCAGCAATGGGAGCGTCCCAAGGTCTTTGATATCTCCGCCTCAAATGTTGCTGAAGTCGACAAAGGCGCGCGGATCAAGGATAAGCTCAATGCCATCATCATCCCACAGGTTAATTTCTCGGGCATGGAACTGACCCGCGTGGTCGAGACACTGTCCGAGCTGTCGGTCGAATATGATCCAGAGCGTATGGGTGTGAATATTATACCCCTTTTCAATTCAAACGAGTCCAACCCGCGGGTTAATATCAGCCTGCGTAATCTTAACCTAGATCGTATCCTACAGTTCGTCACTCAGCAGGTGAACTTTGCTTACGATGTGGGTAGCGATGCGGTCACGATTCAACCAAGTGACAGCCTTGGTGGAAACGCGACATCGGTTACCGAATTTTTCCCCATCTCTCGCGCCACCGTGATTCGCCTCACTGGTTTCAGGGATGGTGGCGGCGGTTCTTCCGGCCCTGTCGACCCTTTTTCGGCTCCTTCCGGCGGCGGTTCTTCCAGCCCTTCTCAAAATGATGAAGTCGAAGCTCTGCAATCCTTCTTCCAAAGTGCGGGTGTCAATTTTGAGATCCCCGGCGCCAGCCTTGCCTTCGATGGCGAGCAATTGATCGTCACCCAGTCACGCCGAAACTTGGAGCGCATGCGCACCATCCTTCGCAACTACAACGAAGTGAAGCAAGTTGAGATTGAGGCGAAGTTTCTTGAAGTCTCCCAAAACGATCTTGATGAAGTGGGCTTCGATTGGACAGGTGGTCATAGCTTAAGTGGCAGCACTTACGACCAACAATTTAGCACCCAAGGTCGTAACCTGAATAGTGCTTTTTCCGCTGGCACGGAAGAATCATCAATCCGAATTGAAACAACAGGCTCGACTACTACAAATTTGGTTTCAACCACAACAGTCCCACCTAAGAGTTTAGCGTTCTCGAATTCGCCGCCTGATCTAAGTAGCGCAATTGATGTCGCGGCAAGTGCAGCTAATCTTTTCACGGCAACGGGTTGGACCGTTAACGGTTCTGATGTTGATTTCGCACTTCGAGCACTTTCGCGCAAGACCGGCACTGATCTTATGAGTGCTCCAAAAGTAACTGTTCTATCTGGTAAGCGAGCCTCGATCACAGTTGCTCAGGAGCTACGCTACCCCGAAAGCTACGGCGATATCGAGTCACAGGTTTCGTCTGGAGGTGGTGGAAACGGTGGCAGTGCGGGTTCCTCAATCTCTATCACAGCGGGCACACCGCAGGACTTCGTCACTCGCAATGTAGGTGTTGAAATGTCGGTCACCCCAAATGTCGAAAATGACGATACGATCAGTCTGCTTCTAGAACCACGTGTGACAGAATTTGAAGGCTTCGTGGAATATGGCGGCCCCAGCGTTGCCTTGGGAGTTGACGGCACGGTGGTCACGGTGCCAGCTGGCTTCTATCAACCGATCTTTTCAACTCGTGAAATGTCGACAGAAGTCACTATATTTGATGGCGCTACTGTAGTCATGGGTGGTCTCACTCGTGATGAGGTGAAGACGGTGAATGACTCAGTTCCACTTCTAGGCGACATCCCCGGTCTTGGTCGTCTCTTCCGCTCGGAAGGCGAGACTCGCCAAAAGCGTAACTTGCTGATCTTCGTCACGGCGAATCTGGTCAGCCCCGGTGGTTCACCCTCGCGCCAAAACTATCGTAACGTCAACGTGAACTCGCTCTTCCAAAATCCAACGATTATGACTCCATCTGGCAGCGTGAACCGTTCGATCGAAGCGAACGTAGAGTAGTCAATTTTCATTAATCAATTTCAAGCCCGCTGGAAACAGCGGGCTTTTTTATGCGCAGATATAGAGTTTCACACATAACAAAGATACAGGTGATTGATTTTAGATTAACTGTTGACTGAATTTCCAAAATTTAGGTCTATTCGTCGCACCCTGCGAGTAGTGTCTGCTCAGGAGATTCCCATTTCTTTTTAAAATGGGCTTACAGAATGAGCATTGCGTCGCCATAGCTGTAAAAGCGGTATTTTTGATCAATGGCTTCGGCGTAAAGTTCCTGTAACCATTGGATGCCCTCCTGTCTGCCAGGTGTTAGAAAGGAGGCGACGAGGCAGAGCAGAGTCGACTTTGGCAGATGAAAATTAGTAATCATACCGTCTATGGCGGCAAATTCACTGGGTGGGTAGATGTAGATGTCGGCCTCAGCTTGGACGGAGCCCGAGGGCGTGATGCAAGTCTCAGGAGAAAGTTGCGTGCGACGCATGGCATCCTCGATCGAGCGGACGGAGGTAGTGCCGACGGCGATGCGCGCCCCGGCTTCGGGCTTCTTTAGCTCGGCGAATGCGCTGGCCGGAATTTCATACCATTCACGGTGTATGTTGTGGTCTTCAATATTCTCGACTTGGATGGGGTGAAAGGTACCGATGCCGACTTGTAGCGTGAGGTCGTGAAAGCGAGCCCCGCCATTTACCAGCTCGGTGATCAGCCCGGGCGTGAAGTGCAGCCCCGCAGTCGGTGCGGCCACGGCGATGCGTTTATCGAAGTCAGCATAGACGGTCTGGTAACGCTTGTTGTCATTGTCGCGCCTAGGGTCGTCATCAGTACGCTCAATGTAGGGCGGAAGCGGGAGGATGCCGAGCCGCTCCGAGAGGTCGGTGATGGACTCGCCGCGCTCAGGTTGGAAACGGACTCGGTAGTTACCGTTCTTGCCCGCTTCGAGCACTTGTGCGGTGTATTCCCCCGCCATTTCAAAGCTCCCTGCAGTGAAAGTTTTCTTGCCTGGTTTTAGCAAGCACCACCAAGTCAGTGCATCTTCAGCAGGTTGGAGCAGTAGGCACTCGACCTTGCCGCCAGTGGAGCGTTGCCCAAAAATGCGTGCTTTCAGTACGGCGGCGTTGTTACGAAAAAAGCGCGGGCGAGTGGGTAGGAATTGTCCTATCTCGGAAAATTGGGCATGAGTGACCGAGCGCGTCTTACGGTCCACCACCATGAGGCGAGAAGCATCGCGCACGGCGGCCGGTTCTTGCGCGATCAGTTCGCTGGGCAGGTGATAATCGAAAAGTGAGAGGTTCATTTTTATCTTTAATATTCGGCGGGCTTTGTTGCAATCTGGGATATGAATTTGATCACACCTGAAGTCCGTTCGCAAATGGAAGAGATGACTCGCCGTGCAGGGCATATATGGAGGTATCTTTGACGGAGATGCCAAGAAAGAACGTATCGAGGTCCTCGAAGCGCAGATGTCTGAGGGTAGCTTCTGGGACGACCAAGCGGCTGCGCAAACGGTGATCGCCGAGGCGAATCGTCTAAAAAACATAATTAACCCATCCAGCGCCTTTAGGGGAGAGGTGGACGATTTGAAAGCTATGCTCGAACTCGTCGATGAAATGGGCGAAGACCCTGAGGGTGAGGCCTATCAACAAGAAATCATCGATACACTAGGGCGCTTGCAGCCGAAGCTAGACCAGCTAGAGCTGGATTCTTTCCTTAGCGGACCGCACGACTCTTGTAATGCCTTCTTAACTGTTAACTCCGGAGCGGGAGGCACCGAGAGTTGCGATTGGGCAGATATGTTACTGCGCATGTATACGCGCTGGGCAGAGCAGGCAGGTTTTAAAACGGAAGTCCTAGATATTCAGCCCGGGGAAGAGACTGGTGTCAGTTCAGCGACTATACGGATCGAAGGCGCCAATGCTTTCGGATATGCCAAAGCAGAGCGTGGCGTGCATCGCCTCGTTCGCATCAGCCCGTTTGACTCCAATGCGCGCCGGCATACTTCATTCTCTTCCGTGGATGTGATTGCAGAAATTGAAGACGATATAGATATTGAGATCGACGAGGCCGATATCCGCACTGACGTTTATCGCGCCAGTGGTAAGGGCGGCCAGCACGTTAACCGGACTGAGTCTGCCGTGCGCCTCACCCACCTCTCGAGTGGCATCGTAGTGACCTGCCAAAACGAGCGCTCGCAGATCAAAAACAAAGCCACCGCGATGAAGACACTAAAGTCACGCCTCTATGAGAAATTGGAGGACGAGAAGCGCAGTGAGATGGAGAAATTTTATGGCGAAAAGGGCGAGATTGCTTGGGGCAACCAAATCCGCTCCTACGTCTTTCAGCCTTACCAGATGGTCAAGGACCTACGCACTGGCGTCGAAACGGGCAATGTTCAGGCCGTCATGGATGGTGCGCTCGACCCCTTCGTTCACGCCTGGCTCCGCGCGGGTGGTCCCACCTCAAGAAAAGCCGCTGCAGATCGAGAATTTGCTAATGAGTGAGTCTCTAGCAAATCCAAGAAGCCTTAGCCACCAAGAGGCTGTTCGCGCATTTTCTGATCAGAGCCTGTTCGAGAACAAGACCTGGCGCTACTCGCCCGAGGCCTTCCCCCTAAGCTCTGCACAGATAAAACAGATCAAACAGATTGGGCAGGCTTGCTACGAATTTTACAAGGCGCAGGAAACGCTCTATCTACGTTCGGCTGAGGGAAAGAACTTGCTCCGTAATCGACCACTTAAAGCACCTTGGGTGGCGGCCTATCTGGATCGTGGTAAGCCTGAGGCACTAATTCAGCACGCGAGGGCAAAGGCACTACGTGGCGCCATGCCTGTGGTGATACGGCCCGACCTTTTGCTTACGGAAGATGGGTTTGCCATGACCGAGATCGATTCCGTTCCCGGCGGTATTGGCCTGACGGCATTTCTCAATCGTCTCTATGCCGAAGTGCATGGTGATTCATTAGTCGGATCGGGTTCACAAGATATGATCGATGCCTTTTACACTGTGCTGGCACAGCGAGCACCCAACAAGCAGGCACCTTATATCGCAATTCTCGTCAGTGATGAGGCGGCAACTTACCGCCCTGAGATGGAGTGGTTAGCATCTCAACTTCGACAGCTCGGCAAGCGCGTCCACGTCTTTCATCCAGATGATGTCATGCCCTTAGGCGAGGACATCTGCGTTGGCATCGATGGAGATCCACAAAAGGTGGATGTTATTTACCGCTTCTGGGAGCTCTTTGATTTGGCGAATGTCTCGATAGCGAACTTTTTACTTAAAGCCGGCGAAGCGGCGCAAGTCCGTTTGACCCCGCCGATGCGCCCCTTCCAAGAGGAGAAGCTTAACCTCGCGCTCTTCCATCACCACATCCTCGAAGACTTCTGGCGCGAGAACCTCTCGAAGCAGTCCTACAAAGCACTGGCCAAAGTCATCCCACAGACCTGGGTCATGGACCCAGTCGAACTGCCGCCAAATGCCGTACTCGACGCGCCGCTTATTGGCGGTAAGCCGATGACGGATTGGTCTCAGTTAATTGAGGCGAGCAAGAAAGAGCGCAATCTGATTATTAAAATCAGCGGTTTCCACGAAAGTGCATGGGGCGCTCGTAGTGTCACGCTAGGCAGCGACTCGTCTCGCGCTGACTGGGAGAGTGCCATCCAGCAAGCGATCGCGATGGCAGACACCTCGCTACATATTTTACAGACCTACGAAAAACCGAAGCGACTGCGCCACCCCGTCTACAGGGACGACGGCAGTCTTTACCAAATGGAAGGCCGCCTGCGCCTTTGCCCCTACTATTTTGTCGATGAGTCGGACAAGGAGGCGAACCTTCAGGGTATTTTAGCCACCCTTTGCCCCGCCGATAAGAAGATCATACACGGCATGAAAGATGCTGCCTTGCTTCCTTGTGTTGAAGCTCCGTAGCCCGGCTCGCCTCCTTGCTTGCGAATGCAAATGAAGTTGGCTGGCTTGAGTAAGATCAGGCGCTAAGTATCTCGATACGATATAACCAAAAAGTAATCTCGAAGAGTATGAATCAGGAGGCCCTTATTAAACTGTCGAATTTAGCATCGGTGGAAATTTTTCCCGAAAAGAAAGATATCATTCTACCGGAAACGTAGCTTTTTTGTTTTCTACTTCCATATTATTAGTAAAAGCCTATGCAATGCGTGTTCTTTGCTGCCGCATGACCAAGGAGACATATTTTTAAATTAATACAGCCACATGACAACAACTGCTAGAAAGCCAAAAAAATCTGCCACAACGAACGCCGCTACTGCAAAAGCTGGAGCCAAAGCTTTTCGTTTTGAGGTGGATAACAGCAAAGATTCGATGAAGACCTCGATTCTAAACCACTTACGTTACACACTTGCTCGGCATCCAGAGAGCGCGACCAATGACGAGTGGTGGACGGCTACCTGTTCCGCAGTGCGCGACCGCTTATTGGATCGATTTATGAAGACGCAAGCAGTGCACAACAAGAA
>Ga0302121_10001139_pt1 | contig 13230 bp, 10 predicted proteins | sample CB21_surface_MG_FD_203120 | JGI IMG/M metagenome (GOLD analysis project Ga0302121, IMG submission 203120) | Marine microbial communities from Western Arctic Ocean, Canada - CB21_surface | ecosystem: Environmental > Aquatic > Marine > Oceanic | place: Canada: Western Arctic Ocean | collected... | reverse complement strand
GTGTTGTCCACGATTTTTTGCCGCACGACACCAATACCGTTCAGCTATTAATTTTAAGATGATTTTCTGAGACGATTTTCTGAGATGATTTTCTTAGTCAACTTCCTTAATCAATATTTTTAGAGCCAACAATATGAGTTTTGCTTCTCTTGGGTTATCAGACCCAATTCTTCAAGCTGTCACTGCCAATGGCTACGATACGCCAACACCGATTCAAGCCCAAGCTATTCCCGCTATTATCGAGGGCAAAGATGTTATGGGCGCAGCCCAAACGGGTACGGGTAAGACAGCGGGTTTTACTTTGCCAATTTTAGAGCGCCTGTCTCAAGGTGAAAGGGCAAAATCGAACCATATACGTGCTTTGATATTAACACCAACCCGCGAATTGGCAGCGCAAGTTCACGAGAGTGTCATTACTTATGGTAAGCACCTTTCATTGAGCTCGGCCGTAGTTTTTGGTGGTGTAAAGATTAATCCACAAATGATGAAGCTCCGTCGTGGAGTCGATATACTGGTGGCTACACCCGGAAGATTGCTTGATTTGCACAACCAAAATGCTGTCAATTTTAGCCAAGTCGAAGTGCTTGTGTTAGATGAAGCTGACCGTATGCTTGACATGGGGTTTATTCACGACATTAAAAAAATTCTTGCAAAGTTGCCGACTAAGCGTCAAAACTTACTGTTTTCAGCAACTTTCTCCAATGATATTCGAAGCCTCGCCAAAGGTATGGTAAATAACCCGGTTGAGATTTCAGTTAGTCCACGTAATACGACTGTCGAATTAGTTGAACAATTGGTCCATCCCGTTGATAAGGCACAAAAATCAGCCTTATTAACTCAACTAATACAAGAGGGTGATTGGCATCAGGTGTTGGTATTTACACGTACAAAACACGGAGCTAATAAGCTAGCCAAACAACTTGATAGTCGAGGCATTCGCTCAGCTGCAATTCACGGCAATAAAAGTCAGGCAGCCAGAACTAAAGCATTGTTAGAGTTTAAAAATGGTCAGACTCCTGTGTTAGTTGCAACCGATATTGCTGCGCGTGGGCTTGATATCGAGCAACTACCTCATGTGGTTAACTTTGACTTACCTAATGTTCCAGAAGACTATGTGCATCGTATCGGTCGAACGGGCCGAGCCGGGGCTAGTGGACAAGCGGTATCTTTAGTGAGTGCTGATGAAGTGAAACTATTGTCAGGTATTGAAAAACTGATTCAGCAAGTATTAACGCGCAAACTGATTGACGGATTTGAGCCTAACCATAGTGTCCCCGAAACACGATTGAGCGCTAATCCAGTATCGAACAAACCGAAGAAAGCAAAGGTTTGGAATAATGGCGGTGGACGATCAGGTGGGGGTAATCGATCTCAAGGGAATCAGCGATCTGGCAATACAAATGTGAATGGTAATTCTGGGAATAATAGCCCTAGGGCGAAGCAAGCCTCGGGTTGAATTATTGCCGACCAGTCACGGTTACTCAATGTGAATAACCGTGACTGGTCGGCTAGTTACGATTTATCTAATGAACATGCTCATGTTCAATTTCTTCAGCCGTTGCTTTTCGAACACCTACAATTTCAACATCAAAATTTAACGTAACACCGGCTAGAGGGTGGTTGGCATCGATAGTGACTTCATTGCCTTCTACGCTTTTTATAGTGACTATTTCCAGTTCACCCTCATCTGTTTCAGATTCAAATTGCATCCCTGCTTCGACTGACTCGACGCCTTCGAAAGAAGCAAGGTCAACGACCTGCATGAGTTCGGTAAAGACCTCGCCATAGCCATCTTCTGGATCTACGCGAACCTTCAACTTGTCTCCGACTTGCTTGCCTTCTAGGCCATCTTCCAAGCCTTGAATGATGTTGTCACCACCGTGAAGATAGTCCATTGGACCCGACTCTTCAGTACTATCAAGAACCGTCGCATCATCGTTGGTTAAAGTATAAGTAATGCTGACGACCAAGTTATCGGTAATAGTTAAGGACATGGTTTCTCCAAGAAGTGATTTTGATTAAGAATTAAATATGTAATTGAAATGAATAATTAGGAATGACCATTTGGGATGATGATCAGAAATAAACAATAAGTCTATCATTTTGAAATCAGCTCAACTAGTGTTTGAATGATTTATCCACCAGTTTTTAGCAAGCCTTGATTACGGTTACTTTTGGCAGCTTCCCATTTTGTTTTTAACATGGCTCTGACGGGCAATGTCGAAGTGGCAGATAGAGCACCTAAAAAATTAAACAATATGTTGCTTGCTCAGTATTTTACATTTTATGAAAAACATTGATTTCAATTTCATTGCACCGATGCCATTTACTATACAGTCCATATCATGGTTGTCATGATGAGGCGAATGTTTCTTAACCTTGTGCCGACTTTAACTGTTTAAAATAAATCCCTTACTTTTAAACTTTTGGTCATGCTCACGGTATCACCATCCGTTAGCAAATTACCATTGGAGTCTTTAATACGGATAGAGAGTTTGCATTAATAGTGGCATCCTGTGACCATTCATGGGCGCATTCAGGTTAAATCAACTGTTGTCAGTCTTGATAAGGGGAGGATGAGTCGCGGTGCTGAGCAGTCGGGTAAGCCGCTTCTCCATTATATCCTTTCAGTGAATTACTAATAACAGATAGTTACGAATGTATTTAAAAAGATGAATGTTGTTTTTCTGATCGATAGGTTTGTAAAATAACCTATCCTAGATAGTTTTATTAAACGAGTCACCTAAAAAAGGTGCACTGAAAAATTCCAAGCAACTGATTGAAGAGTAAGGTATGGCAGACGCAAGTTTTTATTGGCATGATTATGAAACCTGGGGGGCAAACCCACGAGTTGATAGGGTGGCCCAGTTTGCTGGTATTCGAACGGATGAAAACCTTGAAATTGTCGGCGAACCATTAATGCTTTACGCTAAACCCACCAGTGATTTTTTACCGCATCCTGAGGCTGTCTTGATCACTGGCATTACGCCACAACTGGCCAGTTCTGAGGGTATTCCTGAAGCCGATTTTTTTAGGCTAATACACACTGAATTGAGTCAATCTAATAGTTGTATTGTTGGTTATAACAACCTCAGATTTGACGATGAGGTTACCCGATTTGGATTTTATCGTAATTTTCGTGACCCTTATGCCTATAGTTGGCAAAACGGTAATAGCCGATGGGATGTTCTGGATTTACTTCGATTAACACGCGCCCTTCGCCCAGAAGGTATTCAGTGGCCAATAAATGATAAAGGTGTCGCTAGCTTTAAGTTAACTGATTTAACCCAAGCCAATGATATCGAGCAGCAAGGTGCCCATGATGCTTTAGTGGATGTTAAGGCTACTATTGCATTGGCAAAGTTGGTGAAAAGAAAGCAGCCTAAGTTATTTGACTTTTATTTTAACCTTCGAAATAAAAATAAAGCCGCTGAGCTCCTAAATCTCTCTAAGCCCGACATTCTTTTGCATGTCAGCGGTATGTTCCCTGCTGATCAAGGCTGTCTTGCTCCAATACTTCCATTGCTCGCAAATCCCACTAATTCTAATGAAATCATTTGCTATAACTTGCGTTTCAACCCTGAAATCCTATTGAACTTAAGCGCAGAAGACATTCAAAAAAAGTTATATACCCGAACCGTTGATTTGGCTGAAGGTGAGCAGCGATTGCCGTTGAAAGGTGTACATATAAACAAGTCGCCGGCACTGGCGCCGGTGTCGACATTGAATGAAAAACAAGCCAATCAATGGCAGTTTAATTGGGATGAAATCCGTGTGAATCGAGATTTATTATTATCAGACCCTAATATTATTAAGCGTTTAACTCATGTTTATAGTGAGGTAAAAAATCATCCATCAGGTGACGCTGACGGTGCACTATACGAAGGGTTTATCAGTCAACAGGATCGATTAGTGTGCAACCAAGTGTTAGCTGCAACGCCTATTGAGCTGTCTAGTTGGTCAGAAGATTGCTTTCAGGATAAGCGTTTACAAACATTATTTTTTCGCTACCGGGCACGTAATTATCCACAGTCGTTAACGCCAGACGAATCATTACGTTGGCAACGTTTTTGCCAGAGCCGAATGCTTGATGAAGACAACGCCAACGGATTAACGGTCGAAAAATTCCAGCATCAACTATTAACACTTGCGCAGCGTGAACAGGGTGATCGTGAACAAGCCTTGTTGAACAAGCTATCGCTTTGGGCACAACAAATATTTAGTTAATGATTAATTAGTCAAAAGATTTTGGCATTTCCTTAATATATAAGTCCTGCTTGCTATAAGGTATTTCAATTTTTTCTTCAAGGAAGCGTTTGTAAATTTGGCAGTTAATCAAATCAATCACGCGTCCTTTCAACACGGGTTGGTCGATCCAACCCAAGAGTTCAAAGTCTAAGCTTGATGCGCCAAACGCTCGAAATCGGACTCGAGGTTCTGGATCAATACAAATGGCATCGTTTGCAATCGCAATCTCAGTTAGTATGGTTCTGACTAGGTCAATATCACTGCCATAAGCAACTCCAACAGCGATTCGTATTCGGTATTTTTCGTTAGGCCCACCGGATTCATTGATGATTTTTGTGTTGCCCATTACCGAGTTTGGAATAGTCACTTCAACATCGTCTCGGGTCAACAGACGTGTACTGCGAATGCCTATATGTGTAATTTCGCCACGCTCACCCGAATCTAATACGACGAAATCACCTATTTTATAGGGCGCATCAGCCATTATAAAGACGCCAGAAAACAAATTAGCTAACGTATCTTTCGCTGCAAAACCAACTGCAATACCAACAATCCCTGCTGAGGCAAGCCATGCTGTCATATCAATGTTCCAAGTTGAAAATATAATATAGACGGCAAAAACAAAAATGGTGATATTGGCCATATTTTCAAACAATGGGAGTGTTTTAAAATGCAGTATGTTGATATGCGTATCGTTTTGAGCAATGTGACGCAGCAATAACCGTGTGACTCGGAGTAATAATATTGACCAGACGATTAATGCAATACTTTTAAAGAATGAAAAGGCAAAGAATTCAATTGAATCTCCCAAATGAAGGGTATGAGTTGCAAGTGATAGTCCCAATAGAATGACACTGCTATAGATTGGTCTATGCAGAAGGTTGATTAGGTGGTCATCTATTTCAATTTTAGTTTTAGTGGCCAGACTTCTTAGAGTAGTAACGATAAAACGGTCAAATATCAAGGCCATTAGGAAGGAGGCAAAAATGATAACCAAAGCTTGGACCCAGATATGTTCACTAAAGTAGGCGAGATAGGGTCGAATCGAATTTTGTATATTGCTAAGCATATGGATCTTATTTACCTTTTCGAAGTGAAAAAATCATTACTCAAGTTTGCCGACGAGAGGCAAGGTTGTCAAAGCAGGGTATTGTTCACTTCCGTTTCTAGGTAGTTTTGACTAAATCATTAGGATAAAAGTAGGTTGTGCTAACGTGAGTGTGCAAGTTGGTTAACACTCAATAATATTAACTGCTAAACCACCACGAGACGTTTCTTTATATTTTGTCTTCATATCGGCCCCAGTTTCACGCATAGTTTTAATGACTTTATCGAGTGATACAAAGTGTTGGCCGTCGCCACGCATTGAGATTCGAGCTGCGTTGATGGCTTTTACTGATGCCATAGCGTTTCGTTCAATACAGGGGACTTGTACTAGCCCGCCAATGGGATCGCAAGTTAACCCTAGATTATGTTCCATTCCGATTTCAGCGGCGTTCTCAGCTTGTTCCGGCGTGCCACCGAGGACCTCTGTAAGTGCGCCAGCCGCCATTGAACAGGCGCTGCCGACTTCACCCTGGCAACCGACTTCGGCACCAGATATGGATGCATTTTCCTTATATAAAATGCCAATAGCACCAGCGGTTAACAGAAAACGCACAATGCCATCATCACTGGCATTGGGGAAAAAATTATAATAGTAGTGCATCACGGCAGGTATTATGCCTGCTGCTCCGTTAGTAGGGGCGGTCACTACTCGGCCGCCAGCCGCATTTTCTTCATTTACCGCTAAGGCATACAAGTTGACCCAATCAAGTGACGTGAGAGAATCTTTTTCAGTTATTTCTGGATTTGTAGTGAGTTTTCGATAAAGGTCCGCCGCACGACGTTTTACTTTGAGGCCGCCCGGCAAAATGCCTTCGTTCAGGCAGCCGTTGGTGACACAGGTCTGCATGACCTTCCAGATGTTGAGTAAACCACTTCGGATTTCTGCTTCACTGCGCCAAACTTTTTCGTTCTCCATCATTACGTCACTAATACGCATTTCATGATTGGCACAGTGAATCAACAAGTTAACCGCGGAAAGAAAGGGGTAGGGTTGTTTGGTATCATCTTCTTTAATTCGATCACTGCCAGCAGCTGTTTCATCGACGATAAAACCACCTCCAACCGAATAAAAAGTGGCGTTACGTAGCTCCTCACCCACCTGGTTATAAGCGACGAAAGTCATGCCATTGGGATGAAAAGGTAAGGCTTTTCGACGATGCATAATGACATCAGTTTTTTCGTTAAATTGGATACACTTTTGGCCCATCAAATTGATTTGGCTTGCAATGCGAATGCTGTTTAAACGATTGTCGACCGTCGCCGTGTTTATGGTTTCGGGCACGTCACCCTCAAGACCAAATATAATCGCCTTGTCGCTGCCGTGACCTTTGCCCGTTGCACCCAATGATCCGAATAAGTCAGTTTTAATTCGAGTAACCTGCGATATTAAACCATCGTCAAGCATTCCTTTTATGAATTGGTTGGCAGCACGCATTGGCCCGACGGTATGGGAGCTTGACGGGCCAATACCGATAGAAAATAAATCAAAAACACTAATTGCCATGGATAAAATAAACCTTTTTGTTCTATCGTCAGAAGCATATTATCATAACGTAACACGCTATTTAAATGGCTCTATATGCGTCCTGTAGCTATCAAAAATTACGTTTACTTAAGCCTATTTTGGGCTGCAAATAGGTAATTTTTGTATTCGCCCAAACGGGTCAAGCTGTTACCTTTTTCCATAAAAATAAGAATAAGATTGCGGTGTTCAAAATAATTTAGAACGCCATCTATTATGCTCAATGACTTCCCTCAACTATTAGAGGGAAGTCTGATTATGATTTAATGAAACTATCTCTCTCAATCCATATAAACCGACATTGGAGGGCAAGAGCAGATTAAGTTAGTATCGCCATGTACGTTATCAACTCTTGATACGGATGCCCAATATTTATTGGCTCGCAGTGACGCCACTGGATAGGCTGCTTGTTCGCGGCTATAGGCATGGTCCCAAGTGTCGGCACAGATCATGTCGACGGTGTGCGGTGCATTTTTCAGTGGATTATCGTCTCTATCCATATTGCCATCTTCGATTGCTTGAATTTCTTCACGTATCGTAATCATTGCCTCACAAAAACGGTCAAGCTCTTCCTTTGATTCACTTTCTGTGGGTTCGATCATCAAGGTTCCGGGTACAGGAAATGACATGGTGGGGGCGTGAAATCCATAGTCGATAAGGCGTTTGGCAATGTCATCAACGGTAATACCACTGGCTTGTTTGATAATGCGCGTATCGATAATGCATTCATGTGCAACCATGCCATTGGTACCTGTGTACAACACGGGGAAGTGATCATTTAACCGATGGGCAATGTAATTAGCGTTAAGGATGGCGATCGAAGTTGCCTTAGGTAAACCCTGCTGTCCAAGTAGAGCGACATAGGCCCAGCTGATGGGCAATACACCTGCACTGCCATAGGGTGCTGCTGAAACGGGTTCTGTATGGCCATGGTGATTGGCCAGTGTAGTCGAGGGCAAGAAAGGCTTGAGATGGGCACGCACACCAATTGGCCCAACACCTGGACCACCGCCACCATGTGGAATACTAAAAGTCTTGTGCAGATTCAAATGTGAGACATCGCCACCAAATTTACCGGGTGCACAAACGCCAACCATTGCATTCATGTTGGCACCATCGATATAGACCTGACCACCATGATCATGAATGAGCGCACAAACATCGGTGACATCGTCTTCAAATACACCATGAGTCGATGGGTAGGTAATCATAATGGCGGCAAGATTATCGCTATGCTTCTCTGCCTTTGCCTTTAAATCCTCCATATCGATATTGCCTGATTTGGCAATGCCGACAACGACCACCTTCATACCTGCCATTTGAGCTGAGGCAGGGTTGGTGCCATGAGCTGACGCTGGAATTAAACAAATATTACGATGCCCCTGTCCTTGGCTTTGGTGAAAAGCTTTAATTGTTAATAGGCCTGCATACTCTCCCTGTGCGCCAGAATTGGGTTGCAACGAAACGGCATCGTAACCCGTGCAAGCGCATAACATCTGCTCTAGTTCGATAAATAGCTGACGATATCCCTGAGCTTGATCGAGTGGCACAAAGGGATGAATTCGACTAAATCCAGGCCAGGTGACGGGAATTAACTGAGCGGCTGCATTGAGTTTCATAGTGCAAGAGCCAAGAGGAATCATACTGCGATCTAATGCCAGGTCTTTGTCTGCCAATTTACGCATGTAACGCATTAGGTCAGTTTCTGAGTGGTACTTGTTAAACACCGGGTGATCTAAGATCTGACTGGTGCGGATTAAATCAGGATGCAGTGCGCAGGTGGCAGTTGCATCGAGTTGGTCCATCTGCGCTAAGTCACCATGATCATGAGTAAATATGTTGAAAAGTGTCTCAACATCAGCTTTAGTTGCAACTTCATCAAGTGCAATACCGACGGTGCTGCTATCGACCTGACGCAGATTGATTTTCTCAGCACGGGCGGCGGCCAAAATGAATTCGGTTGCGTTACCGGTGTTAACTGTGATGGTGTCAAAGAAGTGTTTGGTGGGAACATCATGGCCGAGTTCACCTAACCCATTAACCAGCAATACGGTCAATCGGTGAATACGCAAAGCAATACGTTTTAGTTCATCTGGCCCGTGATAGACTGCGTACATACTCGCCATAACGGCCAACAGGGCCTGTGCTGTACAGATATTACTGGTCGCTTTTTCGCGACGAATATGTTGCTCACGAGTTTGCAAGGCCAGTCGCATCGCTGGTTTACCACGAGTATCGACTGACACGCCAATGAGTCGTCCGGGTAACGATCGTTTGAATGCCTCACGCGTGGCCATATAAGCTGCATGTGGTCCACCATAACCCAGAGGCACGCCAAATCGCTGAGTGGTGCCGATAACAACATCAGCGCCAAACTCGCCAGGTGGTGTTAACAGGATGAGGCTTAAAAGATCAGCTGCAACAGCTACCAAAGCCTGCTTTTCGTGGATTGATTTGACCAACTCGCTGTAGTCATAAATTTCACCCGTTGAACAGGGGTATTGAAGTAATACACCAAACACATCCAGATCAGCCAGTTCGGTGAAAGGATCGCCAATGACAATATTGATTTCCATGTGATTAGCACGATTTTTTATGACTGCGATTGTCTGTGGATGACAGGTGTCTGCCATAAAGAAGGTATTACTTTTGTTTTTTGACATGCGTTGACATAGCGTCATCGCCTCAGCAGCGGAGGTTGCTTCATCTAACATCGAGGCGTTGGCAATTTCCATTCCTGTCAGATTACTTACCATGGTCTGAAAATTTAAAAGTGCCTCGAGGCGACCTTGTGAAATTTCAGCTTGATAAGGAGTATAAGCCGTATACCAAGCCGGGTTGCGCAACAGGTTTCGTTCGATAACAGCGGGTGTTTCAGTGTTGTGATAGCCCATTCCAATGAAAGATTTATATAATTGATTACGAGTCGAAATCTCATATAAACGATCCAATACCTGACGTTCTGTCATACTGCCTTTGACTGCTAGTGGTTTGTCACGACGAATGCTAGCGGGTACAACTTTATCTAATAGTTCATCCAGGCTGTTGAGCCCGAGTTCGTCAAGCATTGCCGACTCATCAACTGAACCTGGGCCTATATGACGACGAATAAAGTCGGTGTGAATGTCCAAGTCGGTTAATTTTAGATCAAGATCTGACATGCTTGCTTTACTCTCTAAAGAATGAATTTAGATTCAGTCTAGTTGAAATTATGCATTTCATTATTTTATAGTTACAATGCTCTCATTAATTATTTAAATGAGTTAATGATGAATTTACCTACTGAACTATTAAGAACATTCGTAACAATAGCTGACCTCGGTAGCTTTACTCGTGCTGGTGATAAGCTTGGGCGTTCTCAACCTGCGATTAGCCTACAAATAAAGCGTCTTGAAAGTCTTTTGCAAGTTAGATTGTATGATCGTACTAGCCGAGATATGGTGCTCAGTAGCGGTGGTAAACAACTGGTTGGATTTGCGCGCAAAATTTTGGCGCTAAACGATGAGGCGGTCGTCAAGTTATTGCAGCCAGGTGTGCAAGGCACCGTTCATTTAGGCATACCAAATGAATTTGCTGCGTCACGTTTATTTCCAGCTGTCTTGAGGCGCTTTGCTCAGGCCTATCCTGATGTTCAGATTAAAGTCACTTGCGATCTATCAGTTAACTTAATCAATCGTATGAAACATGATGAATTTGATTTGGTATTAGCCTTGCATGATGGCAATGAAACCGACTATTACAATGAAAATTGGCAAGAAGAAATAGTTTGGGTTTGTGGACCTGATACGAACGTAAACTCTCGCGACCCGCTACCCCTTATTGCAGCACCTGAGGGTTGTTTTTATCGAAAACGCATGATCGAAACACTCGATGCATCCCAGCGTAAATGGCATATTGTTTATACTAGTCAAAACTATGGTGGTATTCGTGCAGGCGTAATGGCAGGTCTTGGTGTTACTGCTTTGGCGAGAAACACAGTCGGTGAAGATATGATTATAATGGGCAGTGCTGAACGCATGCGTCGATTACCTCAAGTGGAGCTTGGTATGCACTACGACTCAGTTAAGGCCTCGACAGCGTCACGAAAGTTAGCCGAATATATTGGCTTACATTACGGTGGAAGTAGTTAGTTCGCCAAAGATAAGATTCTTTTAGATACCTTCAACCCAGTTAATCAAATTAAAAATCAGTGATACTGACGAATAATCAATTGCTTGCCTCTCTGTATTAATTCCATATTTTTCAATACATTCATGCCGAGCAAAATATCGGATAGTCCTGGATTCAAGCTAGCCTTGACGTTGTTCAAAACAATAGTGCCCATTTTCAATTCATTTAACCCAGTTTGGTAAGCGGTAGCAGAGCCATTTGCTGTTGACACTAAAAAAGCAGGCCCTCTAATAAGTTTTAAATGATCCTGAAAATGGGCTGGAATACTGGTGATTGTCGCGCCAGTATCAACTAGAAAAGTCACTGACTTTTGGTTAATTTCACCGTCAAAAACATAATGCCCCTGACGGTTTCGTGTTAATGTTATTTGACTAAAATTGTTATTGTCTGATGAATCAACTGACTGGTTTGGATTTGCTTGATGCTCTAAAATTCTAGAGAATCCAAGAGCGAGCAATAAAAAACCTAAAATCCAGCCACCAAGAGTAAACATCATGCCGATTTTTTTAGTAGAATGTTCCATTCTTTTCTCTAATAACTAAGTTTAAAAGGAATCTGTGCTCTAAACCCCTCTGCAGCTGGCTCTAAGTATCCCCGCTGCACCCCGCTGCACATCTCTTTAACTCTTGATATTGCATATAAACTCGAATACTCTACGTCAAGATTACGTCAAAAAGAGGATTAGGGGTGGCAACTTTTAGGAAACGCGGCAAGAAATGGTACGCGGAGATCATGGTCCAAGGCAAGCGCAAAGGCAAGTCGTTCGACACTAAAGCTGCAGCGCGCAAGTGGGCTGACGATGAAATTGAATTACCGACTAACAACATCTATCTGTACGACATGGCTGAAAAGTACATTGAGACGAGGGTGGTCAATTTTAAATCTGCGCAGGACACAACGAACACGATCCGCCGATTGACGCAATTGCTCCCGGACATCTTAGCGTCTGACTTGACTAAGCAGATGATGTCGGACTGGAAGAATGAGCTGGGGAAGACCTTGTCACTTAGCTCACTGGCTGCTTATAAAGTCATGATGTCGACCATGTTTAACTATTGTATCTCGGAATGGGGCTACATGCGCGTTAATCCAATGAAGGCGATATCAACGCCGAAAGGCCCGGACCGTGAGCGTCTGCCGACGGATGCCGAGTCTGCAGAAATCATCAAGCAATTAGGGTTTAAAAATAGGTGTCGAACAAACGAGTGGGATTATAACAAAGACATCGTCGCTATTATTTGGCTGCTCGCACTGGAGACAGCGATGCGGAAAATCGAGCTGCTAAGTATATGTCCAGGCAACACGGACCTAGTCAACCGAGTAGTGCGTTTAAAGGATACAAAGAACGGCGACAAGCGCGACGTACCTCTGTCAACCGAGGCCGTTAGGCTAATTAAATTACTACCGGGGGGAAAGCCCCGGATCAATTACGACACGGCTAGTGGCGTATTCACGCGTGCGTGCAATAAGGCTGGGATTCAAAATCTACACTTTCACGACAGCAGGGCGTATGCCATTGTTAAACTGTCGAAGGTGCCCGGTATCGACGTGTTAACACTGGCGCGTATCGTCGGACACCGGGATGTTCAAAGTCTCATGATCTACTACCGAGAGCCAGCAGCAAACGTGGCAAAACTTCTCGGTTAGTACCCAGGTCTTTTCTTGGGCTTTTTTACCGCTTTTGGTTTGGCTTTCGACTTGGCCTTGGCTGCAACATGTGGGTTCAAATTTACACTTGCTTTAGTATGTGACTTGCCCGTCATGAGTTGACCGTTGTGGTTATGTGTTGCGCCGTTCCAAGGCGCACCATTTTCAAAATAATGCGTTTGACCTTTCATCTTATAACTCCTACTTTACGGTTTTAAATTAATGCCTGTCGCGGGGTTCGATTATAAAAGACAGCTCATATCTGAGTGCGTATTTACCTCGCGGAGCACAGGACTTTTGCCAGGTTCACGCCCGGTTCGCTAAACTCTGATCCGCTGAACGGGATAGCTCATTAGACTCGGCTCGTTGTTGCTTGTAACCATCCAATGATTTCCTTTTCGTGCCACAAATATTCGCGACCGGGTTTTAACGGTTTTGGAAAACCTCGACGGTGTCGTAGGCGCTCGACTATTTGACGAGGCGTCACTCGTAATATCACTGACGCTTCGACAGCATTCACAAGTTTCATAATTCCA
>Ga0302121_10001136_pt1 | contig 13262 bp, 15 predicted proteins | sample CB21_surface_MG_FD_203120 | JGI IMG/M metagenome (GOLD analysis project Ga0302121, IMG submission 203120) | Marine microbial communities from Western Arctic Ocean, Canada - CB21_surface | ecosystem: Environmental > Aquatic > Marine > Oceanic | place: Canada: Western Arctic Ocean | collected... | reverse complement strand
GCGGCTTTGCAGAGGTAACACCTGAAGGTGTTACCGTTATTGCCGAGCGTGCGATGGTGAAATCTGACGTCACACAAGCGGATATGGACGGTATTGTCTCAATCGCACAAGGGGCTTTGGACGGTGCGAATGAAGTCACGCTGGACGCTGCAATCAAAATGCATGCTGAAGTAGTAGTTTTGGCCGCAGCTTTGGGGCTTAACGCAGCTTAAATTATAATTCCAAAAGTATTAAATTTGGGCCCCTATTGGGGCCCTTTTTATATAAAGGCAATGATCGAAGTGCTTATGATTTATGAACCGGTTATTGGCGCACAGCGTTTATATTCATCTAGCTTAGGTGAAAACTGTTTTCAAATTTTGATAATAGCCGTTTAGTGTCGGCTTAGACTGGCCCCACGGCCTCATTCGCAGTCATAAATGCTTTCATAGATGGCCGAGAGGGATTCTGTTGAAAATAGGGATGAAACAGAAGTTCCATTCCAGGTGTTCAAAATGGCTTGGCCAAATATTGGGGCTGTTGGGACAATCCGGATGTTGGGAGCGTTGTTGACAGCATCAGTTGCTTCAATCGTATCTGTAATCACTAAATTTTTCATTACAGATTTGGTGATCCGATCAACGGCTGGCCCGGACAACACTCCATGTGTGATATATGAATGTACCTCTTTAGCACCATTTTCCATTAGAACGTCTGCCGCTTTGCAAAGGGTCCCAGCAGTATCGACTATATCGTCAACAATCAGGCAGGTGCGGCCCTCAACATTACCGATAACCGTCATTTCAGCCACTTCGCCCGCTTTTTCACGGCGCTTATCTACGATGGATAGCGGAGCGCCAATGCGTTGCGCTAAATCACGAGCCCGAGCAACGCCTCCCACATCAGGGGAAACGACCATTAGGTTACCCATCTGTTCTTTGAAGTTATGTTTGACGTCGAGAGCAAATACTGGTGAGGCATAGAGGTTGTCGACGGGAATATCGAAGAAACCTTGAATTTGGGTCGCGTGAAGATCAAGGGTAAGCACTCGTTCAATGCCAGCCTTCTCAAGTATGTTGGCCACCAGCTTGGCGGTGATTGGTGTACGGGCTTTGCTGCGGCGATCTTGGCGCGCATAACCAAAATATGGAATAACCGCTGTAACGCGGCTGGCTGACGAGCGTTTGAGCGCATCGGCGATGATCAAAAGTTCCATCAATGCATCATTTGCGGGGCGTGACGTTGACTGGATAATAAACATATCTTCATCACGAACGTTCTCATAGACCTCGACAAAAATTTCACCATCATTGAAGCGTTCAACGCGGGCATCTACCAAATCAACACTCATGCCCCGATGCAGCGACATGCGCCGCGCTACGGACTTTGCCAACTTAAGATTGGAATTACCTGAAATTAATTTTGGTCCGTCTACAGAAGCCACGTTGCTTGTCCTCAGCGTAAATGGCGACCGTGAGTCGCCTTATGTTGACACGGCTTAGCATGTGGTTAGGACTCATCACAGGTTATATCGATAAAAAGGCAATATTAATGGCCCATATTACTTATTTTTTTGCAACAATTTCACCATTCACTTATCTTGCGGGAACCCGAATGGAAGTTGTAGCCCAAAAACACGCCGCAACGGTTGAATACCGTCCCATGGATTTGATGACGGTTTTTGGACGTACGGGTGGCGTACCGCCAAAAGACCGTCACATCAGCCGTATTGAAATGCGCTCGCAGGAGCTGCGGCGGGAGGCTAATAAGCTGCACATGCCGATGAATTTCAAGCCAGCGTTTTTCCCAGTTAATATGGCGCCATCGTCTTATGCCTTTATATCCGCGGGGCGTTATGGGGACGGTGATTTGGGTGGTTTGGCGCACGGATTCACTCGGGCGGTTTGGGAAGAAGAAAAAGATATTTCTCAGCCAGATGTGATTGCCGATTGTTTGAAAGCTGCTGGATTTGATCCAAATTTAGCCGATAAAGATATGATTGGCTCAGCAGAACAATACACCAAAAATACAGAAGATGCTATTGCCGCTGGAGTTTTTGGATCACCATTCTACATTACAGACACTGATCAACGACTCTGGGGGCAAGATCGGATTGAGAATCTTGATCTGGTGCTTTCAGACGCTCTTTAATGCCAATCTCATTGAATCGTGGTGACAGGTCACCGGTTGTGGCCAAAGCTATAATAGGGGCGCTCCATGCACGTCTGCCGGTTACGCTAGAATTCGTGATTGCGGGGGCAGGGCATATTGGCTCCTGTAACGCACCCGCAACAGTTGGCAAAGATCATTAAAACTTTTTTATTCTCGTAAAATAGCTAAGAACTGATCAACACTTTCGGATGTGGCTGACCAATCTGTCACCAAACGTGCTTGTAGCATCTCATCTGCAGGGCCGGTCGTATAGTCGCCTGCCATGACATAATACTGGGCACCTGCCGCATGCAAACGTTGGTGCATGGCACGAGCCCAATGGGCAAAAATGATATTTGCTTCAGGTTCAAAATCCAGTCGCACTTCTGGAATTTGCTTGAGCCCTCGCACCAATCTTGTGCAGGCATCATTAGACTTTTTTGCCATGTCCAACCAAAGGTTGCTCGCCAAATAAGATTTCATTTGTGCGGCTAGGAAACGATGCTTTGAAAACAAATGGGCGCCACGTTTGCGCCGCAATTCAAATTCCCATGCATTTTTAGGATCGAAAAAAATAACAGCCTCGACGGCCATTAGTCCATTTTTGGTACCACCAAATGTAACTGCATCTACTCCAGATTTCCAGGTCATTTCCGCAGCAGAACAGTCCAAAGCTTGCAGAGCGTTAGTAAACCGCGCTCCATCCATATGCAATGGTAGTTCAAATTCCTTTGCTATGGTGGAGATTTCTTGTATTTCCTTAATGCTATAAATTGTGCCGCGTTCTGTCGCCTGCGTAAGCGAGATTGGGCCGCGCTGCGGGCCATGCACGCCGCGGGCGCCTTCTGCAGAAATTGATTTCCGTAAGTTTTCGGCAGTCATCTTTGCGTCTGGTCCTGGAACCAAAGTCAGTTTGGTCCCTCCAGTATAGAACTCTGGCGCGTTGCATTCGTCTTCGTGGATATGGGCCACAGTGTGGCAGAATACTGTTTCCCAAGGTTGTGACAGGGTCGCAAGGATCAAAGAATTTGCAGCGGTCCCAGTCGATACAAGAAATATGGCTGCATCCGGTGCTTCAAAAACATCGCGGATCTCTTGCACAGCCTGCACTGTGAGGTCATCGCCACCATAGGGCAGGGCATAGCTTGTATTTGCTGCAGCCAAGGCCGCCATAACGTTTGGGTGGACGGGACCGGTGTTGTCAGATGCAAAATTCATCGCCTAATCCTCAATGATATGGTCTTCCCATTCTTCTTCAGGCACTTCAAATTCGGGTATAGTCCAACCTTGCACAGAAATACCCGCGTCATGCACCGATTGCGTTGTGCCTGTCAGCAAAGGATGCCACTCTGGCAAGCTTTTGCCCTCATGCAGAAGTTTGTACGCGCATGTGTTTGGCAACCAGTAGGCATGCTGTGCAATTGTATTAGGGGTCATGCGAATGCATTCTGGCACAAATTCTTGACGAATAACATATTGTGAGCATTGGCAGCTTTCATTATCCAGCAGCCTACAAGCAACACGGGTGAGTGCCACACGCCCGCTGTCTGGGTCTTCCAGCTTGTTGAGGCAGCACCGGCCACAACCGTCACAAAGTGCTTCCCACTCTGTATCAGTCATATTTTCTAACGCCACGTTTTCCCAGAACTTTGGGCGCAGGCGTTTGCGAGGAATTTGGTCGCTCATAAGCTTTCCAGTATGATGCGAGCTCTAGTACAATCGGCATCCATTTGGGTGATTAGCGACTCGATCCCATCGAACTTTTCTTCGCCGCGAAGGTAGTCTATCAAGCCGATCGATACCGTTTCACCATAAAGGTCGCCGGTGAAGTCGAATATAAAGGTTTCACAATTTGGGCGGTTCTCACCAAACATCGGGCGCACGCCAATTGAAGTGGCACCGTGATAGGTGCCCGCGTTGGGGCCTGTCAACACATCAGCCAATACCGCATAAATTCCAAAAGCTGGAGGTTGCAATCCGTCTATTGAAATATTTGCTGTGGGATAGCCAAGCTCACGTCCGCGCTTCTCTCCGTGCTCTACTAGGCCTTCCAGGCGATGCCAGTGCCCCAACATTGCGGCGGCTCCCCGAGGGTTTGCGGCGGCCAGCGCATTGCGGATGTTTGTGGAGCTAATCTTTTGCATATTGTGGTTTTTTTGATCTGCAATAGTGACATCAAAGTCAAGAGTGGTGGCATGATCACACAACGTTGCAGCGTTGCCCTGGCGGCTTTTGCCAAAGCAAAAATCAGCGCCAACCACCACATGCGATAGTCCAAAGGCTTCGCTTAAAATTTTCTGAGAAAATTCCCAGTCACTCAGATCACAAAGAGCTTGGTCAAATGGCAGTTCAAGTAAGAGCTTAACGCCAAGTTTTTCCAGCCGATGTGCCCGTGCCTCGGCACTTAATAGCCTAAATGGTAACATGTCGTGGTTGAATTTTGCGGCGAAAAAACTGCGGGGATGTGGTTCAAAGGTTAGAATACCCAAAGGTGCATTAGATTTCATCGCCTGCGCACGTGCCACGTCAATCACGGCCTGATGGCCTAGGTGTACACCATCAAAATTACCGATGGCAACGGCAGCGCCGCGTGCACTATTAGGAATATTACTGGTTTGAAAACGCCTCATGAAAATTCCCTATCGCGCGGGATTGGCTAGAGCAAGGATTGCGAGGTGAAAGTTGAAAATTTTATCGAGATGCTAAGTCAGAGTTGCGAGAAGGCGCTAAGACAGTTGCTTCACCGGCAAGGACCTTTTTACCATTTACTAAGCAACAGGTGACTAATTTTACCCTTAGCCGCCCTGGATCAATTTTCACAACTTCAACTTGTGCTGTAACCCGATCTCCGGGGCGTACTGGTCCCAAAAATTTGAGGGTTTGGCCAAGATATACGGTACCATGACCGGGGAGCTGCTCGCCAATCACAGCTGATATTAAACCTGCAGTCAGCATACCATGGGCGATGCGGCCCCCAAAAATTGTGTCATTTGCATAGCTGTCATCAAGATGTATTGGATTATGGTCGGTGGAAATTTCGGCGAACATCTCAATATCGCGGTCTGTTACAACCTTGCTCAAGTGACGAACCATACCAATTTCGATATCTTCGATATAGATCGTGCCGCGGGGCATATTGTCGAGCATTTAGTGCCTCAAGGTAATAAAGAAATATTCTGAGTATTCTATACGTAACTTTATTACCTTTAAGGCTTGGAGATCAAGGGGCGTTTAGCGTAATTTACCGATTGAATAGGTAGGTTGCATCATTTCTTGGGTCAAATAAGCCTCCAAAGCTTGGGGCTCTGGTTGGTCCACAGTTTTGGTCTCGCGCGCGGCCAAGCCACCGGTAATAAAAAGCGAATCGAGCTCTTCGCCTAATGCACCATCAATATCGGTGAGAAGCCCATCTCCAACACATAGTATTCGGCTGTCAGGAATGCTTTTACCCAAGGTATTTAAACGGCGGCGAGCCAAGTCATAGATTGGTGAATGTGGTTTGCCAAAATATAGGCTTTCGCCACCAATTTCCGTAAATAGTTTTGCCAAAGCGCCTGCACACCATTCCCGATTATTGCCACGGTCAACCACGATATCAGGGTTCGCACAGAGCAACTTTAAACCCTTAGTTTTTGCAATCAACAGCTGTGGTCGCATCTCTTCTAGATCTTCTAAAGGATCAAACGGTCCGCAACAAACGATCCCTTCGGCCTCTTCAAGAGTGACCTGTGTGATCGTCTTTGGGCCCTCAACTAATTCCAGTGGGCTGAAGAAATCCTGATCATGGGGTTGTCCGATGAAATATATATTCTGGCCAACTGCCCCGCGAAACATTGCTGCTCGAGCACTGTCTCCCGACGTTGCTATACCGTCATAGGCATTGTTAGGAACGCCAATCCGCTGCAATTGTTTGCGAACTGGTGCATGGGGTCTTGGGGCGTTGGTAACTAACATTACTGTGCCGCCCTTGGCTCTGAAGGACTGCATTGCTCTTATTGCGTCAGCGAAGGGCGTTAAACCGTCATGAACGCAGCCCCAAAGGTCACAGAAAAGTGCATCATAGCGGTCGGATATTTCTGCAAGAGAGTTAATAATCTGTGACATACGGTACTCTTTTTGGTGTTATTAAACTTTAAGGTATGGAATTATCTGTTTTTTCCGGCTCATAATTCCAGGTAGTATGACAATGTCGCGGGTCACAATGGCGCCGAAGGACTTTTCAGCAACAGATTTAGATATGGCATCGGGGATAAGCATGATGGCCTGCTGGTTTAAGATATCCACCACAAACAATAGTACATGATCTACACCGTCCTCTGCTGCCACACTAGGCATCGTCGCCATCAAGCTGGCTTTACGGTCCAAAACTGTTTTTGGTGAGGTTGTTTCCAATACGGAGACCCTGAATTTAAAACCTTGTACAGCATATTCTTTACTGTCCATCCGCAGAAGCTCTGTATCTGAAAACTCCGATATATCAGACTTTGCAGCAAACATTTCAGCGGAGTAGTTTGGAATTGATAGGCCCAAATCAGTTGCCAAGATTTCTGCTAAAGCTTGATCTTGATCTGTGGTAGTCGGGCTGCGAAATTCTAAAGTATCTGACAAGATGCAAGAGAGCATAACGCCTTTGATCGCCGCTGGCATGCGTGCTGCGTCGTCACCCATAAGATTGTGCATGATTGTGGCGGTGCAGGCTACAGGTCGAATGGTAATTGAGATTGGGCCCTTGGTTTCGAGACCGCCCACCAATTTATGGTGGTCAATGATCGCTATAATGTCTGTATTGTTTATATTATTAGGCAACTCAGTCGGGTTGTTGGTATCTACAACGACAACCTGTGTATCATCGGCCAAATTTGATATTATCTTGGGTGTGGTGAAACCCCAACGCTTGAGCATGAAAGCAGCCTCTGTATTAGGCCTGCCAAGCAAGATTGGTTCGGCTGCCTGGCCCTTCACTTCGTTAAGATACCACGCCCAAATAATCGCGCTTCCGGTACTGTCGGTGTCTGGCGCTTTGTGCCCAAATACTTTGATCATAATAGAAACCCCTAGCGGTGCTGATTTTGGGTCCTTATAGGCGGCAAAAATTTGAATGTCACCCAGCTAAGATTGGACGTTTCAGCGTATTTCAGTCATGTAGGTCAAATGAGGGAAAGTGATTTATATGCACCTATCAAGACGCACTTTCAGGCGTTGGGTTATAAGGTGAAGGGCGAGGTGGGGGCTGCAGATGTGATGGCGTTACGTGGTACAGAGCCACCTGTAATCATCGAGCTCAAACTCGGGTTTTCATTGACATTGTTTCACCAGGCCATCGAGCGGCTAAAGGTGGTTGATGATGTTTATATTGCAGTAGTTCGGCCCGAGGGAAAGTTGGGTTATAAGCGGCTTAAAGCCAATATCACTTTGTGCCGACGGCTTGGGATCGGATTACTAACTCTGCGGTTACGTGATCAATTTATTGAGATGCATTGCGTACCTGGCCCATATTCGCCCCAAAAGTCTGCCAAAAAAGCAAAAAGCATGGCTAAAGCCTTCGATCGGTTAGACGGAGATCCCAATGATGGCGGCGCTACACGGCAAGGGCTAGTCACAGGCTATAGGCAAGACGCCCTTAAATGTGCTGCGTATCTTATGCATGCAGGCGCAAAAAAGGGTGCAGTTGTGGCTCAATTAACGGGTGTTCCCAGTGCCACAACGCTAATGCGGAATAATGTCTATGGCTGGTTTCAGAAGGATGGAGTTGGGGTCTACAGCCTTAGCTTGGCGGGTGAAAAGGGCTTGGCGGATTGGAGTAATTTAAAAAAATAGGCTTTTTCAGGGAGCCTAGTCCTATAATTCAAACAATTCTGGTGAATGCCTTGATAGACGTTTTGTGCCTCGTGCTGGGACCGCAACTGAGTGGCCAAGACACATGGCCAAGCCTGTGTCGTTATCCATCAGTATCATGTGCAAAAAGAATACCTGCCTTTTGGGAATCATTTTTGGATTATTTTCGTAAAACATTGGGAAGTCGACCCAAATTGGATTATAAATAGCCCCCATTGCATAGCCGCAGGCATTAAGGCGTGCGTGGCTCAACCCGGCTTTGTCAAACACCTTGGCGTGGGCCGCGAAGACATCTCCCATTGGTTTTCCAGGCATGATGGCCGCTTCACAAGCCTCTAGAGCTTCGCGAGCTACCGCATGCATTTTACGATGCTTTTTACACGCTTTACCTATGATCAAAGTTTGCATTATGGCTGCGTGATAGCGCGCATAGGCGCCAGACCACTCCAGCGTCAACTGATCGTGTGCATCAAGATTTCGGCGCCCAGATGCATAGCGGCAGAGCAAGGCGCGCTTATCTGAGCCAATGATAAACTCATTTCCTGCATAATTTCCGCCACCGCGAAATACCGCCCCTTGCATATCAGCCAAAATATCACCTAAAAAGCTCCACCTTTAGTGCTGATTAAGGCTGCATCCAAAGCGTCATCTAAAAGGCAGGCCGCTCGGCGGTGCATGTCCAACTCGGAGATGGATTTATCTTGCCGCAACTCCGAGATGATCCCGTCGCCATTTTCCAAAATTTGGTCGAATGCGGTGACAACTGCTTGACCATTATAAAAGGTGAGGCCCACAGTTTGGGTTTCCATCGCAATCTTGCCTCGATAGCGTAGATCAAAAACAAGATTGGCAAGATTTTCTGCAGGAGAAACGCCTTCAAAATCTCTCCACACATGGATCTGGCAGTCGTCTAGGGTCGAGGTTTGCTAGGCTTGACGCAGGTCTGGCGCACGGGTCAGAAGATTTAGCTGCCCATTGGCGCCTAAGATTAATCACTGGAACATTGCAAAGCCAAAAGTGTCATACCCACAAATCCAATAATGACTTTCTGGCGTAAACATTAAAAGCGCGTCAAGGCCACGTTTTGAAAGAGCTTTTTTTTGCCTTATTCAGTCGTGACACGTATTCAGAATCAGAAAAATGAAATGGCAGTTTGGCCTCCATTCTTGGTCAAAGAGTGTAGGACCACCTTGCGGGGATCAACTAAAAGTTGACTTTGGAATTTTTTTTATTTTAAACAAACAGGTTTAAGAAAATAAACTTTTATTTGAGATCTATAACTAGATGTTATCTTTTTTTTCTGTCCCCGTTGACTCCGGCTATCGGGTTACCTATCTCGGGTACGTTATCACTCGGACGACCTGAGTGCTAACTCAAGTTTAACCTTGAGCCAGCTAGGAGCTACAAAGATGGCATTTACCCCTCTGCACGACCGTGTTCTTGTTGAACGCGTTGAAGGCGAAGAAAAAACTGCGGGTGGTTTAATCATCCCAGACAACGCAAAAGAAAAGCCCGCGGAAGGCATTATTGTTTCTGCAGGCGCAGGTTTGCGTGACGACAATGGCGATCGCATCGCTTTGGACGTTAAAGCAGGCGATAAAGTATTGTTCGGCAAATGGTCGGGTACTGAAGTCACTGTTGACGGCAAAGAGCTGTTGATCATGAAGGAAAGCGACATCCTTGGTACGATCTCCTAAGATCCCCAAGGACTATACTTTTTCAACCAAATTTTTAGACGAGGATCTGCAAAATGGCAGCAAAAGACGTCAAATTCGGCACAGATGCACGAAACCGTATGTTGAACGGTGTGAACATTCTGGCTGACGCCGTAAAAGTTACTTTGGGCCCAAAAGGCCGGAACGTTGTTCTGGATAAATCTTTTGGCGCTCCACGCATCACGAAAGATGGTGTATCTGTCGCAAAAGAGATCGAACTTGACGACAAGTTCGAGAACATGGGCGCACAGATGGTTAAAGAAGTTGCGTCACGCACTAATGATGAAGCGGGTGACGGAACAACAACAGCCACAATTCTGGCTCAAGCCATCGTTCGTGAAGGCATGAAATCAGTTGCAGCGGGCATGAACCCAATGGATCTGAAACGTGGCATCGACGCTGCGACGACTGCTGTTGTGACAGCGGTCAAAGCGGCTTCTCGGCCGGTCACAGACACTGCAGAAGTTGCGCAAGTTGGTACAATCTCTGCCAACGGCGAAGCAGACATTGGCCAACAGATTGCGGACGCTATGCAAAGAGTTGGCAATGAGGGCGTGATTACTGTTGAAGAGAACAAGGGTCTAGAAACAGAAACTGTAGTTGTAGAAGGTATGCAGTTCGATCGTGGCTACCTATCGCCTTACTTTGTAACCAATCCTGAGAAAATGACAGCCGAGCTGGAAGATGTAATGATCTTGCTGCACGAAAAGAAATTGTCATCTTTGCAGTCAATGGTACCGTTGCTGGAACAAGTGATCCAGTCCGGCAAACCTTTGTTGATCATCGCAGAGGATATCGAAGGCGAAGCCTTGGCAACTTTGGTTGTGAATAAATTGCGTGGTGGTTTGAAAATTGCTGCAGTTAAAGCACCAGGTTTCGGCGATCGTCGCAAAGCAATGTTGCAAGACCTTGCAATCTTGACTGGCGGACAGGTAATTTCTGAAGATCTAGGAATGAAGCTTGAATCAGTCACTATGGATATGCTCGGTTCTGCCAAGCGTATTTCGATCACAAAAGACGAAACAACTATCGTTGAAGGTCTGGGTGCAAAAGCTGAGATCGAAGCGCGGGTTGGTCAGATCCGTGGTCAAATAGAAGAAACAACTTCCGATTACGATCGTGAAAAGCTGCAAGAGCGCGTTGCTAAACTAGCAGGCGGCGTTGCGGTGATCCGTGTTGGTGGCATGACTGAAGTTGAAGTTAAAGAGCGTAAAGACCGTGTAGATGATGCCTTAAACGCGACCCGTGCGGCCGTGCAAGAGGGTGTTGTCGTCGGTGGCGGCGTTGCCTTGATGCAAGCTGGTAAAGTTTTGATGGGGATGGAAGGTGCCAACCCTGATCAAACAGCAGGTATGAAAATCATTGCACGCGCAATCGAAGCGCCTCTGCGCCAGATCGCTGAGAATGCTGGTGTCGATGGAGCTGTTGTTGCTGGGAAAGTGCGCGAAAGCACTGATGCTAACTTCGGCTTTAACGCTCAAACTGAAGAATACGGCGATCTATTCGCTTTCGGTGTGATCGATCCAGCCAAAGTTGTTCGCACAGCTTTGGAAGATGCGGCCTCTATTGCTGGCCTGTTGGTAACAACAGAAGCAATGGTTGCTGATAAGCCAGAAAAAGCAGGCGCAGGCGGTGGCGGTGGCGGTATGCCGGACATGGGCGGCATGGGCGGCATGGGCGGCATGATGTAAGCCAGCCGGCTTCTGTGACCTAAAACTTGAAAGGCCTGCGTCTGACGTGGGCCTTTTTGCATTCCAAAAATCTACAGTTGGCCATTTGGAATTTTTTACCTGCAAATAGATTTTGGATTTATGCACCTGGCTAATAGGCCGAAGATTGGGTGCCTTAGGTTTTTCCGCGCTTTGTGCCTGATGCATAAAGTGGATATGTTTTTGCGGTAGTATGTACACTAGTCGCAGCTGTGTTGGCTACCGATGCGTGCTTATAAAGTATTGACCAGGGTTCTGAAGCTTAGGAAGGCGAGGAACGCAGGCTTCGAAAATTGACGTGGCCCATCTTACGGCCTGGTTTGACCTCAGATTTCCCGTATAGATGCAGGGCAGCATCGCTTTTGCGCAGCTCGGCCATGCGGTCCATATCCGCACCAATCAAGTTTTCCATGCGGATATCACTGTGGCGGGCACCATCGCCCAAAGGCCAGCATGCTACTGCTCTGATATGTTGCTCAAATTGGCAGATGTCACAGCCGTTTTGTGTCCAATGACCTGAGTTGTGCACGCGTGGTGCAATTTCATTAACTATGAAGCCGTCAGCTGTCACAAATAGTTCGACCCCCATAACACCTACATAATCCAGCGCATTTAAGATTTTTGCAGCTATTAGAACTGCATCCATACGTTGAGATGTATTGAGATTGGCGGGCACTTGTGTACTTCGCAAAATACCATCTTTGTGTACGTTTTCGCCGGGGTCATAACACGCGACTTGACCATCACTGGCCCGTGCCGCAATCACAGATATCTCATGGGTGAAATCGATAAAGCCTTCTAATATAGAGGCTGCTCCGTCCATAACCTGCCATGCGCTGGTCATATCTGATGCCTCTATGAGACGCATCTGTCCTTTGCCATCATAGCCCATGCGTCGGGTTTTTAGGATGGACGGTACGCCAATGGATGCAATGGCGCCTGTGGCGTCCTCAGCATTGGTTACATCGGCATAGGGTGCGACTTTGAGGCCCAGCCCAGTTAAGAATTTTTTTTCGATCAAACGATCTTGTGATACCGCAAGCGATTTGCGGCCGGGATGGATCGTACAAATTTTTTCTAGGACATCCAGGGCGGAGGTAGGGATATTTTCAAACTCGTAGGTGATCACATCAACTGATTGGGCAAAGGCCTGCAAAGCCTTTGTATCTTCGTAAGACGCGGTGGTGATCTTATGTGCTACTTGCCCGGCTGGTGGATTTGCTCCAGGTTCAAAAATATGTGTGGTAAACCCAAGTCGGCTGGCGGCCACTGATAGCATCCGGCCCAATTGGCCACCGCCTAAAATCCCAATTTTGGCGCCCTGGGGCAATGGATCATTCATCAACAGGCTCCTGCGGAATAGAAGCTGAGAGGGCCGCGCGCCAGGCATCAAGCCGCGTTGCAATCTCAGGATCTTGCGTGGCGAGCATGCCTGCGGCTAACAAGCCAGCATTTGCTGCGCCGGCTGTGCCAATCGCCATAGTGGCCACAGGATAGCCTTTGGGCATTTGTAGAATGGAATATAGGCTGTCGATACCGGAAAGTACTTTGGTTTGAACAGGAACACCTATAACTGGAATGCGGGTTTTGGAGGCCACCATGCCGGGCAAATGCGCGGCGCCACCAGCGCCAGCAATGATCACCTTAAGCCCACGCTCGATTGCGGTTGTGCTATAGTCCCAGAGCCGATCAGGCGTGCGATGTGCTGATACGATTTTGCTTTCATAAGATATTTTTAGAGCGTCGAGAATATTGGCGGCGTGTTTCATTGTGGGCCAATCTGATTGGCTACCCATTATTATTCCGACATGAACCATACTTCTGCTCCGTATTTTAACGCAAGAGAGAGCTCGAATTAACCCATCGTAGAAGA
>Ga0302121_10001133_pt1 | contig 13266 bp, 13 predicted proteins | sample CB21_surface_MG_FD_203120 | JGI IMG/M metagenome (GOLD analysis project Ga0302121, IMG submission 203120) | Marine microbial communities from Western Arctic Ocean, Canada - CB21_surface | ecosystem: Environmental > Aquatic > Marine > Oceanic | place: Canada: Western Arctic Ocean | collected... | reverse complement strand
CATACCGCACGTCAATTGCGGGTTTGAAAATTTCAACTTTTTGCTTAGCAAACTGGGCGCGCCGCAAGCGACGAATTAATTCTTCTGTTTTTCCAGAAAACATTGATCCGCAGATTACTTCAATCCAACCAAATTGTTCTTTAGGGTTTACTGTATTTTCGAGAAACATTTTGTAATTTTAACACCAAACGAAAATAACATTCGTTTCCATAAAGGTGGCGTAAATTTATTAAAAATCAAAAGTATAAATTTAAAAGTTATAAAAAAGCATTATTAAGCAGTTTGCGAATGCCTAAAAAACATATTTAAATTAATCAACACTTTAGAATGAAAAAGCAATTAGAAACGGAATTAATAAGTATCGCCCATAAAATTCTTAAGCTTACCGGAAGAGAGGACCTTGGTAAAATGCAAACCGAAATAGCACTGCTTTATCAAAAGATAACGATCTTGAAGTTTATAGAGGGGCATCATGAAGGGCAGCTTCCTGCCAGTATTGAATCCGATCCTTCTTTTTTTGAGTCACTTGAACCTGTCGTTGATAGTTCTGAAACAAACGAATGGCTTGAAGAAAAGGAATTAGAAACTGAACAAGACCCTGATAATATCGAAGAAATCACTCAGCCAGTGATCGAAATAACTGAAAACGCAGCACCGCAAACACCTGAAGAAACTGAAGCAAAAACAACAAAGCACGACCTTAGCGAGTTCTCTCCTGGTTACGCTCAACTACCAATATTTGACGCAATAGAAGAAACACCTCAACCAACATCCTTAAATAATCAGTTAAAACCTCAAGGGTTTCAAATTGGGCTTAACGATCGTTTGGCCTTTGTAAAAAGCTTATTCGAAAACAGCAATGAAGACTATGAACGTGTTTTATCTCAGCTAAGCACTTTAGACTCCTATGAAGAAGCCGCAAATTTGATAGACTCTATCATCAAACCAGACTATCATAATTGGAAAGGTCAAGAAGACATAGAAGCTCGATTTTTAGAGATCATAGAAAACAAATTTAAGTAAACTCAAAATCCATTAAAGTCACAAATATATTATTTTCATTACTTTTGATCATTAAAAACAAATTGAAATGTCTTCAAATTTAAAATATGCTGTTTTTGGAAGTGGCAGCTGGGCGACGGCCATTGTAAAAATGCTTTGCGAGAATCTCGATGAAGTGGGCTGGTACGTACGAAAACAACAAACTATTGACTACATTCTTAGCGAAGAGCACAACCCATCTTATTTGAGCTCAGTGGAACTTCACACAAGCCAATTAAAACTAGATAGTGATATAAATAAGCTAGCGGATTATGCTGACATTTTAATATTTGCAATCCCCTCCGCATTTATGGCAAACGAATTGGCAAAATTAAAGAGTGACATTTCCTCCAAAATAATAGTGTCTGCGGTCAAGGGGATTGTACCAGAATCAGGGCTCTTAGTTGCAGAGCATTTTAACGCAAAACACTCCATTGATCTAGGGAACATTGCTGTTTTAGCAGGTCCTTGCCATGCAGAGGAGGTTGCGTTAGAACGCTTGTCGTACCTTACAATTGCCTGTACAACTCTTAGCGTTGCTGAAGAAGTGGCAGGCCAGCTTTCAAGTCATTACATTAGAACCAAGACACATGACGATGTCATCGGGGCAGAGTATGCAGCAATGTTAAAAAATATTTATGCGATTGCTGCAGGCATCGCACACGGCTTGGGCTATGGCGATAACCTTCAAAGTGTCTTAATGAGTAATGCAACACGCGAAATGAAACGCTTTATAAAAAGTATTCATAAAAAGAAGCGAAACATTAACGAAACGGTTTATTTAGGAGATTTACTTGTCACAGGCTATTCTGTATTTTCAAGAAACAGAATGTTTGGAAATATGATTGGAAAGGGCTATACAGTAAAGTCAGCACAAATGGAAATGAGCATGATAGCGGAAGGTTTTTACGCAACAAAAAGTGCGTTTTTGATCCATCAAGAGTCTGAAACCCCATCCAAAGCACCAATTATAAATACAGTTTATGAAATTCTATACCTTAACAAAAACCCCAAGAAATCGTTTAAGAAATTAACGGAGAAACTTTGTTGAATTTATGGAGACAAAACACCCTTCATACTCATCAAGGGAATCTCTTTTAGCGCCTGCTTGTGAATTGAATTTTTTTGAAATTCAAAACATTCCTCAAATAATTTATTGTCATCAAAAAAAGACACATTAAATACGTTATTCATTGACAAAACAGCCTCCTGAATCATTTCAATTTTAGCAAAACTTTTTGCAGGAAGCACATCAATTTTTTTCCTAAAAGTTGTAGTGATTTTATCACTTGAAGATCCTTTGGTTACAATAATAACCATGTCCAAAGCCACTGATTTATCGTTGATTATATAGGCGTTCCAGTCATAAACCCTATAGGATTCGTTGTATTCATGAACAACAGCAATATAAACGTCTTTTACTTCGGGAACATGGATGGCCTTTTTCAAAATAACTAGTATTCTTCAATGTTTATATTGTGCTCTATGAGAAGTTTACGGGCGTGCGTAGAAAACCGAATCAATTTATCATAATCTTCTTTTATAGAAAAATAATCAGGCGCTGCTTCAAAATCTTTTACAGATAAAATATCATAATACTTATTGTTTTCTACAAGAAATTCGTGAACCCAAATCAAATGATAGCCTACAGATTTAATTTCAACACCCTCACCAGATTTTTGTAGAGCCAATTTTAAAACCGCCCCACCATCTCGACGAAATGTGCGCTGGTGCGAGACAAAATTTCCTAAGGAGTACACGACTAGGGATTCGTTATTTAGCCCATTTTTGGAGCGCCACTCCATAGGCTGAAGCACATGGGGATGAGCTCCAATAACAATATTAACACCAAGCGATTTAAAATAGTCAAACCACTTTTTTTGTGTGGTGTTTGGAAGGTCTTTATATTGGTCACCCCAGTGTACAAAAGCAATAATTTGATCGGGTTTTATTAGAGCATTCACGGCATCAACATCTTTGGAAATCCGTTCTTTTTCTAAATAATTTACAATGTTTGGACTGTTAGGCGGAATGCCATTTGTGCCATAGGTATAATTAATAATGGCAATTTTAATATTGTTTTTTTCAATGACATACGCAGGGCTAGTTTGTTTACTTTTTGTGCTTACAAACGTTCCTGTATGACCAACTCCTAAGGAGTCCAAAACGGCAATGGTTCTCTCAACGCCTTTTTTTCGCTTATCGCAAGAATGATTGTTTGCAGTAACTAACACATCAACCCCTGATTTTTTGATAGCTGCAGCATATGCTGGAGGCGAACTAAATTGTGGGTAACCAGAGTAAGGCGTGACACCTAATGTTACTTCTAGGTTTCCAATTGTGAAGTCAGCATCACTAAGAATAGGAGTGATTTTTTTAAAAGTAGAGTCATAATTGTAGCTCCTGGACGCTTTGTCGTAAGCGGCATTTATTTGATCTAAATGCCCCATGAAATCTCCTATAAACAAAAGACTTACTTCACCTGAATCTCCACTAGAGCCTAGTGTTTTTTGCTTTAAATCTTCTGTAAGAACACTATCTAATGGACTTGTTTTGGTTGGCCTTAACCCCATGTTTTGACTTCCCGCTGTCCATTGAAAAAGCACAATAAAAATAAGTTTAAAAAAGACAGTCTTCATAATATGGGGGGTATTATAAGTGGCTTTTAAATTGTTCTAAAAAGCGCACATTGTTTTCACTTAATAATCTTATGTCGCTAATCTGGTGAAGCAACAAAGCAATTCTGTCGATTCCCATTCCAAAAGCAAAACCAGAGTACTCTTGGGAGTCAATTCCACAATTTTCAAGAACATTTGGATCTACCATTCCACAGCCCATAATTTCAAGCCAACCGGTTCCTTTGGTCATTTTGTAGTCTGTTTCGGATTCTAACCCCCAGTACACATCAACCTCAGCGCTCGGCTCTGTAAAAGGAAAATAAGAAGGTCTTAGACGAATTTTTGATTTGCCAAAAAGCTCAGTTGTGAAATATTGCAGCGTTTGCTTAAGATCTGCAAAGCTTACGTTTTTATCAATATACAGCCCTTCTAGTTGATGAAAAAAGCAATGAGAACGTGCGGAAATAGCTTCGTTTCTGTACACTCTTCCTGGAGATATTGTGCGGATAGGAGGCTGATTGTTTTCCATGTATCTAACCTGAACAGAGCTAGTGTGGGTGCGCAATAAAATATCGGGATTTGTTTGTATAAAAAACGTATCCTGCATGTCTCTAGCTGGGTGGTGCTCAGGCAAATTTAAAGCTGTAAAATTATGCCAATCATCTTCAATTTCCGGCCCCTCACTCACGTTAAATCCAATTCTAGAAAAAATGTCAATGATTTGATTTTTGACCAGAGAGATTGGATGGCGAGCTCCTATTTCAAAAGGTTCACCAGGACGAGATAAATCACCATAAACAGCGCTGTCATTAATGCTGCTCGATAAGGATTGTTTTAATTCACTGACTTTGTCTTGAGCCGCCCTCTTTAATTTATTAATTGCCTGACCAAAATCTTTTTTTTGTTCATTCGGGACCTCTTTGAAGCTTACAAACAAATCTGTCAAGAGGCCTTTTTTCCCAAGAAACTTAATCCTAAAAGCCTCAACCTCTTCCAAAGATTGCGAATTGAAGGCTTTAGCTTCTTCTATAAGTTTATGGATGTGTTCTGTCATGATAAAATAAAAATCAAATTTAAGAAAAGTTAACTAATAAATTCTGCCTCAAGAAAATAGTTTACAATCGCATCCTTCATAAGAACGCTTTGCTCACCAGCTTTAAGAGCTGGTAACGCCTCTTTTATGGTGTAATGAGGCCAGCCCTGTTTGTCAAAATAGTCAAACTCATAATACCCATAAGGCTCTAGAAGCCTACAAATTGCAATATGCATAAGGTTAAGTTTTTCATCTTTCTTAAATCGACGATGAAGCTGCCCAAGCTCCTGAACTCCAATGAGGTATATTATTCCGTCTAGATCTAAAGCTTCGCCGTCAGCAAACCGCGAGGATAGTTTTTTCACCACCTCTTCCCATCGTTTTTTAAGTTCTTCGTCTCGAGCCATAATTATTTCGTAAATTTAGGGTGTATTAAAATAGAAAAGAAACATTTGTGTTAGAATGTTAATGCTATTTTTTAACATAAACCATACGCCATGTCAGTTATTGATATCATTATTGGAGCACTTATATTATACGGAGTGGTTAAAGGCTTCTTTAAGGGCTTTTTTGTCGAAGTAGCCTCTTTATTAGCGCTGCTAGTCGGAGCTTATGGAGCGGTACATTTTAGTAATTATTCCGCGGAAATTTTATTAAACAACTTCGACTGGAGTGAAAAGAGTACAAATATTACTGCTTTTGCAGTCACATTTGTAACTATTGTGGCGGTAATCTTCCTAGCAGGTAAAGCGCTCACCAAAATCGCAGATTTTGCTGCCTTAGGGCTTTTAAACAAATTGTTAGGAGCTCTTTTTGGAGGCGCCAAAATTGCGTTAATAATAAGCGTATTACTTTTAATCTTTAGTACGTTAAATAAAACGATTCCTTTTGTGTCAAATGATGAAATTAATGCATCACTACTTTACATCCCTGTAAAATCGTTAGCGCCTAGGATTCTACCAGAACTTATGAACGTTACAAGCGAAGCAGGATTGCCAATCACGCCCACAACTCAGAACCTCTTTAGCGATGTTATTTATTTAACCCCTTAATACAAGCTTCAAAATCGCTATAGATCTGTTCTTCATTTATAAAGTCTGGAATAATATCAATTCGCTCCATCATGTATCGTGGTTGTTTTAAAACGTTTACAAATAACACTTTTACGTTTTTAGCTTGCAATTCTTGAATCATGTCTTCCATTGCATATAGACCAGATTGGTCCATATATTGCATTTTTTCAAGGCGTAAAATAACCGTAGTAGCAGTATCGGGAATTTGTTTGTACAATTGTTGAAAATCAGACGTAGACCCAAAAAATAACGGACCTTTAATGTGTTTAATAAACACTGTTTCTTTTAGCGCTTCAGGGAAACCACCTTCATCTGGCCAAGCCTTTTCTTTTAAAGGCTTAACACTAGAATATTTAGTTGTTAAATCTCCAATTTTTTTCATAAACATTAAACAAGAGATTATTAATCCGATTCCAACAGCAAAGATTAAGTCCCAGAACGTAGATAACAATAGCACAATTAGCATAATTAAAACCTCTGAACTTAGCTTGAAGGGTCCAAAAGAGAGATCTCTAGGAAGTGCCGGAATTGCCCTTAATCCTTTATAGTCCATTACACCAATTCCAACGGTTATTAATATCCCAGAAAGAACTGCGGCAGGAATTTTAGAAGCAATTGGCCCAAGGGCAAGCAAAACAAAAAGCAACACAACTCCGGCGATCATTCCTGAAAGCTTCGTTTTTCCTCCAGAGTTTATATTGACAACGGTTCTGATGGTGGCTCCTGCGCCAGGAATACCTCCAAAAATAGATGCAATACTATTACCAATCCCCTGTCCAATAAGTTCTTTATTAGGGTTGTGCCTGGTTTTGGTCATATTATCTGCAACAACGCTTGTAAGCAACGAATCAATGGCGCCCAGTAACGCGAGTGTAAATCCAGTAAAGATGTAAGGTGTTATTGTTGCGAGCTTAAATTGAGTAAAAATAGCAAGTTGCGGCATTGGTAATCCACTAGGGATTTCTTCAATGGGCTTATAGTCGAGCCCAAACAAAATTGCGACTCCAGACATTACAACCAAGGCAACTAACGTGCTTGGAACCGCTGTTGTGATGCGTTTAAATCCATAAATAATTAGAATAGTCCCTAACGCAAGCAATAATTCTAGCCAATTGATATTCTGTAACGCTCTTGGAGCGACTTTCAACGCCCCTACAGTTCCAGAAGCCTCTTTTGAAGCGAGTGTTTTAGCCTCTTTCAGGATCTCTTCATTTGTAATCAAAGAAGCTCTGTCAATCGTGCTTTCAAAGTTTTCTAAAACCAGAACACCCTCTCCCGCCTCATCTTTTAATATCTTTTGAAGAATCAACTCCTCGGCCTGTGTTTTAAACTGGTTCACATAGTTAGCATCTTCCTTAGGGTTATAGCCAAGTGAAGGCAAAATTTGAGTTAGTAATATAATCACCCCAATGGCGGTCATAAAACCAGAAACTACAGGGTATGGAATATATTTAATATACTTCCCAAGCCCTAACAAACCCAACCCTACCTGAGACAGGCCGGCTATTAAAAACACGGTTAATATTGCAGGAAGAGCAATGTTAATATCGCCATTATTTGCGGCTACAATTCCAGCAACAACAACCATACTCACTGCGGTCATTGGAGCTGTAGGCCCAGAAATCTGTGTGTTGGTGCCTCCAAAAAGAGCGGCAAAAAAACTAATAAATATAGCACCATAGAGCCCTGCGCTAGGGCCCAGGCCAGAAGAGACTCCAAAAGCTAAAGCTAATGGCAGCGCTACAACCCCAGCAGTAATACCTCCAAAAGCATCTCCTTTAATATTATAAAAAAACTGTTTCATTGTTATAAATTTTAATTAGAATTTACAAAGCAAACTAGCTTTGTGATTTTTTCTTAAAAAACTTAAACAAAATCTGGAGGAGGAAAAATGTTTTTTATATCAAGCGGTTTAAATATTTGATTTGAAAACCCGTAAGTTAATGAAGAAATTGGCGCAAAAAAACGCACCCCCCAAAGTATGTTATTATCAAAATCAAGCTCATAAAATTCTTTATTATCTTGTAAATCTTTGTTTTCGGCTTCTTTTTCCATTCCCGCAAGAACAGAAACCGGCTCATACTTTGAGGTTAAAAGTGTAAATGTTGGCCCAGTCAAAATTAACACAAAAGAGACCGAAAGGAGTAAGTAAAGTAATTTAGAGACAGGCATTTTACAGTAGGTCATATGTAAATATATAACAAATACCAAAAGAAGAGACTAAAAAAGTAAAAGATAATAAAAATCAAAGTTCTTTTAGTTCAGAACTCGCGACCCAGCCTGTTTCGCCATTTTGAAGCTTTATTTTTGACCAATCTCCTCCGTAGTTTTCAATTACCAAGACCTTAGTGCCTTCATGTATAGAGAAAGGGGTTTCAGCTCTAAGGTTTGGCTCTAGCCTAGCCTCTACTTCTTTTGCAAAAATAATTGCAGGCCGCATGGAATTTTCAATGCTGTCTTTTTTAAACAGCAAAAAAAGCGTGCTTGTTAGTAGAAGCAAAACAACACTGCTTGACACGAAAAATATTCTTTTTTTTGATTCCGAATAAGAAAAGAAATAACACAAAAACAGTAATACAAATAAAGAAGCCAACCCCACACACCTTACAGCCCAACCATCTACACTCAAGCTGTTTAATGTTTTAGCAAACAACTTTGAAAGTCCGTTTTCAGGAACTTCTTGAATAGAGTCAATAGTCATTTTTTGAGCAAAATCTAGATTGATTGCAATGTCTTTGTCGTCTGGGTTAAGTAAAAGCGCCTTCTCATAATAAAAAATGCTTAATGCTATTTCATTTAGCTTATAATGGCAATTTGCAAGATTGTAATACAATGCTGAGGAGTGCTGATTAGCAGCTATTATTGACATATACTTAGAAGCTGCTTTTTGATAGCTACCAGAGTTATACAGCTGATTCGCTTTATTAAACGACTCATTTGCTTGAGAAAAACCAATAAAACCAACTGCCCAAAAAATAAGAAAATACTTCATTGTTTTATTTTAATTGCTTGTCTAACACGTTAATTGCGTGTGCGGCTTTTTCATAATCATTTTGCATATCTACCGATGATAGCGGAGTATATCTGGCAATTTCACAGGCAGTTAAAACAGAAACAAACCCGTCTAAACTTGTGGCACCCACACTCTTCTTAGTCAATAATTCGTTTATTTTTTCCTTATTAAACTCGCTGGTTTCTATGTGTAGTTTTGATTTTAAATAATTGTGTAGCGCACGCTCTAAGGCATTATAAAACTGTTCTTTCTTGCCGAGAGATTTTTTAGCTTCACTCAAATATTTACGCGCCAATCGGCTTGTTCTTCTAACTTTATTTCCCGCAACATCTAATGCTCTTGTGTTTTTATTTTTTGTAATAAACATAAAAATAGGAATCAACAAAAATGGACCTAAAAGCGTTATCCAAAAGAGAATAGACCTGAAAAAAGGCTTGGAGTTGATTGTTGTGAAATCTGCCGTTGTTTTAAAGGGCCTAAATTGCTTTCGATTGGCTGTGATAACATTTTCACCACCAACACTTGTCTTTCTGTTTTCTAATTTTCCTTCAGGCCCTGAACCAATAGCGATGATTAGACGCTCAGAGTCTAGCGTTTTGTAGCGTTTTGTTTTAAGGTCAAAATAAGAAAAAGAAACACTAGGAATAGGGTAGTTCCCCGGATCGTTTGGTACAACAGTGTAGGAGTCAGTTATTCTGCCTCTCATTCCAGAAATACGCGTCGTTACTTTCTCACTGTGTTCGGGGTCGTATACCTCCAACGCACTAGGAAGAACTAACCTAGGAAGCCTAAATAGCTTTAAGTTTCCTTTTCCAGACACTTCTAGTTTAACTTCAAATGCCTCAGATGCTTTTAACTCTTTTTTGTTTGTTGTCAGTTTAAAGTCGAAATATCCAACAGCTCCAGAAAAACTCTCTGGTTTGCCTTTTTCAGGAAGGGGTTTTACGTTTATTGTTCTGTTGCCCGCGGAGACCCTTCTGTTAACGGTGCTCATAAAAGACCGCCCAAAGACATCACGCCTGTTAGACGGAACCTCAACAGTGACATCAAGAGATAAAGGTTCGATATTTAATTCTCCAGTTTTTTGTGGATATAAAACTGTTTTTCTCAGAACCACGTAGAGGTAATCTTCTCCTTTATAAGTTCCTTGTTGTGCACCTAGGCCTTCTACGTCAATATTTTGACTCCAAAAATCACTATACCGAGGTTTGTCTATTTCTCGTGAGTTTCTAACTCCGACAACCTGAGCTACGTATAATTTATACACCACTGTTATCGCCTCGTTTAAATACGGGTTTGCGTTTGAAACTTCAGCGACGAGGTGTATTTTTTCAGATGCGATATAGTTGGGGTCGTTAGGGTCTTTGGGCTTGTCTACAGCCGCGCTAACGGATATTTTCACAGGAAGTGTTTTATATACCTCTCCATCAATTTTAATAGTTGCTTGCTCTATGGTAAACTGGCCTCTTTTTTTTGGAGCTAAAAAATAACTGTAGGTTTTTGTAAATGACCGAACCCCATTAACCCAAGAATTATTTATTGACTGACTAGGTCCGCCAACCACACTGAAGTTTTCAAATCCAGGTGGCTCAAAGTCATCTCCATCTTTATTCATTGTGAAATCAACCCGAAGACGCTCATTAATACCAAGCTGTCTCTTGCTCACTTTCGCATCAAAAGAGACTTGACTCGAAACAAGACCAGAGATAAAAAACGCAAATATAAGAGCTTTTATTTTCATTTTACCAGTCCTTTTCGGTTTGAACCTTAACCCCTTTTGTTTTGGATGCATTCATTTTTTCTTGTACCTTTTTTTCTTCGTTATTCATTGCTTCAAGTAGGTTTTTTACTTGTTGAGGAGACATTTTTCCAGCCTGAGTCTTTGGTTGCCCTTTGTCTTTGTTTGTGTCTTTATCTTTTTGATTTCCATTATCATCCTTAGGTTTTCCATCTTCATCTTCTTTGTCGTCTCCTTCTTTTTTGTCTTCGTCTTCGTCTCCCTTATCTTTATTTTTTTCTTCGTTATCTTTATTTTCTTCGCTATTTTCTTTGTCATCTTTATTTTCATCCTTATCCTTATCCTTGTCTTCGTCATCACCTTCACCATCGCCATCACCTTGTTCTTTTGCACATTCTTGAGCGAGCGCTAAATTATAACGACTCTCATCGTCAGATGGGTTGTTTCTTAGCGCATTTTTATAGGCAGACACCGCTTCCTTACAGCGTTTCTTCTGCATAAGCGTATTTCCAATATTATGATATGCTTTGTGTTTTTCTAATTTTGATCCGCTATTATTAACCGCCTCTAGATGCCGAAGCATCGCTTCATCATAAAGTTCAGATTTGTAATAGGCATTTCCAAGATTATACGAGCCTGCGGCGTTGTTTTGTTTTGCAGACACTGCTAAACGGTATTTTTTTTCTGCCTCTATGAAGTTTTCATTAACAAGCGAGTTCCCTTCAAACACATAATTATTTGACAGAGAAAGCTGAGCTTCTTTTTCTTCTTCTTGCGCACTTCCGCAGATACTCAGTAAAACAAACAAAATTAAACTAACGTAACTAAAGTTAAAACCAACTTTAAAAAGGCTTTTAAAAACGACTATTAAATTATTGATCAAACTCATAAGTTCTCGTTAAATAAGTTAAGACGCTTTAACCATGCTGTTTTTCGTTCTAATAACAAGACATCCAAAATTAAGAAAAATAGGCCGACCCCCAAAAACCACTGAAACTGATCTTTATATTCTGCAAATTCTTTTGCTTCAAATTCTTTTTTGTCCATTACACTTAAAATAGCCCTTATCTGCTCTACCACAGCAGCGGTTTGACTTCCATCGATATAGCTTCCCTTCGCTTCGTTCGCAATCAACCTCAAAGTCTCCATATTTAACTTTGTTATGACCGTCTCGTTGTTTTGGTCTTTTTTATAACTCATGACCACACCATTTCTTTTTAGAGGTATAGGGCCACCATTTTCACTTCCAACTCCAATGGTATAAATTTTTATTCCTTCTTCAGAAGCGGCCTCTGCAACTTCAATACTTAAGTCGTTGTGATCTTCCCCATCAGAAATTATAATTAAAACTCTATTTGTTTGCTCTTCATCATCAAAATAATTTCGTGACAATTGAATGGCCTCATTTATGGCTGTCCCTTGCGAGGACAGCATGTCTGTATTCATGCTTTGTAAAAACATTTTAGCAGACGCATAGTCGGTTGTTATTGGAAGCTGAGGGAAGGCTTTTCCAGCATAGGCAATAATGCCAACACGATCGCTTGCTAAATTATTGATTATTTGCGTTACGAGTTGTTTGGATTTTTCTAAACGATTGGGGGCCACATCCTCAGCCAACATGCTTTTAGAGACATCAATAGCAAAAACAATATCAACACCTTCTCTTTTTATAGTTTCAAGTTTTGTGCCAATCTTCGGGTTTATTAATCCAATCACTAAAAATCCAACCGCTAGGCAGAGAGTTATAAATTTAAGAGATGATTTAAAAAATGATAAATCAGGGCTCAATCTTTTTAGGACAACGGCGCTTCCAAAAGATTTCTGGATTCTTTTTTTCCAGAAAAAAGTCCATAAAAACACCATCAATATAACGGGGATGATAATAAATGCCCAAAACCATATTTTTTCTTCTAATTGATACATTAAATAAAACTTCTAAATAAGGTGAATCTTAACAAGAACTCAAACATTAATAACCCCAAAGCAAGTAAGACTAAGGGCCTAAACTTTTCTTCATAATTATAAAATTTAAATTCCTCTACTTCTGTTTTCTCAAGCGCATCGATTTCTTTATAGATTTCTTTTAACTTGCGATTATTAGTGGCTCTAAAATACTTTCCTCCTGTTACTAGGGCAATTTCTTTTAAGAGCTCTTCGTCAATCTCTACTTGAATTCGTCCATATTGAAACACTCCATTATTGAGTGCTACAGGAGACAAAGCCATTCCGTTTGTGCCAAGTCCAACAGTATATGTTTTAATTCCATATTCTAAAGCAAGTTCACTAGCGGTTTGAGGATCAATAAAACCGGCGTTATTTACCCCATCTGTTAATAGGATAATTATTTTACTTTTTGCCCGACTGTCCTTTATTCTATTTACGGCAGTTGCCAGCCCCATACCTATTGCTGTACCACCAGTAATGATGGAGTTATATCTTATGTTTTTCAATGACTGTAATACAATGCTTTTGTCGCTTGTAATAGGTGTTTTAGTATAGCTTTCACCGGCATATTCCACGAGACCAATCCGGTCGTTGGGACGTCCTTTAATGAAATCGGCAGCGACATTTTTTAATGCCTCAAGACGGTTTGGCTTTAAGTCCTTTGCTAGCATACTTGCTGAGACATCAATTGCCATAACAATATCAACGCCTCTAGTTGTTTTTGTTTTTGAAGAAACATCTACAGTCTGAGGACGCGCAAGAGCACATATAACAAGAATTATAGCGATTATCCGAAGCCCAAAAAG
>Ga0302121_10001131_pt1 | contig 13290 bp, 7 predicted proteins | sample CB21_surface_MG_FD_203120 | JGI IMG/M metagenome (GOLD analysis project Ga0302121, IMG submission 203120) | Marine microbial communities from Western Arctic Ocean, Canada - CB21_surface | ecosystem: Environmental > Aquatic > Marine > Oceanic | place: Canada: Western Arctic Ocean | collected... | reverse complement strand
ATTAGGGGTGTTTTTATAAATAAACAATAACATATACGCTATTTTCTTATCTTTGATTAAGTTACAGTCGTATACAAATTGAGAGCCCATCATGTCTAATTTATTTAAAATTTTTTTTTTAATATTCTGTTTATATAGTTGTGATTCTTTGCACGCACAATTACAATTAAACAAAATATCGGGTATTCAAGGACTTTCACAAAACACTGTAAAAAGTATTATTCAAGATAGTAATGGTTTTATTTGGGTAGGAACTTACAATGGCATTAATAAATATGATGGCTATTCGATGGTTCATTATAAATTTTTAAATGACGTTAATAGTCTTAGTAGTAATATTATTATCAGTCTTTTTGAGGATAAAGATGGATATATATGGGCAGGAACTACAAATGCGGGATTAAACAGAATTGACCCAAGAACTGGAAAGATAGATGTGTATTTTGATGACCCAAACGCCCCTGATTACGCAAGTGAAATAGACCATATTTATCAATCTCCATCTGGAGTTTTTTTTATTAACACCTCTAAAGGCATTAAATTTTTTAATGTAGCCTTTGATGGTAGCTTATTATTTGAAGAAGTAATGAATGTGGCAAACAACTTTAGTTTGCGTATTAAAACTATTATTCCTGCAGTAAACGGGAAGCATTGGTTTTTTACTCCTGAAAGAAAAATAAAACTGCATCAAGTAGCAGTAAACGAAATCGAAAATGTGCCAGATATTAAAATTCAAAGTACAGATATTAAGGCATTTGAATTTGGTTCGAGTTATCCTGTAAATTTTATTGAATACCCAAAGAACACTATTTGGGTGATAAGTAATAGACTACAACTTCTTAAAATTCAATTAAACAATCAACTTCAGGTTATTGATCGGGAGCTGATTAGCCTTTCGGATAATAGTTCAGGGTTTTCAGAACAAAATTTCAAGAAAATAGCCATTGCTATTGATAAAGAACAGCACATTTGGGTTGCTGGGAAAGGGACATTGTTAAGCTATGATACTAAGACAGGAGAAAAACGTAATTTAAATTCGGCAAATAGAAAAGAGATTGCGATTCAACAGGCGCAACAATTAATGATTGATAACACCAATATTTTGTGGTTAGGAACTTTAAATCACGGTTTGTACAAAATGGATTTAGAAAATAATTCATTTTTAAACTCTAACGAATTTTCAAACACTTCTGAAAAGCAATTTCCCTTTTTTTATGAGTATCCCATCCTTACAATGTGCGAAAATTCTAAAGGTGATATTTGGTTAGGGAGTCAAGGCAATGGCGGTTTAGCACTCTTAAAAGGAAAAGAAATTGAACGGTATTTGTTAAATATGTCCAATAAAGTTTTGGACTATAATTATCTTACAAAAACCAACAAACAATTTGATGATGAAGATTTTTTTGAAATTAAAAGATTGATGAATGATCGCGAAGACAACATTTGGGTAGGCTCAAAAACAGGGTTAAGTAAAATAAGCTTTAAAAACAATTCAGAAATATTTGAAATTCAGAAATTTAATACTTTTAAAGATAAACAGGGTGAACTTATTAAAAGTCCGGTCTTTGCGATTGAAGAAGATAGAATGGGAAATATTTGGGTTGGGTATTGGAAGAAAGGCATTGCGAAACTTACTTTTGATAAACAAAGTGAAACGTACACGTCTGTTAATTATCAAAACCAATCAAACGATACTAATAGCTTATCCAACAATTTCGTTCGAGATATACTTGAAGATTCTAATGGCGATATTTGGGTTGGAACTAGTAGCGGTTTAAATAAGCTAAAACAAGATGCTACCGGAAATATTACTTTTACGAGTTATCTAAATGACCCTGAAAACAAAAACAGTTTAAGTAATAATTATGTTTTGGATGCTTTTCAATCAAGTGATGGTAATTTATATGTAGGTACATTTGGTGGAGGATTGAATCAAATTGACATCTCAAATAACACATTAAATTTTAAACATTATACAACAAAAGAAGGACTTCCAAGTGATATTGTTTATCAAATAAAAGAAGACAAACAAGGTAATATATGGATGTTACACGTTAGAGAGATTTCTAAATTGAACCCTACAACTGGAGAAATTACCTATTTCGAAAACCAAGATGGAATTAATGTTAGCGAGTTTAAGGATAATGCCATGTTATTTACGACTTCTGGGATGATGCTTTGTGGCGGGGTAAATGGAATTACTTTTTTTCAACCTGATAAGCTTTCTGTAAATAAAATAAAGCCACAACTAATTATTTCAGAATTTAAGCTTTTTAATGAAATTGTTCAACCCTTAGAGGAAAGAAACGGAAAGGTGATTTTAAAAAAGAGTATTAATGAAACAAAAAAGATTGAATTGCCTTATAATCTTAACTCGATTGAATTTGTTTTTTCAAGCTTGCATTTTTCCAATCCTGAAAAAAATAAATACAAGTACATATTGGAAGGATTTGATGAAAAGTGGCAATATTCTGTAGGAAATGAGCGACGGTTTGCATCCTACACGAATGTGCCTCCAGGAAATTATATATTTAAAATGTATGGCTCTAATAGTGTTGGTATCTGGACAGATGAACCAAAAGAGATATCCGTTGTAATAAACAAACCTTGGTACTTAACAATGCTAGCTATTTGTGTTTTCTTATTGTTAACGTTTACCGTTATATATAGTTTTGTCAAAATTGGTTTAAATCAGATACGTTTAAAGAGCAAAATGGATATCGAAAGTGCTATCCACGAAAATTCTGAAGAAATGAATCAGATGAAGCTTCAGTTCTTTACCAATATATCACATGAATTAAGAACCCCTTTAACTTTAATTGTTGGTCCCTTGAGTCAAATCATGAATGGTCAGGTCAATACCAAAGATGTTCCGAAGTTAAATTCAATTATGTATAAAAATTCCAATAGACTGCTCAAGCTAATTAATCAGCTTTTAGATTTTAGAAAAGCAGAATCTGGAAATTTAAATTTAATTGTTCAAAATGATGAGCTTGTATCCTTTGTAGGGGAAGTATTTGCAGTATTTGAAGATATTGCATTAGAAAAAGATATTAAGTTTTTGTTTTTATCTCCAAAAAATGAACTGGATGCTTGGTTTGATAATGATAAAATTGAAAAAATATTGTATAATTTATTGTCTAACGCCTTTAAATTTACACCTAATGGAAAGGGTATTACCCTAAGTCTTGAAAAAGAAACTATAAACAATGAAGACTATGCCATTATTAAAGTAATTGATTTTGGAATAGGAATACCTAAAGAGGAATTAGTGAGCATATTTGATAGGTTTTATCAAACCAGAAAAGAAAATAATGCTATTAATGAAGGCTCAGGTTTGGGGTTGGCATATATAAAGCATTTAGTAGAAGTACATAAAGGCGAAATTAATATTCAAAGCGAGTTTCATAAAGGAACGACATGTACCGTTACTATTCCTATCTCTAAAAGAGCGTACTCTGATAATTCGATTATAGAATTACAACCTCAAAAATATGATTTCAAATACACTAAAATTGGAGTTGATGTTATAAAGGAAAATCAATTAATATCGAAAAAGCCTATTAAAAGTGTTAAAGAACATTCTAAGGAAACCCCACTGCTGTTAATCGTTGAAGATAATAGACAATTGCAAGACTATTTGGTGACATTTTTTAGTTATGATTATAGAATATTAACCGCAAACAATGGTAAAGAAGGTTTAGAGCAGGCAATTAAAAACATACCCAGCGTTATTATAAGCGATTTAATGATGCCCGAAATGAATGGGATTGAAATGTGTAAAAAATTAAAAACTGACATTGCCACAAGTCACATCCCAATACTTATTTTAACTGCAAAAGCTGGATTGGAAAACGAAAAAGAGGGGTTAGAAACTGGAGCTGATGAGTTTATCTTGAAACCCTTTAATATTGAAGTTTTAAAATTAAGATTAGATAATATTTTACGTACCAAGCAGCAATGGATTCAAAAGTTTAGAACGAACTCGAATTCTAAGTCATGGAAAGAATTATCCAATAAATTAGATCAAAAATTTATAGAAAAATCAATTAACATCATTAAAAAGAATCTTGATAACACAGAATTTTCTGTAGAAAAGTTTGCTTTAGAAATAGGGATGAGTAGATCGGCATTGTTTTTAAAACTAAAATCAATAACAGGGCAATCCACCTCTGAATTTATAAGAACAATTCGCCTCAACAAGGCGGCAAAGCTCATTGAATCTGGAAAATATTCTATAACCGAAGTAATCTATATGGTAGGGTTTTCTGACCCAAAATATTTTAGAACCTGCTTTAAAAAACACTTTGATTGTACACCAAGTATTTATTTGTCCAATTTCAAGACCGTTGCGTCGTAAACTCCACATTAAATTCACCTATTACCCCCATACCAATAACCATTAAGCTTCGGGTGGCTATACAGATTGGTTTTTACCTTCAAAAGATGAACTAGACATGATGTATGTAAATTTACACTTGCAAGGGCTTGGGGGTTTTGCTAATAGTTCCTACTGGAGTTCTACGGAGCTCGATTACTATGGCGCGTGGGCTCAGTTTTTCAACTTTGGTCTTCAGAACGACTCCAATAAGTGCTCCACAAGCAGTGTGCGTGCTGTTCGGGCTTTTTAATTATTTATCAATTTAGCGAAGCGGTCTCACGAGCACCTTTCAAGAAAATACTAAAGGGTGCGTAATTTAATAAGTGCCGCGTAAGCGGCCGAGTAAAAAAAATATATCCCCAAGAATAACAATTTATTCTTGGGGATAATTTGTACCGCGCCTGCTTCAAGCACCGAGCTTATTTTTTGAGTATTGACCAAACCCAATATGCAAAGTTTTTAATTCCTTTGATTGTCATAATTCTATCTTTTAAAAGTATGATTTACAATTTCCTGCATTGCTAGCAATTTTTAAAATAGGTTGGTCTTTATTAGTTGTGTCTTGTAAGGTTTTTAAAGCAGCTGTTTTAATGTTATTGATCATCTAGGCAGCCATATTGGGCTTTGATTGCTATTAAGCCTTCCAGCGGGCTTTATCTTGCTCCATATCCATACCCGTATCCATACCCGTATCCATATGCGTAGCCATATGCGTAGCCATATTTGTCAATAAACTTATCGGGTTTTGTGTCATCGGTAATTACATACCCTATATTTTTTTTATTGTATTTTTCTTTATAGTCCAAAACGTAGTTTACTAATTTTTTAGATGAAAAGTTTTTTCTAAAAACATGAACAACATAGTCTGATTTTTCTAACAACTCTAAAGACTCAACCATAAAAAGGATTGGTGCACTATCAAAAATAATATAGTCGTATTTTTCTTTGAGAAATGAAATAAAATCATCAAATATTTTAGTTTTAAAAACACTAGTTTTCGTGTTTGTTTTTGTTCCTGCAAACACAGTATCGAGGTGTTTGTTACTTATTTTATATTCTTCAAAAAGTGCTTCGAATTTAGTAGTAGTGTCATCTATAATGTTTGTTAGCCCTTTACAATTTTTGGTGTTTTGATCAAATAATTTTGATAAATCAGGATTTCCTAAATCTGTGCCTATCAAGACAACTTTTTTACCCTTACTGGCTAAAAATGTTGCAAGATTAAAGGCAGTAAAAGTTTTCCCTTCATTTTTAATACATGAAGTAATCATAATAGACATCCCTTTGGAGGATTTTGGAATTACCATATTTATATTATGATAAATTCTCTTAAAAAGCTCGTATTGTACTGCTTTGCTGTCTTTCGACTCTTTTTTCCCCGAAAATTTTACAATACCCAGAAAATTAATATTGGCAAGCTCTTGTTTTAAATATTCTGTGTCAATCTTAAAGCTTCTGAGAAAACATAAACCAACACAAAACCCAAGTGGGAGAACTAATCCAGCAAACAAAAAAGCTGCAAATATTTTTGGTTTATCGGTTTTTGATGTTAAAATATAATCAACTTCATTTATTACCTTAATGTTTGATTCTACAGAAGACACACTAATTAACGCCTCTTCTATTTTTTGAGACAGGTATGCATATAAATTATTTAAAAGCAACAGGTCTTTCTCTAGGTTGCCCAGTTCAGATTCTCTCAGGGGGATTATACCAACCAGGCTGTTGTTTTTTTGTTTGAACTCATCATATCTATTTAATTTCATTTTTAATTTGTTGATATAGATATTTAAACTATTTAAAATATTTGATCTTAGATCAATAAGCTGGTTTTGAGACTGTATAAGCAGCGGGTTTTTTGCCGTGGACTCAACAAGCAGGGTGTTTTTTCCTAAAATAATCGTGTTAAACTGTAACACCATGTTATTTATATTTTCATTTTCAATACCAATATCTGTAGGTAAAAGCTCGAAAGAGATTTGCTTTTCTACCTCATCTATTAATTTGAGAGATAGTTCTGTCTGTAATGAATTAGTAAACATTTTTTGTTCAATTTCATTTAAATTCTCCAGCACTAAATTTGTTTGATTCTCTGGCATGTATACGCCATTTTCGATTTTGTAATCAGAAATAACAGCATTGAGTGAGTCAATTTTTTCTCGTAGGGTGAAAATTCTAGATTCAATAAAATTTATGGATGCACGATATACATTTTTCTTGTCACGAATATTATTTTCTATAATTTCATCCACAATGCCATTTAAAATCATTGAGTTTAAATACTTGTTTGCCCCAGTATAGGAGATATCATAGGTATTTGATGTTTTAGCCACATTGACAGCATAACTTGCTTTTATTGCATTAACGGTCTCTCTCTTTTTATGTTGATTAATGATATAAGAGTCTTGACCTACATAGTTTGAAATTTTTGTTTTGTAGGTAAATAACGAACTTTCAAATTCACTTTCATTTCTTGAAAATGAAAATATGTTGTCATTAACCTCTACAGTTACGCTCTGATTGTTAAAACTAACCATACAGCTGTTGTGAATATTTTCATTTTTAAAATAAAATTCAAAGGGGACTGACTCTTTGGTTAGTAGCGTATTAGCTTTGAGTTTGTTTATTTTAAAATACCTGTAATTAAGGCCTAATTTTTCTACTACATTATTTAATATTAATGTTGATTTAAAAACGGAAACATGGTCTTCACTACCAAGCTCGTTACTGCCATAAAGAAAATCATATTGATTATTATTAATAAACGATGAAGGGTCTGACTGGTCTTTACTTATTAGTAAGGTTGTGTTTGTTTGAAATTTTTCTTGGTGGTAATAATTGTATACAATACCAATAGCTGAGAATACCAATACAGATGAAATAATGAGCCATCTTTTTGATAAAAGAGTAAATACTATTTTTAAAAGATCCAATTGATCTTCACCGCCTTGTTCATTGGTATATTCCATTACCTTACAATTAACAAGATTGTTGTAGCCAGTAAAGCCAGTGAGCTAATATTTCTTAAAATCCCAAAATCAAATGCCAAGGATGCTGTGTCAGGCCTTACATAAACCTCGTCGTTTTGTTTAAGGAAATAATAGGGTGAGGTTATAAACTCATAGGATGTTAAGTCTATATATTTAGTTTCAATTTCTGTATTGGTGTTGCGTATTATTAAAACTTTACTTGGATTTGCTTTATTTGTAAATCCTCCAGCCCTGGTAATTAATTCTGTAAGTGAAATATTTTGATTTATTACGTTAAATACCCCAGGGCTATTTACCTCTCCTTGTATTGAAACTTCAAAATTTAAAATTTTTATTCTAACATTTGGGTTTAGCACGTATTCCTCTAATTTAGTTTTTATAAGCTCTGCAAATTTAAAACAGGTTAACCCAGATGCCTTTAAACTTCCAATAATTGGAAATTCTATATGTCCTGTTCTATCAACAAGATACCCTTCCCATTTTCTTGACTCTGTATTACGTATTGTTCCAAATTTGGCCATTGAAGTTTGTTCGAAAATTGCAGTACTCTCACTATTTAGAGATGAAATATTAATATCCAGCAAATCACCATTAGCTATTATAGCTTCTGGGTTTTCTATTTTTAAATTTTCAGGAATCTTTTTAAATAGCAGCTTGTTGCTAGAACAACTCACAAATAAAACGGATAAAAAAAGTAGCCTTAAATTGTTTTTACACTGTAACACGAAAAGTATTTTTCAATTAGTATAAGACAATAGTACAATTAATTAAATGTGTAGATAAATGTTCTTTTTTTAATAAAACATCTTTTTTTTAAAATAAACATCTATAATTCCCAACTAAGAAACTGGTATTCAAAATTGCTTATATAAAGGGCTTATACTTGATAAAAGATGTTTTACTTGTATGTATTATTACTTCAAAAATTTATACTTATTCTTGAGCAGGTATGTTTCAGAATACCCAGTTTTATCTGATATTTCTGAAAGTATCTTCCCTTTCAAAAGCATTTTTTTGGTTAACTCTAATCTTTCTTGTTTTATGTATTTAGCAGGTTTAAAGTCTTTGTGTATACTGTTAATATCGTTATAGTCTAGGTTAAATTCTGCCTCCAACATTTTTAAAGTTACACGGCTCAGGTTTTTGTTAATGAATCGCTTAATGTTGGATATCAACTGCTCGTCTGAAATATTTTTCTTGCTTACTTTTTTTACAACTACAAACACAATGATTATAAGTAGTAGCGCCCCTAGATATAAATATGGCTCTTGACTGCTAATTTTAAAATCTTTAAATATTAAATTCTTTTCAAAATCAACTAGATTATCTATGGTGTATACTCCGTGAATACTCCCAAAGCGTATTGTGCTATTTTTCTTATAAACTGCTTGTTTGTTAAATTCATCAACTATATAATTATCTATGATCTGTTTTTTTGTTTTTTCGAAGATACTTATGCCGTTATTCCCAGATAAAAACACCAAATTGTCATAATCTGAAATAGTATGAGCTGTATTTTTAATGGGTAGTTTATCTAGTAGTTGAAGCCCGTCTTTTGTTCTTTTAAAAGTAAGTAATACTTCATTTTTAGAAATAGCGTAAAAATCATTGCCATTTGTATCACTCTCTACAATATCATTAATCTCATGAGCAATATCACTATCTATAACATCCGTCTTAAAGTTATTTACATTTAATGAAATATAGCTTTTATTGTCTATAAAGTGAAACTCCCCTCGGTCTTTAATTCTTTCATTTATTTTGTTTCTAATGGGTATTATCTCCTTTTGAGCGGGATATATTAATTTAAAAGTATTTGAGGCATACCCGTATTTGTATATACCCTTATCAGAAATAGCAAAATAATTACCGTTCCCAATAGCATATATGTTTGACATCCTTCCATACTGCCCTTTTGTTCTTATTGAATTGTCGTTATTATATAATTTAGTTTCTATGCTGTCTTTGTAGGTCAATAACCCATTATAACATATAAATGTGATGCTATCAAACTCTTTAATTTGCCCATCTGTGTAGGTGATTGTCTTTAATTTATTTCCATTAATGTACACCCCACTGTAGGTGCCAACGGCATTGTCACTAATTGACCGTACACTTCCAAAAGGTGTAAAGGAGTAGGTGAGGCTGTTATAGATTAATAACTTCCCTCTTGCAATGAGATAAAGGTCATTGTCCAGATACGCAAAATCGGTGGTTGTATTGGTTACGAACTCTGGTTGTGTTATTGGAGACTTTACAAACTTAACTTTATAGTTATTATTTTTTTGAAAAATGGAATTAATTGGCCCTACTATTGAGGCGTCATGGAGTGTTATATCATCTCCAGAAGCAGTGACTTTATAGATCCCTTTGTTGCTACTAACGTACAGGTCACTCTCATAAGACACAAAATTGTAGAAAATTTTGTCATCATAAATTTTTTTGATCGTAAAGCCGTTTGAGAACCCATTATTAACTAAAACAATGAGACTTACAATAAATTTAAAATAAAGCATGTTTGTATTTTAAGATACAATTATATACTTTATTTTTTGTTGTGACAAAAATTATATTTTTTATAAAATATCTTTTTTAAATATATTTCATCCCATTAACCATTTGTATGTATAGTTTAAAAGCGTTTTATTAGAATAGTGATACTTGATTTTATTTAAAGCACGTTTTCTAAGACTTTTGTTACATGGTAGTAGAATTAGTACAAAGAATTTATTCTTAAATATTAATTTAGAATAAAGGGTAATTAACACTCTAAGGCATTTATCATGACACAAACTCCAAAATGAGTATGGTAACTGCAAGTCAAATATGTTAAATTTTTCTATGGTTAGAAAAAAATGTTTTTTGAATATGTCTTTTTTTATGTTATTGATTGTTAGACTTTTTTTGCAATCAAGCTTATAAATATCATAGATACTTCGATGCCCATGATAAGGAATAAAGAATCCCTTATCCGGTATTTGAAAGGCATATATACAATGATCAAACAAAAAAGATTGATTTGGCGTTTTAATTGCTTTTATATTTTCTTTAAAAGCACTACTCAACCTTTTTGAATTAAACACCCCTCTCCATCCTGGACACAATAATTCTAAGTGAGGCTCTATTGCAATTTTTTTATTTTTATTAACTCGTCTTGGAAGATGTTTGGGTATTAACACAGGCTTAGGTTTCTTAATATGCCCTGTAATCTTTGAACAATACTTATTTTTTTCTAATACCTTTTTAATTTTCTCCTCATCCTTGCCCTGAATGATAAAATCGATGTCTCCAATCATTCGCTCTCCTATATCTTCAAATACATTACTAAGTAAAAGTGCGGTTCCTTTTAAAAATAGATGCTTGATGTTATTTTCAACCAAAAGCTCAGACAGCTCTTTTGCCTCCTCTAGTAAAATCTCATTTCTAGCTTTATTTATAGCATAGATACTTTTAATATATGCTATAAAATCTTCAGGGAATAAGTACGATATTTTCTTTTTTTGGATATTAAAAAAAAGTGCAGGTAGCATTAAATGACCGCTGGTTAGTGTTACTAATTTTTCAAAATTGATGGTGTTTATATCAACACCATTCAAGATTTCACTTGCTGGACGGTACAGTATATTCACTAAAAATTTTTCTTCGAGAGCAATCATTTAAAAAACGACTATTTTTTAATTATCCTCCCCAACCTGGAGGTGTTGGTGGGGTTGCCCCACCTGGATCATCAAGTACTGGGTCTGGATCTACAGGATCTGCAGACTGCGCTTGCGCTTTTTTTGGATTTAGTATCACAAAAGTACCCATGACTGTAAAGGCGGCATACTTACCCATTTTTTGCAATGCTTCCTTTCTGGTAATGCCATATGGAGCCTTTTCTGTTAGATCTTTACTATCTTCTTTCATACAGTTACTTTATGATAATTTTTTTAGTTAACAGGGTATTCCCAGATTTTAATGTAATGATATACATACCAATGGAGATACCTTCTGTTGAGACTATTTGAGTGTTTGTCTGATTATCAAGGGTTGCAGATACTACTTGTTTACCAAGAACATCATATAATTTTAAATGAGTAAGGCTCCCCTGGTTTGCCAAACCTTCTATTGTAATATAGTTCTGGTCATTTAACTTGTAGGCGTTTAAATGACTGGTGCTCATATTCTCTTGGGTAGATAAAACACTTTGCGTGAAGTGGATAAAAAATCTACCTACTCCACCTAAGGCAATTTCTGGTGTTAAGACAAAGTCCTCGAGGTTTAAAAGAGTCATGGTGCTATTTTGGTTATCTTCTAGATAAACTTGTATACCGCCAATAATGTCAAAAGTATCTACGGTAATTCTAAAGGTTTCTCCGGCTTCTCTATTTATTTCAAGAGGAATTACTACATCATTTATACTCTCTATTCCCATTGCATTAACTGCTAGTCCTACTCCCTGATCTTCCGCGACTAATCTTGATAGTAAAGCGGCGCTTTGATTATAATGACCAGCATCATAGCCTGGGTCTAGACCAAGAGAGAGCCCATTTTTAAAATAAAATTTTGTGTCTTCTATTTCTGTTGCTCCCTCATAAAGTTTAAGAACAAGCTCAAAATAGGTAACAGGGTTACCAGCAATAAAATCATCGCCGCCTTCAGTGGTTCTCATAGCTGTTGTAAAAGAAAGTACATCGGGATTTTCTACATTTGGATTATCAGATGCTACCATAAATGCTTGTCCTGGCGCAATACGCAGCGCAGCACTCGTATTGTTATAAACGGTATACCCTGAGCCAATTCCATCTGCGTCATAACCATAGATGGCCTGATAAGAATCGTGGAGCTTTTCGCTATTAATAGTTAAAAAATTGTTTGAACTATCTGCACTGGTATTTCCGTGGATGTATGAAGGGAAAGGATTTGCTACTAAATTCCATTTTGTTCCTCCTTCTCCTCCTCCTTCTCCTTGTCCCACACTAAAATCAATAATTGGCAGTGTTTTATTTGTAGCAGCTGGAGCTCCTGTGAATTTTAAAGTTCCACCACTTATTGTAGCCATTTGAAAGCCCATACCAAGAATAAAGTTTCCATCAAATGGATACCAATTTGAAGATGTAGTGTAGTTTTCCCACTCATTCCAATAATTATCATAGTATCCTATCGCGTAAGCATCACCATTAGAGGCTAAAGTTGAAGCGTTTGCAGTAACAAATGAGTTAATAGATTGCCCATCTACCGGAGCGCCTATTAAATCCCACTCATTGGTCCCTACAGAATTAACATACCTATTATAGGATATATTTCCAGAAACAGACCCGCCAATAATAATGGATGAAAACTCATTAGAGTCTGAGTTTAAGGTAAAGGTTCCAGAGTTTGAGAAATTTCCACTCATGGTCACAGCTCCTGTTTTTTCGATCGTAAAACTTTTGCCTGAAGCAACTGTGATGTTTTGAGCTTTTGTCAAAAAGGATACAAAACATAGTAATAGTGTTAACTTTTTCATGATATTTTAGTTATCAGAAATTAATTTTTCTACTAATTTTTCTAATCTTGAAATCTTATCGTCTTGTTCTTTAATCGCATTAATAAGCACCGGTACAAGCCCTTGATAGTTTACCGCCAACATGTCTTTATCATCGGTTGTAACGAGTTCTGGAAATACCGTTTGTATTTCTTGAGCCAATACACCAATTTTTTGTTTGCCGTCTTTTTTCATTGTGTAACGCTTCCCATCAATAAGCAGTAGTTTGGCAAGCGTAGAGCCCAAAGACATAATATTTGCTTTAAGTCTTGCGTCAGATGATACTACAACATCGCCACCTATTGTCATATTTCCAGTAAAACTACCTTCTCCTGCGTATACTTTAGCTCCAGAATCTTCTCCCATATAAACTGCTGTTACAGCGTCGTTACCTAACACCACAGAATTATCTG
>Ga0302121_10001129_pt1 | contig 13304 bp, 10 predicted proteins | sample CB21_surface_MG_FD_203120 | JGI IMG/M metagenome (GOLD analysis project Ga0302121, IMG submission 203120) | Marine microbial communities from Western Arctic Ocean, Canada - CB21_surface | ecosystem: Environmental > Aquatic > Marine > Oceanic | place: Canada: Western Arctic Ocean | collected... | reverse complement strand
GGCGACGTATGGGCAAACAGTGTACGTACGGCCAATCGGTAAAACAGTGCGTCTGGACTTGGGATCGGCAACGGAACTGCACCCGGGGTGGCGTGGTGACAGCGTGGCATACCAACCACTAAATACGTACCTTGGCTTTCCTTCTTTCGCTCGCGAACGCGTCCTTCACCAGCTGCGGCTTTTTCGAGTCATCCGCCTCGTCGTACCCCTCGCTGCCGTACTCCAAAAGCACCTCCCCCCGTTCCATCGCGTCTTTGATTTCCTGGTACATCCCCATCGCGGTTCGGCTGTGGAAATCCCCGCCCGCTTCAAACGCGTTGCGCATGGACACACAACCGGCCATGTGCGCCAGCAAACGAAGCTCGAGCTGGCCGTAATCCGCAACCACCAGCACGTTCCCGGGGCCCGCCGTAAACGCTTTGCGGATTTTGTACCGGTCTTTTTCAAGCGCGGGTTGGTTTTGCAACGACGGACGTCTCGCCGATAACCGTCTGTGATTGTGACAAGAAAAGTGTCAGTCTTGAGTCGGCGAGTGTATGTTTGCAACAGTTGCCAGTACGCCAGTAAATGTTACGGAACGTAGTGTATTCGTCCAGGGGCGGTGAACGGTGTGTCTGGATTTGGGAAACGCGCGAGGCCGTACCCGGTTTCGGTGTTGATGTTCAGCGCCGCGTGCACCCGTCCGGTCTTCCCTCGCAAGTTATCGCTCTGCAACGGAATGATGAAGTTCGAAAGCAAAGTATCAATCGCGGCGACGTCGTTCAGGGCGTCGATCGCGGCGCAGGCTGAGGCGCCTTCGTACCCGCCGCCGAACGCGAGAAACGCCTTGCCGTCGCAAACCATTTTCAGGGCGTCGTCGGTTTTCTCGCTGTCGGACAACGCGTTCCACCCGTCAACAACCGCCCGCGCGGCTCCCGCTTTCCCTGCTAGTTGTCTCAACACCAGCCCCGAAACCGCGGGCAACCCCGTGGTGGTGAACGCAGGCGGTGTCAGGTTGCGTTTGGTTATGCCGAACAGCTCGAACGTGGCGGCTTTTTTGGGAGCCTTGCCTTCCCGCCCGTTCAAATCCCAAGCCGTCCACTCCGGAGACACCATGGCGAAGTCTTTTTTGTGCGGCACGCCTTCCTTGTCCCGCTTTTTGTGCTTCGCGCCCGCGAACAGCAGTTGCCGAACCTGAATCCCACTACCAACGTTCATGTGCTCCGCCGCAGGGCACTTCGCAATCGCCCACCCGCGGAAGTACTCCTCCGCGAGCTTTTTATCCGCCAAAGCCACGATTTCCGCGCTGGCCAGGTGTTCCTTGTCCACGAACATCCCGTTGTGCTCCATATCAGTCAGCACCTCGCCGAAGGGCCGGAGGTAGTGCGTGTAGAACTCCCACAGGTTGTTCGATTTTTTGAAATCGGTTTTGGCGGACAAAATGGGGCACGCCTCGCAGTCGATTCCCCGAAGTTTCGCTTCCAGGCTTTCCCGTAGAAACCACGTGGCTTGCGCGTCAAGGGCGCTGTATTCGATCCAGGTCTGCCTTTGCTCCGGGTCCACCTGGATCTCCTGTACCGGTGGAAGAACCACGGTTTTACCCGGTGTACCGTCCTTCTTCAGCTTGGGCTTCCCAAAGATCTTCTTAATACTCCGCTTACTCCGGATCAAATCCTCACCCGCGTCGCTGAACATCTCGCCCGCGTCGCTCATCACCTTTGGGTCGCTCGAAAGCGCTTCCAACGAGTACCCGCCCTCCAGCTTCCGGTTGCTGTTCCAAAGCCGCGCCATGTGCATCGTGTCCGCGGCGAACCCCTTTAACTCGATACCGCAGTGGTTCTCGATGACGTGCCTGTCGAACGAGTAGTTGTGCCACGCCTTTTTCACGTCGCCGCTTTCGAAGTAAGGCCGGAACACCTCCCATCCATCATCGCCTAAAGTCATGGTATCCACCCAGAGCAAGGTTTTGGGTTTCCCCACGCCGGGGTTCGGCGAGAAGTCTACATCCGGCCCGCAATACACCGAGAAACAGGTGACGTTTCCGTGCCCCACCGGGGTCTGATCTGCGACCTCGATGTGGGAAACCTCCGTGTCGATGGCGTGGTACACCGGGCGGTCGGCGTCGCCGACGTTGTCCATCAGGATTTTTAATACCCGCTTCGCGTCCGCAAGCGTTTCAACCACGGCGACTTCGTCGATGAGCCCGGACAGGTTCTTAGCCTTTTCCGCGACGGAACTCGGGTCCCCCGGCCGGGTTGCTGGTAAGGCGCCATCGCCGGTGTCGTCAACGGCGAAGTCGAATCCTGCACAAGGGGTGGGGGATGGAGAGGGTCAGCGAGGCGTGGTTAATTAGAAGTTAAATTACGAGTTTCGAGAAGCGTCCTTTTCCACGTGCTGCCACGATTGGTCCCACCGATCACGTCCCGGTACGTCACGACCGTACCTTGCGCCGCCGCTCGTCTCGCCCGACTCGTGCTTCCGTTCATCAAGGACTGGTGCAACATTAACGTGTCTCCGTTGAACCGTAAAATGTTCGGCCCGCCCCCAGGGTCGTAGTCCTCGGAGTCAGCGTCCTCCTCGGTCACCTCCTGGGGCGGCACCGAAAGCGCGTGATTGGCGATATTGCGGCCGCCCACCGAATCCCGGCTCGCGGCGTTTCGGCCATGGCCGTCGAAAGAGCTCAGCGCGCGGCGTGCGAAGCTAGTGTCGCGCCGCCAAGTCACGGCACGTCCCAGGCGTGACAAACCACGCGAGGCTCGACCTGTGCGTGTGGGGAACCCGGCGGTGGCCGAGGCGCCAATGCTGGCCCCCGGGGCCCACGCAGGAGACCCGACACCACTCGTGAACATCTTCGCTCCTAACATTTCCCAAACCACCCGTCGTTGCCGAGTTAGCATTCCGCGGCCATGAAGACGCGGCGGCGCGTGGTGGGTGTTCGGAGGTATGGCAAGTCGCCGCGCGTCGGGGCTGTCGGCGCGCGCGCGGGAGTGGCGCGGAGGACGGCGGGAGATGCTAGGTGGATTCCAGGCGGAACGGCGCGTCACTCAATTGCCCGCCAAAATCGGCCGAGGTTTTCATCGCTTCGCTGTTTCGACAGTGCCCAAAAAAATCGCGTCGCTCAGTCGACAGCATACCACGCGCCCCCCCCCCCCCCCCTGCCCTCGCGATGTCGGACTGGATCGACGGTGAGTCCGAGATCGGGTACAACGCGATTCCCACGTTCGCCGTGGGCGGCGGTGGTGCGACCGACCGGGGCGGCGGGGACACCGAAAGCCTTGCCACAATCGAAGATGGATTGCGGGTTTTGGATCTGGTGGATGCCGACACGCCGCATGGCGGTCCTAAGTCTCCGCACGCGTGCGCGTACTGCGGCATCGATGACAAGTCGAGCGTGGTGCAGTGCGTTTCCAGTCAAAAGTGGTTCTGTAACTCCAAAAGAAACGGCCTGCCCGCGTCGTGTGCTGTGTACCACCTGGTGCGGAGCCGGAGCAACGAAGGTACGTGTGGACCAGGCTTTCCCAAATGTGACACACCGCCCGTTTTACCTCCAACGCCGGTGCCTGTGGAGGACCGAAGCTGGCGACTGTTGTCCACACGGTGTCCAATACACATACCGATTGCCACGACTGTAGTCCACACATCGTCCAATACACGTCCAATACACATACCGATTACCCTGACTGTTTACTCAGGCCACGTTACGAAAAACTGACCCTTTGTTTTACCCGTCGCAAGTGCGCCTACACGAAGACTCCCCGCTCGGCGACATGATCCTGGAGTGCTACCTGACCGGCAACCGGAACGTGTTCACGTTGGGGTTCGCGCCGTGCGTGAACGACGACGCGGTGGTTTTGTTGGCGCGTGATACCGCGATGAGCGCGAGCGGCGGCGGCGGCGGTGGTTTGAACGGCGGCAAGGCGGGTGTCGGCGCGGGCACTTCCAAAAACTCGTCCGCCTCGCAGTCGCAATACGCGCAGCAGGTGAAGGATTTACATTTAGACCTTACTCAATGGCAGCCTCTTGTGGAGGACAAAAAATTCCTGAACTGGCTCGTCAACGACCCGTGCGATAGCGACGTGAAACGAGCGTTAAGACTCACTTCAGGCCGGGTAAACAAACTGGAAGAGCTGTGGAAAACCGGCGCGGTGGAGAAAACAATCGAGGACGTGGAGTTACTGGACGACGCGTCGCAAAAAGCACAACCCGTCGCGCTGCGGTACGCGGACGCGTACCAGTACCAGAACGTGTTCGGTCCTTTGACGCAGCTAGAAGCGGAGCACGACAAGGCGCAGCGAGAGGCGCAATCGCGGGACGGCATCGCGGTTCGGTGGGACGTGGGTTTGAACAAAAAACGCGTGGCGTACTTCGCGCTCGCGAACGGCGACGGCGACGGCGACGCGAGCAAGCTGGGGATAGGGGAGGAGTTGGTTTTGAGACGAAGCGGGTATGACGCGAAGAACCCGGCGAAAAGAGAGAACTGGACCGCACGAGGGGTGGTGATTAAGGTACGGGCCTTTCCCAACCTAAATCCCGCCTCCCTGTTTGCCCATACTCGTACCAGAAGGGACTATTACTTCTGCCCTGACTGTTTATCCATACATCGCGATATACAAGACTGACACGTTTTTTTATTTATCGTAAGTTCACGGATGCGAACGAAGTCGGGCTTGAGCTCAGGGGGGTCGGCGCGCGGTCGGCGCCGACGGAACACACGACGAACTTTTCCGTCGATTTCGTGTGGAAGAGCACCTCCTTCGACCGCGCGCAGGCGGCGATGAAAAGCTTTGCCCTGGATGAGACTTCGGTCTCTGGTTATATATACCACCTGCTTCTCGGGCACGACGCGGCCACGCCGCCCCCCCCGGTTCCGGAGCAGTGGCTGAAAAACTACGACGTCAGCGCGCCTGGTTTGCCCACCTTGAACACGGTGCAGCAAACCGCGGTGCGCATGGCGCTGTCGCAGCCTCTATCACTGATTCAAGGCCCGCCTGGTACCGGGAAAACCGTGACGAGCGCGACGATCGTGTACCACCTGACCCGGCAAAACCAGGGCCAGGTTATCGTGTGCGCGCCCTCGAACGTTGCGGTTGATCAGCTCGCGGAGAAGATTGAGGTCACGGGTCTGAAGGTTGTCCGAGTAGCAGCGAAGTCGCGGGAAAACCTAAGCGAGCGCTCGCCGGTGGAGCACCTCACGTTACACTACCAAGCCGCGCACTTACGAAACGCCCCGGGGTACGCGGAGCTGGCGAAGCTGCAGCGACTCAAGGATGAGCTCGGCGAGCTGGATTCCAAAGACGAGCGGCGGTACCGCGGGTTGCGAAGGCAAGTCGAACACGAGATTTTGAAAGCCGCGGATGTGGTGTGTTGCACCGCGTCTGGCGCGGGGGATCCGCGGCTCGCCGAGTTTCGGTTCCGCCAAGTATTGATGGACGAAAGCACGCAAGCCACGGAACCTGAGACGCTGATTCCGCTGATCATGGGCGCGAAACGCGTGGTGATGATCGGCGACCATTGCCAGCTCGGGCCGGTGGTGACCTGCAAAGCGGCAAGGCAAGCGGGCCTCGGTCAAAGCCTGTTCGAGCGATTGATTCTTCTGGGCGTCTCCCCGTACCGACTGCAAGTGCAGTACCGGATGCACCCGTGCCTCAGCGAGTTCCCCAGCGACGTGTTTTACGAAGGCGCGTTGCAAAACGGAGTCGCCGCGTCGGAGCGCCTTTCCCCCGACGTCCAGTTCCCGTGGCCCAACGACAAGAAACCCATGATGTTCTGGTCGCACTTCGGCCAGGAAGAGCTCAGCGGGAGCGGTACGTCGTACCTGAACCGCCAGGAAGCGAGCGCGGTGGAGCAGGCGGTGACGCAACTGTTAAAATCGGGGGTGGAACCGCAAAACATCGGCGTCGTGACACCGTACGAAGGGCAGGTGCGTGTCGCGCGTTTCCCGAATCCAACGCCTCCCTGTTTTATCTCTCCGCAGGTGACTGTTGTGCATACATCGCGATATACGGGGCTGATACTTTCCTTTTTGCAATCACAGCGTCTGTTCGTGGTGAACCACATGCAACGCGTTGGTTCGCTGCGGCAGGAGCTTTACGCCGCCGTGCAAGTCGCGAGCGTGGATTCGTTCCAGGGCCGGGAGAAAGATTTCATCGTGCTTTCGTGCGTGCGAAGCAACGAAACAAGCGGGATCGGTTTTTTGAGCGACCCGCGCAGGCTCAACGTCGCCATGACGCGCGCGCGTCTTGGGCTGGTCATAATAGGCAACCCCAAAGCCCTCGCCAAGCAGCCGCTGTTTTACGATTTACTGACGCACTTCAAAAACAACGACGTTTTCGTGGAGGGTCCGCTGTCAGCGCTGGTGGAGTGCGCCACGCCACTCACGCCGCCTCGCGGGAAAGGCGGGTTCAGAAAAGGAAACGGCGAGTGGCGCGGGTACATCCCCGCGCTCGGTTCGAACCCCGATTTCAAACCGGCGGATCAAATCGAAGAGAAGGAAGTCAATTGGCCGTCGGGGGGTGGGGGGTACGCATCTTGGAACGCGAATGCGGCGGCGCAATACGCATCCAGTGGAGATGGTGACGGTAGTACGTCGGGAGGGTACCAACACGCAACCGCTCCGGGGTCGCACGCCGGGCAGTACTCCATCTACTGATTTTTCAGCAGTACATTTTGTACAGCTGTGTCGGTAAAGAGTCGGCACGACTTAGTCGTGCCGACTCGACTCGGTCTAGAGAGACCTCTGCTGGTAGCCTAACATGTAAAAACAAAACACAATCGAGTCTCTCGACACACGTCATCAAATCTACTGCACACTTCCGCACAACCCGGCGCGCGGCGGCTGAGCGCGCGCCATGCTCCCGCGGCACCTCCGCGCCTCGGAACCGGGCGGGCCGAAGCCTAAGCTCCCCGAGAGTCACCGCCCAGAAGCGGCGGGCAGCGTGGCACCCGTAGTCTCGGTTTCGGCGGTCTCGAGCGCCACATCTTCGCGTCCTTCCCTGGAAAAGTTCGCGGACGCCGCGGGGCGGTCGGGGAGCGAGGGGGTGCGCCGTTCTACCCTACCGTCATTCGCGTCAGGGTCGCACGGGGACGACGCGGGTGATGACGATGCGGATGTACCCTCCACCCAGTGTCCGCAGATGGCCTTCGTCGGCGCGCGTGGAAGAACCCCGAACCTTTATTGGCACGCCCCCGATGAGAGCCAGTTGCGACGTCATCCCCGATTTATCGGTCTGCCACACGAGTCCCTCATAACGCTCGGGAGCGACGCGTCGTTCAAGTTCGTTCGGCAAGGCACAGAGTTGTGGGACGAGCTGCACGTTGGACGGCTGACTACCGGGTGCTTAACCGGCGCGCTGGGGTTCCAGGAGGACGGAGTTGGCAGACAACTGGGAATGGGAAACCGAGGCGGGTCGCACGGGCCTATGCTGGGCGCGTTTCACCGGCTGCGACAAGGCGCGATGATTTTCGATTCGGGCATGCCAATCCCCAAAGAGAATTCTGTAAACTCACAGGTCGTGCAGAAATTCAACGAACAGGAAAACAAGTTAGGCCCGTTGTTTCCAATCGACACAAACGGCGCTGAGAATCAGTTTGCGGTAAACACCAACACGTCGCCGTCGCAAAAAGCGGGGGGCTCGTCTACGTGCGGGAAGAAAAACGCGCGGCGGAAAAAAGCAAAACTAAAATCTCCCGGCGCCGACGAGAAGGAAACGCTGGTTGTTGACGCAAACGCGGTGCATTCCAACGAATCAATCCAGTCATACTCTCGGTGGCTCACCCGTCGGGACCCGCACTCCAAAGCCGCCGCCCAACGAGGCGAAGGCGGCGTGCGCATGGCGTGGGGCAGCGCGCAGGTACGGCCTTGGGCCTTTCCTAAATCCAGACACTGTTTCAAGCCCCTCTGTGACTATTTACTGTTTACTACATACATCACAAATAGAATGTTTGCCTATATAGTACACCCACACTCAAGACTCAAGACTGACACTTTTCGTTCACATTCACAGGAGCACGGCACGTTCGCGACGTTGATGCTTCACCACCCCACCTCCGTGGCGGAAGAGGTTGGTTTGTGCGTGGTGGACCACAGCGCCATACCGGCTGCGTGGAACTTAGGCGCGCTGCCCCCGATGGGTGCGTCGCCGGATGGGATAATCACCATGGACACGGCCTGGTTCAAAGGGAAGAAACAAGGAGCGCCGACGCGTGAACGTCTTGTGGTTGAGGTCAAGAACTCGTCGCCGTTCCGGAAGCACGGTAACGGCGCTACATTCGAAGTCACCGACCGGGACCCGTACGACCACCCCCCCCCGTACCACATGCCGCAGCTGCAGATGGAGATGCTGGCGTGCGGCGTAACAGGCGGTTTGTTGTGCATGCAAAGCGCGACGCGCGGGGTTCGGGTTTTTTACGTAAAAAGGGACGACGATTACGTCGCCGCCATGCTCGGTGTGATTTCCGACTTGTACACGCAATACGTGCTGACCCACACGACCCCGCCTGAAAACACGTTCAACCATCGGAAAGACCACCAAGCCCTGGTCAGGGCCACGAAGCGAATCGCGGCGAAGTGCGTTTTGGTGGAAGAAATCGCGCACCGACAGTTGCCGGGAGAGGCGTACGATACGCGGGCGTTTGTGTGACACGAAAAGAGTCTCAAGAAAGAGCGCGGCGAACTCGGAGTGACGAACTCCATAGACTGCGAATACCGGCGTATTGACGGCAGCGTTTCAGATAGCGTAATATTTTTATTCTTTAAACCAGGAAAATTTGCCTGGCACTAGGGTAGGTTGAGCTTTATTTACCCTACTGGCACGTACTACTACGTACTCGACCCTAGTGTACGCATCACGAGTTCGAACCACACCTCCTTTCGGGGTTGGCTCGTCTTTAATTTAACTCACCAACACCTCCTCGTGTTACTTCGACTCACGCCACGGCTGTTTTCAGCCGCCCTCGCCCCCCCACTTTCGACACCTCAGGCACCGACAAAAGCAACGTCCCCACGGACAAAACGCACATCACCGCCAAAGTCCCAAACAGCGCCCCCCAGCCGTACGTGCTGGCGATCCACGCGGTGAGCGCGCCTTGAAGCACGGCGCCGACGCTGCCTGCGCCGTTGACCAACCCGGACGCCGTGCCCAGCACTTCGCCGCCGTACCCGGCGGCTTCGCACGTGTCCGCGATGGACGAGCTTCCCAACAAGGCGTCGGGGCCGGCGACGAGCAGCCCTATCGTGGCCATCACGAGCCCGTTGATCACTGGTCCCATTTGGCTGGCTTGTTGGTAAAAAAGCACCGCGATTGCCAACGCGGCGCACATGTACGCGCCCAAAACAGTTCGCCGCCCTGCGAAGTACTTGTCCCCAATCACTCCAGTCGCCACGCCACCAGCGACGCCGCCGAGGTCGAACAGACAGGACATGTACCCAGCCGCGGCGACGCCCATGCCGCACTCTCTGGCGAGGTAAAAGGGCAGCCAGAAAATCAAACAGTACCGGACGATTTTAACGAAAAAGTACGAAGCCATCAACGCGCCTAGCTTCGGAATCCGAAGCACCTCCGCCATGCCCACGGGGGGGCGCCAGTCGCAATCGCCGACCACGACTGGAGGGGCGTTTTTGGGGGTTTTGGAGGCGGACGTACCAGTGGGGTTTTTCTTTCCGGAATCGCCGTTTTTGTTTTCAGTATTTTGACCGCCGTTTTCACTACGAACACCGGTCTCAACAACCTTCGCCTCTAGTTTGCACCACGGCGGGTCGATTTGAATGAAGTTCAGGCCGATACATGCCGCTAGGGAAAACACCGCGGGCAGAACCACGGCGAAGCGCCACCCCACGGTTCCCAACAGAAACGCCGCCAGCGCCGTTGACAGAACCCCGCCCACTTGTTGCGACGTCGCCCAAACCCCCATCGCGGTGCCTCTTTGGTTCGGGGCGAACCACGGCGAGAGGATCTTTACGTGTAACGGGTACGCCAGTGATTGCGCCACGCCGTTCACCCCCCACGCGAACGCCAAGAGAACCGGATTGGACGTAAACGCGAACGCGCAACACGCGAGCGTCGCTAGCGCGTACCCCGCTACTAACATTTTCTTAGCGCCCAGCCGGTCCCCCAAGCTGGGCAAGACCAACTGCCCTATGGCGTACAAACTGAGAAAAGCGCTGTCGATGCCTGCAATGGCGCCGGTGCTCAAACCAAGCGCGTCCTGCATCGGCGCCTTGACCACGCTGAACGGCTTCCGCACGAAGTAGACTGATAAATACGTAAGGAACAGGGAAACCAAGGTTCGGGTTTGCAGCGTCGTGACCTTGGCGGGGGCGAAATCGTAGCCGAAAGGTTTTGCTGCTGCAACGGTCTCTTTGTCATCGTCGGTTGCGACAGCAGGGTTTCCGGTGCAGTTCGGAGCGTCGTCACTCGCCGAGACAGACCTCGTGCGGAGCTGTGCACCGCGCGCCGCATTTTGCGACAGTCGAGCGCCAGTGCGTTTATTGGCCGATCCTGGAACCGTCACAGGGGAAGCCGCGGGTTTGGACGAAGAGCCAAGGCGCGACGACCGCCGCGCCGGAGTCGTGATACCCGTACGCACATGCATACTCAAAGACGCGCGCATTCAGACCCCTCCACACGACACCTTGCGCGGCATCGCTCTGAGATACCGTTACTGCACTCTCACAAATATGAAGATCGAAAAGCGCGCCGCAGAAGGTTAAAAAAAAAAATTGCCCGGCGTTAAAACGCGCTGGAGTAGCAGCGTGAGCTAATAGACCGGATTGAGTGCTGAAGCACTCCATGGACACTGGTCTGAGACAATAGACACCAAGGGTGCTAAAAGTACTCTTGACAAAACTCGAGACCTTTCCTTAAAATCCTACTTCTTCTCCTTCTTGCACACCTTCTTGTGCTCCGGCCAGTGTTTCTCCTGGCACTCCCTGCTGCAGTAGTGCGCCGCTTTGCACCTTGCGCAGTGCCTCATCTTTTCAACCTCGCTGTCCACTGAACTTTTCAGGGCTCGGCAGTTGTCGCACTGCTGGTGTCTGTGCGTGGTTTTCAAGCCGTAGTGCGAACTGTGGTCGTCGGGTATGTCATTTTGCGTGAACGCCTCGCGCGCGTTGTCCAGCGCGCCGTCCAAAGGCTCGTCGCTCACCTTGTGGTCCGGGGGGAGGTTGAAGTTCAGTATGTAGCGCCTGTTGAGTTCGTGGCTTTCCAGCACGAAAACGTTGTAATCCGGGCGTAAAATCCGCGCGTCTTCGGCCCATTGCGACAGCCCGAACGCCTCGGTGAACATATCAACCTTCATCTTCGCGTACACGCCTTTGTGGTCGCCTCGTGTGGACTCCTCCACTTGTCGTTGCGTCGCAAGCATGGACATGCTCCCGTCGTGGTACATGTTCCCGTCGGGCCTCATGCCCCGCGCCGCAAACTTCGCGGCGAGTTTCTTTTCAAACTCCTCCTCCAGCCGCTTCATGATTCCGCCCCTGGCGGCTCTGCGCGCTTTGTCTGACCCGCAGCACGCATCGGCGTCCGCGACGTCGTCAAGTGGGGCGCCTCTCGTGTCCTCCTCGTCCGCGGCTTGGATTGACTTTAAACACGCCTCGATGGACTTCTGGTTGGAGGAAAACCGTAATACTAAACCCAAGTCATCCCACGTCTGCGCCTCGAACCCCTTGGTTCTGCGCAACGCAGTTAGGCACGCAGTTAGGCACGCCGGGGCGGTCATTTCTTTGTACGTCTTGATCGCCATGTGCATCGCTTCGTCGTAATCGATCTACTTCATTTCTAGTCCGCGTTGTGCGATTCGCATAGTAGATTCGTACATCTCCGCTACTTTGCGCCGGAGCATCATCGTGGGCCCCCTGGGACCGCCGCGCACGGTTTCGCAGCCGAGCACGCCCAGCGCGCACGACGCGACGCCGGGGAAGACGATTTTGTTCTTCCCGGTGCCGATACGCGCGGTGTCCGCTCCCCCGAGAGTATCGCGAACGGCGGAGGAGACGAACGATACAAAGGAGGGAAGCGCGGGAATTTGACCGTTCCCGAGCGCGCCCGCCCAGGTGTACAGCGCGGCGGCGAACGCGGCTTTATCCCGAATCTTCGACTGCACGCTGTTTTTTCCCGGCAGGGGCTCCACGCTGACCTCTGGGGGTTGCAGGCGGTCCACCGCCCTGTCCACGTGCTTGATTATTTTGAACGGGTGTTGCGTGGGGATCGCGAGTGAGTTGTTGCCGTCGCCGCAAACGCAGGTCACCACGAAGTCACACGCGACTTCATCGGGGGTGGTTTCCTTGCCACCGAACGCGCTGCGGATCTCTTAGCGCGCGGGTACGGACGGAATGTCCTGCTCAACCTCTTGCATGGCTTTAGCCCCAGCGTTCGCGTCGTCGGTCTCGGACACGAAGGAAAGGAAAGACATTTCCCGTCGTCCAATCGTGCCGTTCTCGTTCGCCACGCCCAGCCGTAACGAGTGCCCCATCTCGAACGCGTTGAGCACAGCAGTGCCCCTGAGATGAATAAAAGAAAGTGTCAGTCTTGTACTCTGTACGGTATTGGCGAACAGTCGCGTTGGATTTGGGAAACGCAAGACGTACCTGGGAAGCAGCGGGTGCGGGAGTTTGCCGTCTCCCTGTTTCCGGTTCCGCAACGTGTTCGCAACGAAACCGCCCCAGTCGAACGGTCCGAAACCCTTCTGGTTGTGTACCATCACGTATTCCTCGTCAAGCCACATCGACGCCGCGATGGTGGTGCGCTGTTTCACGGTCAGCGCGGTCTCTAGAATTTTCAGCGCCGCGAAGACTTCTTTCAAGGATTCGGTCACCAGCTCGTCCGTCTTGCCTGAGAAGGAACCGCCTGGAACGAACCACACGGGGAACTCATCCGTGACGTCGTACTCGGCCGACGTGCTGCGTGGGTCGCCACCCAACCCCAACGAGGAAAAGCCAACGGGCAGAGATGATGTGCTTGGTTCGTCCCCGTGGGGAACTGTGGCTTAGCGCGCGCGGGTTTCTTCGCGCCGCCCTTCTTCTTGGAAGACGTCTTCTTCGGCCCCATCCCGGCCGGGCACGCGGGTGGTGGGTGCACGACAAACGACTCAAGAACGGGGGGGGTAACCGCGTATCGGCAACCTGTAAGGGCGTGCTGAGGTGCGGTGTCTGCAAGAGTGATTGAAGAGTGGGAAATTGAAGTCCAAATGCAGAATGTTTTTCTCGGAAAACTGCATTAAAAAACAACAAGGCACCTGCCCTCTCCGTCGTCCTCTCCTCTCCTCTCGCGCGTCATCACCAACCAGAGAACCAGTCACCGGAAACACCTACCCCTAGTCGTTCCCCACAT
>Ga0302121_10001110_pt1 | contig 13443 bp, 13 predicted proteins | sample CB21_surface_MG_FD_203120 | JGI IMG/M metagenome (GOLD analysis project Ga0302121, IMG submission 203120) | Marine microbial communities from Western Arctic Ocean, Canada - CB21_surface | ecosystem: Environmental > Aquatic > Marine > Oceanic | place: Canada: Western Arctic Ocean | collected... | reverse complement strand
CAGAAAAAGCAACAGCAGAAAAAAATCACCTACAAACTCCAGATACAAATAATATACTGAATATTATATTACCACTTTAAATATAAGTAATTACAAAAACCACGTATGTTTAGATGGGTCTTTATCAATAATAAGTAGTTTTTTTTCTAAGTTTATTGAATTTTGTAAAATAATTTCAGCAACTTCTGCATTTATTTTGTCATCATTATAATCATTATAATCATTATAATCAGTATAATCATTGTAATTAATATGAACAAAGCTACTATTATTTAAATTATATGAATTATCTAAATTATATGAATTATCTAAATCGGGTTGCAATTCAGCATTAACCATATAAATTGTATCAGTTTGTACACATTTATTTACATATATTTTTTTATTGCCGATAAAAAAATCAACATTTGATAAAAATATATATGTAACAATAGTAGTAAATGCACAAATAGTTATATTACAAAAATCAGATAATTCATTGATAAACATATATAAACTAAAATAAAAAAATATATAAAAAAATTTAAACTAATTTTAATCAAATACTAACTTAGAATTTAATCCTCCCAACACGCATCAGTCCACGAAGTTCCCGATTTAATTCCAAGTTTTTCCCGCAACTCTTCGTTAGTAAAGACCTTCACTATTTCTTCGTTATTCGCTTCTTTGTCATCAGCTTCTTCGTCATCATCTTCTTTGTCATCATCTTCTTCGTCATCATCTTCTTCGTCATCCGCTTCTTCGTCATCATCAGCATCCATTTCCAGCGCGGCAAACGCGTTCATTAATTTACCAACTTTTTGAATTTTACGAATGTCGGTGTGTTCAGAACGAGGGATTTGGACACGAGAAGAAAGAGACGACCACCCATTATTTTCTACTATATATACGCGTTTATTGGCAGAAGAGACTCCAACCGAATGATGATGGTCAGAATGGTTTCGGTCATTCAAGGTTTTACAGTAATTCTTAGTATGTCCAACTTTGTGACAATAACTACACTCTGTAGCAAGCAACGTTGGACACGATAGAGGAGAATCCGGTTTACTAAAATCCCGAATTGTATGGTTATGTGGTTGGGGAACTTTCATATTCAAACAAAACGAACAGCACAGCTTCTTCGAGTGTGTAGCCATTGTGTATCTTTTAATATATATGACATGTAAAAAAACATTTCAATTTTTTTACATACCAAAGATACCAAATAAAAATAAATAATTTTATTTTATTTTTATTTTATTTTTGAGTTGAAGTTATTCTTACAGGAAATCCTATAATTTTGCGTAATAATTGTCCACCAGAATCTTCAATCGGTATATAATTAACTGGAAGAAAAATATGTTTACATTTAACACCTAGAAAACAAGTAATAATATTATTAAAAAAGAATCGAATTTTGTGTTTTTTCTTTATTTCAGCGTTAGCAATTTCTTGTAAAAACATTTTATCAATAACCGAAAATGCTGTATTCAAAAATAATATAGTATTAATCTGTTCCATTTTTTTATCAAATAATAATTTAAGTTTAATATTGTATTTTGGATTTAAATTGTAATTATTTTGTTTTTGTAATGCATTAATAAATCGAATTTCATTTTTTATATGCTTTAAAGTAGTAATTGTTTCTATTTTATAGTCGTCTATTTTTTTAATAATCGAAAATATATTAGTATTATAAATTAGAGGATATCGATATCTAACATTTCTTGGAATAATAAATTGATTAGTTTCTTTAATATCAGCAATTTTTTCTTCGATTTTAGATATTTTTATTTTCAAATCATTTATTAATCTATCTTTTTCATTTTGTTTTTTATCAAATAATTCTTTTTTTTTATTAAAAAGGAGGTTATTTAATGATATATCACTAATTAAATTACCACATAAACTACTAATACTACTAGGACCATTGTGGTCATTGTTTTTGTATACATTCATAAATTCATCTAATTGTTTTTGTACCGATAATTTCGATAGAAGCGGGTCACTAAATAATAAAATTTGTCCAGATTGAAATTCAACATAAGATTGAAGTTTATCATATTGATGAGATGATATTTTATGCGCTTCTGATGTAGCATCTAATTTTAAATAATTAATAATAGATAATAAAAAAGCTATAAACGCATTTATACAAGCTAATATAATTTTACTTTTATCGGTAAATAGAGATAACTGTTCTTGTCCAATTGCAGCAAATCCGGTTAAAAATATAGATGGAAACATTAAAATATTTAATGAATATACAGTATAAGTTCTTGATTCCATATAAACAATTTTTTGTCCTTTAAGATAACTCGCTAATATATCCATTGCCGACGAATAACGATGAACACTATCTTGTTCATATTGGTCATTAATTTTAGTTAATACATCATTAAATGATAATTTATTATATTTAACTTTTCTAGCATATGATATTTGACTATCAGTATCACTTGGTTCACTACCTAACGCCAATTCGTTATCATCATTAATATATTCCAATTCATCGTTTGGAGAGGAAATATTAAATTCAGGAAGAGGGTCGTTCCAAATGGCATCTTCAATATTTAAAATAACATTAGATAAATTATTAGATAAATCAAAACTGGCCATTTCAGCATTCATTATATTTTATTATAAGAATATATTTATAAAATATAAAAAAAAACACATTTAAAGAAAATTCAACATTATTAATTGACTCTCCTCATAGCTCAGCTGGTAGAGCGATGGACTGTAATAGGCCACTGTAGATATCCATATGTCGAGTGTTCGAATCACTCTGAGGAGAATCCATATATAATTTATATAATTAATATAATTTATATAATTTATCGACCAGTTGAACCAAACCCACCAGTTCCCCGTTGAGTAAGCCCTAAATCTTCAACACTATTAACTAACACCGGATAAATTGGATAACTAATATTTGGTCCACATATTTGCACTAATCTATCACCCATAGTAATGTTATACGAACTTCCATCATTATTACTAGTCGACGAAATCGTTTCTTTAAGAGATTGCCTTTCCTCGCCACAAGGTAACAACCATTCATTCGGGAGTGTCCCCCTATTATCAAACACAGCAATAATATGTCCTCTATATCCAGAATCAATAATTCCCACAGAATTAGAGAGACGAAGTGGTGTTTTTAAACCAGTACTCGAGCGAGGATATAAATAAAATGCGGTCGGGTCGTCGTTAAAAGTCATCGCACATTTAATCCCTTGATTAATAGGAATACTATATGAACCAGCAGCAATAGTTGTATAAGTTGGTGTAAATAAATCAAAACCAGCATCCATATATATACGTTCACCTGTTTCATATAATTCTATTTGTTTCTGAATATCAGCAATTTTCTCTCTATATTTTTTTGTAGTTTCTGAATATGTATGAATATTAGTATCAATATATATCTTCAACACATAATATTGTTTCTTCATAGTTGGACTCGTATCCATTAAATATGTAATAGTAATATTATTTACTATTTAATATTATTTAAATCAAATTTTTAATATATAAAATCCAAAAATATCAAAAATATCAAAAAAATTGATTTAAATAATTCAATATGATAATTATTATCATATTGAAATGTCAGTTCTAAGCGTATCAGACCAAATATATATCTGCCAGGCAGCAGAAGAATCGAATAAATCAACTCTCTTGTCTAGGCATGGATGTGTTGCTGTAGTAAATGGTAAAATTCTGGGACGAGGACATAATTCCGCTAGAACACAATCATATGATGGATTTATATATAATACATGTTCATGCCACGCAGAAATGGCTGCTTTGCGAAACGTATTTCACTCATGCTACATGAAAAGATATGGTAAATATAGTAATCTGATAAAAGGCGAGGGCTAATGAAAAGATTTATAAAAAAACAACATTATATATTGTAAGAACAGATAATGAAGGTAATTATAGAAATTCAGCACCATGTATAAATTGTTTTAATATAATTTTAGAATTGAATATTAAAAAAATTGTTTTTAGTTCTGAAACAGATTTTGAAATACATAAATCATGCGATTTTCACACCAATCATATTAGTCAAGGAAATCGAATTTTACAAAGTAAACAACTACAAACCAAACCAACAACCAAACCAACAACCAAACCAACAACCAAACCAACAACCAAACCAACAACCAAACCAACAACCAAACCAACAACCAAACCACACTACAAACCACACTACAAACCAAGCAAACCAAGCAAACCAAGCAAACCAAGCAAACCAAGCAAACCACACCCCTAATAAATAAAAAAATATAATATAATATTTTTTTAAAAAATATCTGCAATCTCCTATAAATTTAATATATGTTTATATAACTACAAAAAAAGGTAAAGTTGCTGTTAGGAGACATATATACTATATATATTGACTTTAAATTAAAATAAAATTGATTTATAAAATACATTTTTTATTATTATTATTAATTATAAAAACATGAGCGACCGTTTTAAAGATTTAAAATCGTCAAATCCGTCACAGAACCCGAGACATAACTCGTCGCAGAATCCGTCACAGAACCCGAGACATAACTCGTCGCAGAATCCGTCACAGAACCCGAGACAGAATCCGTCACAGAACCCGAGACAGAATCCGTCACACAATCCGTCACACAATCCGAGACATAATCCGTCACACAATCCGAGATATAATCCGTCACACAATCCGAGACAGAATCAAAGGTATGATTCAAGACCAAATTATTTTAAACCAAATAACTTAATTAATAAGCAAAAAATAAATTTAGATTTAAATCCAGAAAATTTTCCAATATTAAATATAACAGAAGAACAACAAAAACAACAACAACAACAACAACAACAAGAACAAGAACAAGAACAACAATTAAGTTATATTGAAAAAATAAAATTAACAAAACAAAATGCACAAAAACAAAACCAAATTCCACCGGGTTGGACAATTCTAAAAGTAAACAACCAAAAATCAACAAAACAACAATCAACAATTGAATGTAATCCGAATTTTAACCCAGATTTATCTATGCAAATATTATATTATCGGGAAATGTGTCGTGAAGAATTAAATAACATAGTGGGTGATATATCCCAATATTGGAATATGACATATATTGACGATGATTATGATGACGATGATTATGATGATTATTATGATGACGATTCTAATGATGATAACGAATATTTTGATTAAAGATAATAAAATCGTTAAAATAATAAAATCTTTTTACAAGCCAAATACAAATGCTAAATCAAGATTATATTGAAAAATTTGAAGAAAATGAAAAAGAATATAAAGAATTTTATAATGAACCAGTTAATGTAATAAAAATTTTTTATTTATATATAAATGAAAAAAATGAAATTTATAATATAAAATCATCGAATGAGCAATTAGAAAATGGTTGTTTAACTAAAGAGAGAATACTATATTTAATTAAAAATAATCAATTTAATTTTATAAAAAAGCATAGGTTGGTTAGTTTATTAAAATTTAATATCGATTTAGAACATACAGAATTAAAAAATTTTTTATCAAATAATGAATCAAATAATGAATCAAATAATGAATCAAATAATGAATCAAATAATGAATATTTAATTTCATTAAAAATAATAGATTCAATATATTTTAAAGATACAATTGAAATATTACAAGACCTGAATAGTATATTTCTTATTTATACTAATAACGTACAACCGATACACAATACAACCAAAAAAATCAATATTAAACAAAATATATCAAAATCAAAATCAAAATCGAAATCGAAATCGAAACATTATTAAAGGCATAAAATTCTTAAAAGGATTTAAAGCATAAAATATAAGTATTAGTAACATAATGTCCGCACTGTCTTTAGCTCTTGATAAACAACTGCAAGATATTCAATTAGGTGAAAATATGAATCCCGAATATTGTTGGTCAAATAAAATGGAAGAGTTAATAATACAATTTTATTTTCAATTAACAAGGACTTCAGATATTAAAAATTTAGAGGACAAATATACAATATTATTAACTAAAATTTTTAATACCGGCGATATTAAAATAGACTATATTAAAATTATTTATAAATTAATAGGACATACCCGGGATATTATATCTGGAAAAGGTGAATATAATCTAACATATATGTTGATTAGTAACTTATATAAATTCTCACAAACAACAAATTGTCCTGAAAAATATAAACTAAAAATTCAAACAATGGCAACATCATCAATTGAAAGTCTAATTAGAACAGAAATAAATGAACATCCGTATGGTTCATGGAAAGATATGAAATATTTTTGTAACTATCATATTTCAGAAGAATATAGATTTGAATATAAACTAAAGGAATTAAACGACCCACTTTTCAATAAAGTAATTGACTTAATTATAGGTCAGCTTCAGTGTGATGAACATGCTCCAGTAAAAACATTAGTAGCAAGATGGATTCCACGAGAGAAATCGGATAAATTTGGTTGGATAACACAAATTCTGGCAACTAGATATTATAGTGAATGGACGCAAAACACAAATCCAAATCACTCATTAACTGATAATCAAAAAACGGCTTCTCGACGCAAATGTTTAACCCATTTTCGACAATTGGTATCTAAAATTAATAAAACATTAAATACACCACAAATTAATCAGTGTAATGGAACATGGGCAAAAATAGATTTCGATAAAGATGTAACAAGTATTACTCTAAGAAAACAATCCAATGCATTTGACGGTGTTTATAAACGAAAAGATATGCGCTCAAAAGTTATAAATAATGCAGACCGTTTAAAATGTCGAGAAAATTATCATACATATGTTGAAAATTGTAAGACAGGTAAAAGTGTTGCAAAAGGTAAACGGGTTTCCATAATCGATTTTGTAAAAGATGCTATAAATACGAATACATCGGATGTAGATAAAATATATACTATTGATAAAGATGTTATTAATGCGCAGTGGAAAGATAATAGTACACAAAATAACAATTTAGAAAGGTGCATTCCAATGGTTGATACCTCAGCATCAATGGAAACTGACAATAATGTTCCATTATATTCAGCCATTGGATTGGGGATTCGCATTGCCGAAAAATCAAAATTTGGTAAACGAGTATTAACATTTAGCTCATCGCCGTCTTGGATTAATTTGGATGATTGTCTCGATTTTACATCTATGGTCAATAAAGTAAGACAGGCACCATGGGGTTCGAATACCAATTTTCGAGCAGCTCTAGATTTGATTTTAAATACGGCTATTCAAAATAATATTAATCCAATTGATATGAATAATACAACACTTATTATTTTATCCGATATGCAAATTGATTGTGCCGAAGGCCATAGTTTTAATTCTCAACAAAAGAATCAAGAAACAATGTTTAAAATGATGAAACAAAAGTATCACGACGCAGGAATGCGAACAATATATAATCAACCGTATGAGTTACCACATATAGTTTTTTGGAATCTTCGAGCAACAACCGGGTTTCCATCCCTTTGCACCGAAAAAAATACTAGTATGATGAGTGGTAATAATCCGGGTTTACTAAATGCATTTTCCAATAAAGGGGTTGCTGCATTAAAAGAAGTAACACCGTGGAATTCGTTAATTGAACAACTGTCAAATAAAAGATATAATTATTTAGATAAAATTGTAGATAATCTTTGGAACTGGGATTAAAAAAATTATAATAAAAAATTTATAATCAAATTCGATTTTGATTATAAATCAGCATAAAAATTTATAAAAAATTTATAATAATACAAAATATATAAGAAATGGATATAGATGAACCAAACGAGGAATTAACACCACCAGTTATTCCATTACCAGTAATAAATAGTTATTCGAGTGCCGTATATAATCCAATTATAAGATTAAATCCGATTCTTGAACAATCATTAGAAAATGAATCTATAAACCATTCAACTACTTATACCCAAAATTATTCAAATAATTTAAGTCTAGTTAATTATTATAATCAAGATTCGTGGAATACTACAAATTCTGTAAATCGATTATTAAATGCAACATTTTATGATAAATCAAATTATAAAAATGTTCTCTCTGAAAAAGGTAATGATGACCTAAAAAAAATTATTTATACAAAATCACATAATTTAGAAATAAATACTATATGTCCAATTTATCAAATAGAATTTGATGAAGGAACAGAAATAATAAAATTGCCGTGTAATCATTGTTTTATACCAGAAGCAATTGAAAAATGGTTAAAAGAAGAAAAAGCAATATGTCCAGTATGTAGATTTGAATTAGATTCAAAAGAGATTAAAGATACTACAACTATAGACACAACTATAGACACAACTATAGACACAATAGATACTGTATTCGCAGATACGACACCATCAGCAATATTATTTATGGATTCATTGCGAAGAATATATAATCCATTATCAAATACATATAGACCTAGACCTAGACGTTCACCATGGATAATTGAAGAACAAGAAGAACAAGAAGAACAAGAAGAACAAGAAGAACAAGAAGAACAAGAAGAACAAGAAGAACAAGAAGAACAAGAAGAACAAGAACCAGTAATAATAAATACCTTATATAATTTAATAAATATGCAAAATGATGACGAATTACAACATGCTATATTTAATAGTTTATCCGATATAGGAGAAACTCCTACACCGATTGATTATGATTAATAAAACGTTTAAATATCGTCAATATTAATTATATTCATATCTTTTAATATATCATTAATACTCGTATTATCATTAATACTCGTATTATCATTATCGCCATTTCCTTGAGCAAACTCATCATACCATACATCACTAACAACTCGAACCTTATCATCCGACTTATTATCGTCATCGTCTTCGTCTGACTTATTATCGTCTTCGTCTGACTTATCATTGGGATTATTCTTCTGTATTACAAATAATTCATCTTCTTTAGCATTAACAAATTCAACTATATTAGTATCAACTTCATCATTGTCATCACCGGTTACTGATAAAAATATTCTAAAATTATCTTTTGAATTTCGTATAAGTTTTTCTTTGTCATTATCACTATAAACTTCCAATAAATCACACTTTTCTTTATCTTTAGAAGTAATTTCCCAGTCGCGTACACCAATGAGAACCCATTTACTACGAAACAATATATTATCACGTTTACCTCTTCCAGAAAATTTTCCTCGAATTACGCACAATCTAGTTTTACCATCAATACATAATACTTCGCATATATTACTTCCCATCATTTTAGTAACTATAGCATAAATTTCTCCAGTAAGAGAAGCATATCTAGTAGCTTTATCAACAATATTAAATGATTTACTAGCAAATTTCTTTGCTTTATTACCGCCATTGTTTTTTACCATATTATATAGAATTATAAAATTATATTTAATCACTTTTAAAAAATAATAAATTTTCTAACTATATATTATATGGGAAATCCGTGGTTTGATCATTTAAGTGAGTTTCGCAAAGCTCACCCAAATCTGTCGATGAAGGAAGCTATGCGAGCGGCGAAAAGAACTTATACAAAAGTCGCGTCAACAGTAACGAAATCGTTAAAGAAATCCCGGAAACAAAGAAAATCGAGAGGTAAAAAATCGAGAGGTAAAAAATCGAGAGGTAAAAAATCGAGAGGTAGAAAATCGAGAGGTAAAAAATCGAGAGGTAAAAAGGGTGGCGGTTGTAATACCGGTACTTGTTCTTTAGCTTAAATAATAATAAAAATAAAAATAAAAATAAAAATAAAAAATATTTAGGAAGTAAATTTTATATTATGGTCTATGATGTACGATTTTCTTAATTTTAAACCAATAATAAATGAGATTACAAAAATATATACCAGAAAAAAACAAAATAATTTTAAGTATAATTAAATACAATTATATATAATTAAATATAATATATAAATACACCATATTGTCATATAAAACAATATATAATATATTATATTTTAAAATTAAATTATTTAAAAATTAAATAATTTAAAAATAAATTAATTTAATTATACAAATGGAAAGTATCGAAGAACCCAAATTAAATCGTTTGTTTAAAACAACATTAAAAACACCATTAATTTCGAAGAAAACAACATCTAGAACGGTAAAGGATTTAGAATATCTATCAATTGCCTCAAAACAATTAGAACATACACAATGTACTACACTACCAAAACCATCTACAGTATCGGACTATTGTGAGAATAATTGTATTTCACGACCATATAATAGTTCTCTTATTATTAACACACAAGAATTCAATGAAGTTGTTGAAAAGTTACGTTCTTTTTTCGTCGCAAGAAAGTTTCTAGAAGTATCAACACAGAACAGATTAAGTATATTGGCAGCATGTGAAGACCCATTCAATGTCGGTACATTTAATTACGCTGGTAATTGTTGGCCATTACCACAAACAGGTCAGATGTGGTTAGAATATGAATTATTAAAGAACCCAGAACCGGAGGGTTATTTTTGTTTAACAACAAGTTATAGAATGGAAAAGAATCCGGTTGAAAATAGACATGATTTGATTTTCCCATTATTTGAGTTTGAGATGAAAGGTGGGATGGATGCACTCATGGAATTAGAAAAAGATTTATTAATACATCTTGGATACAATAGTGAAATGTTTATAGAAGAGAAATATGAAAATATAGCAAAATTATATGGTGTTACAGAGTTAGAGCACGAACATGAACAAAATTTATATGACCAAATAACACCAACATTTTTCATAAAAGATTTTCCAGAATTTACAAGTCCATTTTGGAATATGCGACGCAATACAGAAAATGATACTGCCAGGAAAGTAGACGTAATTCTAAGTGGACAAGAAACAATTGGTTCTGCCGAGAGAGAAACTGACAAAGAAGTAATGAGAGAAAGATTTAATACTATTATGGAGGGTGGATATAAAAACAAAATATATGAATTATTTGGCAAGGAACGAACCGAAAATGAGATGGATGATTATTTAAATTTCGAGTTTTTCGAGAGATGCGGTGGTGGTATTGGAATGACCAGACTGATTCGTTCAATGAAATTAGAAGGTCTTTTATCTACAAGTCAATCATCTACAAGTAAATTATCAAATAATATAGAACAAAATGTTGAAGTAGAACAACGAATTTAATTTTAAGATTTAAGAATATAAATTAATATTTCCTAATTTGAAATATTAATTTTGATTATTACTCCCTAGTTTCTTTTATAACTTCTAGTTCTTCTTGGACCTCTAGTTCTTTTATGACCTCTAGTTCTTCTCGTAGATTTATGTTTATTGGTATGTGATTTGTCATATTTAACATGATTTTGCATCAAAGATGATACATATTTACTCGTATATGGTACAATTTCTTTAACAAGACGCATTGCATCTTTTTGACTTTTAACAGCTTTATTAGCAATATCCGTAACTTTTATAACTAAATGTGGGTTTTCTAAAATTTTTCCAATATTATGAGTTAATTCAGTCTGTATATTTTTTAATACTTTTTTATTGATGTTATCTTTATTACCACCACGATAAGCTGTACCAGTATTCGCAACAGTATTCGCAACAGTATTCGCGACAGTATTCGCGGCTAATTTTCCAATATCATAATCAACATATTTGTTTTTATAACCAGACACATCTATATTTACACCAAATGTTCTTAAAAATTCGCTCATTTGTTGTTCAGAATTTAAGGTGTTTAATACATTTAAATCTTGTTTTACTTGATTATAAACATCAAGTACATATCTAAGTAAATCAACTGTTTTTATTATTTGAAAAAGAATACCAACACCAACATTAATAGCATCTCCTACTAATGGAATAATACCAACTACATCTGTAAATAACGAATAAACAAACAATTCGATTTGATGTTTTATTTTATAATCAATCATTGTAATTTTTTCAAGTATGGTTGAATTATAAAATATTTTTTTAAAAAGTATATCTTTGATTTCATTTCTCATGGTGATTAAATTTGGGGAGGAATCATCATATTTAGTATTTATAAATTTATTTAATAACATTTCTAATCCATATTTTATTTTACTTCCAAAAAAACTATTATATACATCGTTGGCTTCTTCAGATGTATTAGACATACCTTGTACGGATTGTACATCATCAGCAACTTGTGGCGATTCTTGTTGCACTGGTATTGCTTGCACTGATTCTTGTTGCACTGGTTCTGATTGCGATGGTATTGCTTGCACTGATTCTTGTTGCGCTTGCATTGGTTTTTCTTGCATTGGTTTTTCTTGCATTGGTTTTTCTTGCATTGGTTTTTCTTGCATTGGTTTTTCTTGCATTGGTTTTTCTTGCATTGGTTTTGCTTGCATTGGTTTTGCTTGCATTGGTTTTTCTTGCATTGGTTTTGCTTTATTTAAACCAGAATGGTCGATTTTAGTACGTTGTTGTACATTATCACGGATTTGCCTAACACGGTTAACACCTCTATTAATACTGCGGTTAACACCTCTATTAACACCTCTACGAGCTCTACTAAAATGATGACTAAAACCTTTACTCCCACCCTTTCTATATTTTATTTTTCTATATTTCCTTTTTTTATATGTATTTTTATTCATAACTATATTATCATGAGTTTTTTTTTTCATCTGATTGTTTTTTAAACGACGCATAATCAAAATGTTCAAATTCATCACCATTTTTTTTTGCCATATCTTTATTTATATATTCTTCGTAGTCACTAAATTTACCCTTATATATATAATGATTTGATTTGTCCGGTAAAATATAATTCTTATTATTAGATAATTTAGAATTTGAAGCAGGGTTAATGTCTGATTTATTATAAGTTTTAAATATAGCAAATACTCCACTTCCCTTATTTTCTACTACTTCTTTGTCCGCTAAAATTTTATTTTCTAGTTCCTTTTGTTTTTCTATAGCTTTATCAATTTCAAGTTGATAATCGACATAAATATTTTTACAATTATTTTGAACAACAAATGACCTACTAACAGTTTCTAAATAATTATATGAAATCTCTTTTGTCTCGGCATAATAATTAAAACATGTGTTAATAGAATCATATGTCATTTTAATATTTCCAGATGGAGTCTTTTCATCTATAAAAAGTTTTCCGAATTGAAGAAGTTCATTATCATCGATATCTCTCTCTTCTAATAAATTATATTCTACTAAATATTTAGTTTTATAATCCTCTTCACCCTCTTCACCCTCTTCACCCTCTTCACCCTCTTCTCCCTCTTCACCATCTTCACCATCTTCATCATCTTCTCCCTCTTCTCCCTCTTCTCCCTCTTCTCCCTCTTCTCCCTCTTCTTTGCTTTCATGAAAAACCATTTGATAAGCAGTATCATAGCTAACAATTGTTGCTACAATTGTTGTAGCAATAACAATAGCAGAACCAATTGTTGTAAATAAAATTAAAAAATTTACTAGATTATTATTATTATTATTATTAAATGT
>Ga0302121_10001077_pt1 | contig 13723 bp, 11 predicted proteins | sample CB21_surface_MG_FD_203120 | JGI IMG/M metagenome (GOLD analysis project Ga0302121, IMG submission 203120) | Marine microbial communities from Western Arctic Ocean, Canada - CB21_surface | ecosystem: Environmental > Aquatic > Marine > Oceanic | place: Canada: Western Arctic Ocean | collected... | reverse complement strand
GGACCAAGGCCCAACAGCAGGGGTTACTTGGCCTAATCCTCAACCGTCAGACGATGGACCGCTGACCCCGGATCACGGGCCATGCCCCTTGGGCCTTTAGTATTAGCCTTGTAACTTCATTCGGGGGTAATTTCGTTTGGATGCATCTTTATTCAAGCACCAAGTTCAAGCTGAACCGTGCCGCTGCTCTCGCTGAGTGGCGTCAATTATTGAGCGCATAGATTTAGACTGGGCCAGCAATGTGATGGGTGTTCTCATTATTTTGACAGCTGCCTTTCTGAAAATAAATGGAGAATGCTTTTACTTGTGGCGTGCTGGTGATCACGAAGGCGAAGTTCTTGAATGCTATGTTACAAAGCGACGCAACAAGGCTGCAGCGAAGAAGTTCCTCATAAAAAAATGTGAAAACACGGATCACCCAAGATCATCACGACAGACAAGCTGGCGTCCTATGGCGTGGCTTTTCGTGAGATTGGCGTTGTAGATCGTCAATTATGTGGCGGCCAGGCAAACAATCGGTGCGAAAATTCGCACCTGCTATTCCGACGACGAGAACGAGCGATGCAGCGTTTCAAGGCGGTTGCGGCACTTCAGAAATTCGTCAGTTATCACAGTCAAATCTATAACCACTTCAATCATGAAAGGCATCTCGAAAGCAGACAGACTTATAAGCAAAAACGCAGCGCCGCTCTCCTTGAGTGGTTTCAAATCTGCGCTTCATAAATTTGTGTGATCGTGGCACTTTGGGACGTGTTAGACTTTGTCTGACAACACCTTTTGTGACGTCCGACCAACGCCCATTGCCCCGCATCGCACGCGCATTTATCCGGCATCTCAGGCTGCACACGCCGTCTGATCCGCATTCAAATAGGGTTCCTGCAAATGCTTGAAATTGAGTTGGACAGCTGCCCCTAGGTTCTAAGGTGTTTTGGGACTGTCTTTCCATCACGTTCGAGTTCTGCTTGATCCCAGTAGCCTATTATGATGCCGGGCGGCTCTTTATTTTTGGTCATTTTGTTGATAGTTTGAGGCGTCAGGGTGATGCGCGTGTGATGATTGCGCGCCCATTCAAAATGGAGATCTCTTAGCCGCTGTGTCTCTGCGAAATATTTTTGGTTGTTGCCCAGATTGATTAACTCATTGGGATCTTTTTCCAGATCGTAAAGCAGTGGCTGCATGTTTTCCACATGAACATATTTCCAACGCCCATCAAAGATCATGACCAGGCGTGCGTCTTTCTCGTTTAATCCTAAAGTTATGCGGGCATCTCTGGTAGCATAGTCATATTCGCTAACACAATAATCGCGCCAAATGCAGTCTTGCCCGTGGAGTAGTGGCTGAAGCGAGCGGCCTTCTAATATATGCGCTGGAGGTGTTCCACCGAGCGCCTCGATGAAGGTTGGAGCCAAATCAATAGCTTCAACCAACCTATCTGTTGCGGTGCCTCGGGTCGCATCCGCCGCCTCTCTGGGATCATAGATGATCAATGGCACACGGGCGCTGCAATCGTAAAATAGATCTTTTTCACCCAGCCAATGATCTCCTAGATTGTCACCGTGATCAGAGGTGAAAACAATCATTGTGTCCTCCATGCGATCCGTGTCTTCAAGATAGGCCAACAAGCGGCCCATTTGATCGTCCAATTCTTTGATCAGGCCCATGTAAGCCGGAACAACACAGTCGCGCACTTCTTGCCGCGCAAAAGTACGGTTTACCCTCATATCCATCCAAGCCTCAAGCAGTGGGTGATCTGGATGTTTCTCCGCCTCCGATCGATTGACTGGAGGAAGGTCATCTGTGGAGTACATGTCATTGTAGGGCGCTGGTGCCAGATATGGCCAATGCGGCTTGATATAGCTCAAATGACATAGCCAAGGAGCCGCCGATTGTGCCTTCATAAAATCAATGCCCCGGGTCGTGAGCCAAGCGGTCTCTGAATGTTCTTTGGGTACCCTGGCGGGATATTTTGAATTTTTCAAAATCCAGCCAGAGCAAAATGACCCATCTGGCCGAACGCCGGTGTTGGCCCATTCTTCCCAAGGGTTGTCGCCATCCATCCCATGGCGGCGCAGGTAATCATCATAGTCAGCGGCATGGCGATTGGGGTAGTCGGAATGGTTGGTACCATCATCGCGTAGAAATACGTCAAACCCTGCTTCGCAGGTACGCTTGCCAGCTTCACTGCTAGGATCAACCCCCAGACGTGCCAAGCTGGCCATGTCTGGGGTCGCATGGGTCTTGCCCACCAGATTGCAGCTGACGCCAAGATCGCGCAAATGGTCCCCAAGGGTAGGCTCGCCGATCCGTAGGGGGAAACCGTTCCAAGTGGAGCCGTGACTGCGCGGATAGCGCCCAGTGTAACTACTCATGCGGCTGGGTCCACAAATGGGAGATTGTACATATGTCTTGTTGAACTGCATACCCATAGAGGCTAGCCGGTCGATGTTTGGTGTTGAGATATGCTGCGCGCCATAGCAGCTCAAATAATCCCACCGTAGTTGGTCCACCATGATCCACAATACATTCATCTCAAGCCTCTTGAATTGGCCTACTGCGCCGATCCTGTTAACCAGAGTATCTATGCGCAGTAGTTGTTGTCACATAAAATGATCTCAAGATCATCTTATTTCGCAGGCCTCATCAAAAGTAAGGCGATAGGCCCTGGCGCGGATTTGATCGTTGCCAACACCATGGCCGATATTGATCAACATGCTCGCCCGCCAGGTACTTTGTGAATAAAATGCTGCATTTATTTTCTCGGCATCGAAGCCAGCCATTGGGCCACAATCTAGACCAAGTGAGCGCGCCGCCATAACCAAATATCCTGCCTGCATCCATGTGTTGAGAGTGGCTTTTTTCAGTAGAATCTCAGGGGGCTGTTTTGCGAGGGCCTCTGAGTCCATATGTGGAGCCAGCTTTGGAATATGGCGGTAAAACTCCAGATCGTGGGCCACTACAACAACCACGGGGGCGGAGCGGATTTTGTCACGGTTCCCGGGGGCAGCAGCCTCAATGACTTTGTCAAACTCATCTGCTGAGGTAACAAATGTTAGACGCATAGGGCAAAAATTGGATTCCGTAGGAGCGAGTTTAACGAGGTCATAAAGTTTGCGTAAACTTTGTTCTGGGACCGGCTGATTGGTGAAAAGTCTATGCGTCCGAGCAGCTTCAAATATTACTTTTATTGAATCTTCTTGTACCATTGTGTTGCTCTCATTCTTTGCGAAGTTTTTATTTTATTTTTTACAGATGCTACCCAATCTCAGTCAAGTGAGTTTCATTGTGCATATTCATCGTAGCAACAAAAGGACGTACTTTAAATAAAAATCGTTATATCGATATATAAAAATAAAAAATCGTTTTTATAGACTCTAATGAAAATAAATGCTTCTTTCCTGTAGGATAGTTTTAGGGTTGATCGTACTTATCATCTCTGTCGAAAACAGTTATGCCCATTGCCCAAAGCATAACTGCATTAATTCAAAAGGGCAGATGGGAGTAAACTATGTTCAAAAAACTTCAAAGGATCGCCATTGCTGTGGTAGCTCTACTTGCTGCTCCGCTGGTACATGCACAAGTAAATTTAACTGCTGAGACGGCCTCCCCGAGCAGTACGCCCGGTGTTTCAGTTATTGCACTTGCGGAGGTGGCCTCAAAACACAATGTTGCTAACATTCAAGTGAGTGCTGGTCAGACCTTGACCAATTCGGTGCAAAACGTTGCTGAGGGTAAATCTGATATTGCAGCTGCGCCATTTGTGCTTCCGTTCTTAATGTCGCGCGCTGCTGGACCCTATGCGAAGCTCGGCAAGGAAAAAGGTGCGGAACTGGGTGCAAAGGTTGCTGTGCTTTATACTTATCGGATCGCCTGTCAGGGTCTTTATGCCTTCGACAGTTCAAACTTTGGCGGATATGACGGCATCAAGGGTTCAACTATTTTCAACGGGCCACCACGCGGGGCAGCCTTGACCAACGCACGTTTGCTTGTACGCCTTGCCACTGGGCTGGAAGAAGAGAAGGACTATAACGCGGTTCAAGTAAATTGGGGCCAAGCGGTTGCAACTATTAAAGATGGTTCTGCTGATGCCTTCGTTCTTCCGATGAGTTTCCCGGATAGCCGCGTCTTGCCCGCGCTTTCAGCCGGTGATGTGACAATCTGGTCCATGCCGCGTGACGCTTTTGAGGGAGAAACTTTCCAAAAAGTGACCAAAAAACCTGGTACTGTTGCGGTGACGTTGCCAATCTCGGATATGGGTTATGCAAACGGTGTGACAGTTATCTCTGAAGATGACCAATACCGTTGTCCAGGCACCGTTGGTGGCGAAATCGTTAATGTCGATATGGACTTTGAAACGGCTAAGGGTTTGACGGCAGCCTTTTTGAAAGAACTCGATACATATAAGAAAAAAACTCCTTTCATGCCAAACTCATGGCATGGTGAGACCGATGTTGCCTTGACCGATATGTGTGGGCTTAACCCGATCAAATATCATCCTGGGGCTGTCGCTGCCTGGGAGGCTGCAGGCTATCCCATTCCAGACTGCGCTAAATAATAGCTGACCTGGACGCCCACCTCACGCGTGGGCGTCCACTCTTCACAAAACAATAATTTATCATGAGGTAGGCTATGTCTAGCCAAACAAAACCTGAGCATTTCCCAAAAGACCGTGGTTTGAGATGGGTTTATTTTCTGTCTGTCTTCATGGTTGTTTTGGGCTTGGTGAATTCAACGCCAGGGATCCCGGGTTACGACCAGCTTGTGGCTCAGATCGTTGGGATTGACGGTGCAACATTTCGGAAATTCCCTTTTGAGTGGTTTTACCCCTTCTTTTTTGCTCTTATGATGATCATTGTGGCCCTCAAGCATTCGTTATGGCGCAGCTGGATCGCCGCTTCGCCGCTTCAGCGCGGATTTGGCCTTTCTATGGACATTGCTTTGGTCGTAATGGCCCTTACGATCTCACTAACATTTTATATTGAGATAGAGGCTATTTGCCTAATTGATCAGGTGACCGGCGACCGGGCCCGATTGATCGCGGATATTATCAACTCAGAAAAAGAAATGGCGGAATTGTTGGGTATGGTTCCTTCTACCACATTTGAAGACCCACAATGTGTGAATACCACTGGTGGGTGGTTGGTCTTGATCGTAGGTGTGGGAATAGTTATATTTCTTGCCTATAATATTAAAGTGTGGGGCCTGCCGCTGGTCTTTGTCGCGATACTGATTGCTGTCTATACTATAATTACGGTTCTGGTTTGGTATTTTTATGGGGCCGACGATATTAACAAATACCTCGTGACTAAATTGGCAGGCGAGCCACGCCTGCTGAGTGATGGTCGACCACGAATACATGACATTTTGGTCAATAACTCCACGGGGATGTTGGGACGCTTTATGAATATCGTTCTCAATACTATTTTTCCCTATCTCATTTTGGGCTCATTATTTGGTGCTTCTGCCGGTGGCCGGTCTTTGATCAAAGTTGCATTTCGCCTAACCCGTAATTTGCGTGGAGGGCCTGCGCATGCCGCTGTGGTCTCTTCTGCGATGTTTGGAACCATATCTGGCGGGCCAATTGTGAATGTCCTATCAACCGGCGTTTTGACTATTCCCATGATGCTGAAACGTGGTTTCTCCAAAACCTTTGCGGGCGGTGTAGAGGCGGCGGCCTCGTCAGGTGGCTCGATCATGCCACCAGTGATGGGGGTGGCTGCATTTGTCTTGGCTGCACTGACGGCGGTGCCTTACTCCAGTGTGATCACCGCCGCGATTATTCCAGCGATTGCCTATTTCTTCTGCCTATTTTTGTCTGTCGTTTTCCAATCTCGTAAGCAAAATATTGAGGCGATCGGAACCATCACCGAAGAGATGCGGCTTAATCTGCAAGATGGGCTAAATCTGATCATGATTGCTGCGCCGATCCTACTGATCCTTTTGCTGTTACTGACAGATAAGGGCTCTGTGGGCTGTGGGTTTTTTGGCGGCTTGCTTGGGGCGGAACGGACCATCACTGCGAACGGCTGTGAGGTGCATACTTTGCCGTGGATTCTCAAACTTGGCCTTAATGCGGCAGGGGACGCCGGCAGTGCGGGCTGGTTTGCGGTGATGCTGCTGATTGCGTTGTTGCTGCTAGATCCAGAAGTGCGTTCAAAGCCGAGAAAAATTATTGATGGCCTATCACAAGCTGGCATTCTCATCTCTAGTCTTTACTTGATGTTTTTGACCGTCTCAATCATCGATTTTTGCCTTAACTTTACCGGTCTTCCGGTATTTTTCTCACTTGATGTGGTGCAGTGGCTGCAGGGGTTGGATCTCGGCAATACCGGACCGGTCGCCTTTCAATTAATCGCGCTATGCCTCACAATGCTGATTGCAGTTTTGCTTGGCATGGGTATGCCAGCTGTGCCGGCCTATATAAACGTGGCGCTGCTCATGGGGCCAGTACTGGCTGGGTTAGGTTTAGGCAATTTCACGGCACATATGTTCATTTTCTATTTTGCAGTTGCGAGCGCTATTACCCCGCCTGTGGCTCTGGCGGCTTTTGCCGCATCAACCATCACCAAAGCGGGCCCCATGGGGACAGCCATGTCAGCGGTCAAGTCTGGCATTGTGATTTTTATGATTCCCTATGTCTTCGCCTTCTATCCAGAGATCCTGCTGATTGAGGAGGCGCGCATGGTGAGTAACGAAATTGGTGGCAGCGGCAGCGGTTTTTCTTACCTGCCCGGCTATGGTAGTACAATTGACGTACAAGCTCTACTTATCCTGCTGTTCAGGCTGGCACTGGCGCTGTATCTGGTCTCAAGTTCATTGGCGCGATTTGATACTGGGCCAATGGGGACGGCTGAGGTCGTGGTCCGTCTGGGTTTGGCGATATTGTTGCTGTTCAAAGCGTCGTTGATTTTTGGCGTTGCGATCTTGGCGGCTTTTGGGATCATTGCATGGCATAGGCTAAGTCAGTCAGCCCCGGCCAGACGTAGAGTCTAGAAGCTATGTGCTAAATCTTAGCCACAATTTACGATTTTGTAACGGAGTTAATATATGAGTGATGCGAAGCCTCTTGAGGCCCAAGTGAGCATCGTCGGCGCCGGACCGGTTGGTATTCTACTAGCCATTTTACTTGGCCAAAGAGGTCATCAAGTGGTTCTAGTCGACCGCTGGTTAAGCATCTACGATCGCCCACGGGCTGTGACCATGGACGCTGAGGTGGCCCGTATCCTGGCAACTTTTGGAATTGACTGTGACACTGATCCAGCCTTTGAGAATCATAAAGAACTTTACTACTGGAAAAATGCCAAGCTCGAAGATCTTCAAATTGTGGATTGGGAAAGTCTTGCGCCCTCAGGCTGGCATGTCACCTATTGGTTCAATCAGCCGGAACTTGAAACCCGATTGATGTCCATTGCGCAATCACTTGAAACTGTAAACGTGCTGCGCGGCTGGCAAGCGATAAATCTAGAGAATGGGCCTGACATGGTCACCTTAGATCTACGCCAAACCCCGGAAGTATTTGGCGCGGCTGGCGAGACCCGTTCTGTGCGCTCGCAGTATGTGGTTGGGGCTGATGGGGCCAATAGCTTTGTCAGAGATGCTCTCGGGATGCCGATGATCGACAAAGGGTATTTCTTCGACTGGTTGATTCTCGATATGATCCCTGATGTGGGATATGAGATGTCGCCGGCCCAATGGCAATTATGCGATCCCAGACGTCCTACGACGCTTGTGCCTGGCGGTCCCGGCCGCCGTCGGTGGGAGTTTATGGTCCTCCCAAATGAAAATGTGTTAGAAATGGCCAAACCTGAAGTGGCTTGGCAGCTCCTGGAGCCGTGGGGATTAAACCCCCAAAACGCGAAATTAGAGCGCAGTGCTGTCTATAAATTCCAGGCGCGTTGGGCTGAAAAATGGCGCTCTGGCCGATGTATGATTGCCGGTGACGCTGCGCATTTGATGCCTCCCTTTGCTGGCGAAGGAATGTGTGCTGGCCTACGTGACGCAGTGGCGCTGGGCTGGCGCTTAGGCGCTGTTTTGGACGGCACCTTAGCCGATGCTGTGTTGGATAGTTATGAGAGTGAGCGCAAGCCACATGCAAAGCACTATATTGATTTCAGCCAGCAGCTTGGTGATATTATTTGTATTGTCGATCCTGAGAAGGCCGCCGAAAGGGATCGGATAATGATGGAGGATTTGGCTGCGCGCAATCATCAAGCTATTACTGGCGATCATGTTAAGCTTGGTTCGGGCATCTGGTGTGAAGCTACTGCTGGCGCTGGTGAGATCTCCGCACAAGGCGTTGTCGAATATCAAGGGCAGACAGATAGGTTTGATCAGGCGGTTGGTCAGGGATGGTTCATTCTGGTTTTGAATGCCAACGGGCATGACCTTCTAACTGAACCACAATTTGAGGCATTTACGCATTTAGGCGGGCGGATTTTATCTATTGGTGCTGTTGGTGCTGGTTGTGATGTTCTGGACATAGAAGGATTTTACGCTGGCTGGATGGCAGAGCTTGTGGCAAAATACATCATAATTCGTCCTGATTTTTATGTTGCCGCCAGCGCTGAGACAGCGGCTGAACTCTCTGCCTGTTTCAATCAGCTCATGCTGTCATTGCCTTTTGCAGCCCTAGATCCGACTCCGCGCAGGAATTCGCTTTAATCCGGACTTCAATTCAAAGCCATTTTAATCAGGAATGCCATCTCTAGTCATTCACTAATTTCAATTTCAACCGTCCTGCTGCTCTCGGCAATTGGTTCTAATTATTGAGTGCGAAATTTAGTTTATAACTGCAATCCGATGTAAGCTCTCATTTGTCTGACTGCACTTCTTACGTGTTTGACGGAGCCATGACAGAACCTTTCCTCAGAAGGTATGAACCCCAAATATTAACTCAAAAAGGAGTTTTTTTGTCAAAATAATTTTAATCAAGGGAGGAACTTCTCCGTATAAAATGGTGTCTCCGTGATTAATCACAATCAGCACTGTGCCCACTAAAGAGGCAGTAATAAAAACTTTTTAAGATTCCGAGCAGAAAGTGTTATGTCAAGAAATTTTGTGCTTTGGATATAGCTCATAGTGTAAGGTCACTATGATTAGTTCAGATATGGTTGTCTCTAGAAACCTTATTGAGCATTCATTTCAGATCAAAATTTTGATTGGAGAGAGACATTGAAAGGCTCAATTTACCTTCATTCACGAGCCATTTTCGAATTTCGTATGTTCTAGCCCCAGCAGAATGCATGGGATCGCCATCTGCTAGCAAGCGAGCTGCAGCCAAACTCTCAGCACGATAAATTATCATACCTTCTGCGTTCATTAATTCTCCAGTTTCGTCCGATATCGGACCGGCCATAACCAATGATCCAGACGCCTCCATTTGTTGTTGATAAGCCAGATGATCAGGAAGGGTTTTTTTGAGCAACGCCATGTCGCCAACAGGTTTAGTACTAATAACAAATAATTCCATTGCAAGCGCACCGCGCGTTTTTGCTTCAGCTTTGTATTCATTCCATGCAGGCATCTCTGAGGTTCCTTTTTACTAGATTAGTTATATCAATAATATTACATAAATAAATAATAAAATCGATTTTATTGGACATGTATGCAAAACAAGTACTATTTTATCCTAAAACTTTCTGGAGCCCATCGCGATGAAAAACGTTTCTATCGATACTATTACGCAAGCTTTTTTGGATTATTGCAGTGATGATACTGACCCTCGCACAATGTTTGTTTTACAAAAGATGGTTGAACATATTCACACATTTGCAAAAGAGACCCAATTGACACACGCGGAATGGACACGGGGCTTAAAATTTCTATCCGACGCGGGCAAGATCTCTGACAGTGAACGCAACGAATTTGTTCTTATTTCTGACGTAACGGGACTTTCGTCCCTCGTGGATATGATAGGGTCTCAACACGATGGCACATCATCAAGTGTATTGGGACCGTTCCATTCTGTCGGTGCACCGTTGTTGCCAGTGGGCGCTGATTTGAAAAAAGAAAATGACGGCGCAACCGTAGTGGTGGAGGGCTATGTCAGAGACACCAATGGTAATCCCATCGAGGGTGCCTTGATTGAACTTTGGCAAACTGCGGAAAATGGCTTGTACTATAGCCAAGATGGCGCCCAAGATGATTTCAATTTATGCCTTGCCATGAAAACTGGTGCTGACGGGCGTTATGCTATGACAACAGTCAAACCGGCGCCATATAAGGTTCCGGATGATGGCCCTGTTGGTGAGCTGTTTCGCGCGACCGGCCGCACCCCCTGGCGTCCATCTCACCTACACTTCATCGTACAGACTCCGGGGTATAGATCTTTGGTGACAGAGGTCTTCGCAAATGGCGATCCATATTTGGATTCAGATGCCGTGTTTGGGGTCCGTGAAGACTTGATCATGGATTATGTCGAAAGTTCTGATTTGAGCGCTTTGCCCAAAGATCTGGAAGTTGGCGGCAAGGTCACACTGCCCTATTACAAGGTCGATTTCGATTTTGTTCTTGTTTCTGAAAAAATATAAATTTTCTAACTGAAAGGAACCACAATGCGTGAAACACATTTCGAAGATGAAAAATGGTGGGTCAGCCCGTACAATTTTGAACCTTCTGTGCGCCGTGACTTGGATTTGCCGGAAAAGATAGAAATCCATGATGCAACGTTACGTGACGGGGAGCAAACACCAGGCGTCGTGTTTTCTGTGGATGACAAAATTGAAATTGCGATGAAGCTCGATGAGCTGGGCGTTGACCGGATTGAAGCGGGCATGCCGGCAGTATCTTTGGATGATCAAAAAGCGATTACCGAAATTTCAAAACTTGGCTTGAACGCCAAGATTTTTACATTCGCGCGTGCTATGAAAAAAGACATTGATTTGGCGCTTGAATGCGGGGCAGACGGCGTCGTGATCGAAGTGCCAATTGGATATCCTAAATTGGTCACGCAGTTTGGCTGGACATGGCGAGATGTGGCCGAAAAAACGGCTCCGATTATCAATTACGCCCGTGAGAACGGCTTGCATGCGCTGTTTTTCCCATATGACACGACACGCGCGCGGAAGGACGACCTGACCAATCTGTGTAACTACATCATGGACAACGCGCCGCCAGATTCAATCGGGATCGTTGATACAATGGGCTGCGCCACTCCAGAGGCGATCAAACATATGGTGCGCTGGGTCAAGGATATGACCGGTCTTCCAATTGAAATTCATACCCATAATGATTTTGGGATGGGAGTTGCTACTGAACTGGCCGCGGTCACTGCTGGTGCTGTCTGTGTGCATAGCTGCGCAAATGGTTTGGGTGAGCGAACGGGCAATGCGGCCTTGGAAGAGCTGATGATGGGACTGCATCTGTTGTATGGCTATGACACTAATTATAAATTAGACAAGATCCCCGAATTGGCAGAGATGATCGCAGTAAAGAGCAATATTCCAATAGCACGAAATAAGCCGGTTTTAGGGCATGGGAATTTCATTCGAGAGTCGGGTATTGGAATAAACTATGTCATGAATGACCCATTGGTTATGTTTGCCACACATCCGTCTCTGACTGGAAAAATTGGTGAGGTGGTATTGGGTAAAAAGTCTGGTAAGGCCTCCATCATCTATAAGATGGGAGAACTTGGCTTAGGCGAACTAGAGGATGACAAAATTGTAATAATTTTGGAAAAAGTTAAAGCGACTGGCATTGCCAAGCGTGATGTCTTAACTAATGACGAGTTCACCAATATTGTTTCAGCAATAAGGTTACTTAACTAGTGATAATAAATGTCGGTCAGCCGCCATCAACGGTGGAAAGTTCTGCGACTCAGGTTGCATACTCAACGCTGCGCGATTTAATTTTGACCGGTGAACTGGCCCCAGGTGAAAAACTGAAGATTGATAGCCTTCGCGAAGTGTTGGAGATGGGTGCGTCACCTATTCGCGAAGCGCTTAGCCTGCTTACGTCTGACCAGTTGGTCGTCAGGCAGGATCAGCGGGGATTTAGAACTGCTGGAATAAGCGTAGAGAATTTCAAAGAGATACTGGAGCTGCGATGCCAATTAGAGGGTATCGCGCTAAGCCAAAGTATTCAAAATGCATCAGAGGCTTGGATCGAGGAGCTAGTGGTAGCACATCACCGTATGATCCGTGCTTTTTCTGGCCCAGAAAAGAATTTCGAAACGTTCCATAAAGAGTTCCATTTGAAAGTGATTGGAAACTGTAACTCGCACCTTCTACTTGGATTTTGCAGTCAGCTATATGATCTCAATATTCGCTACAGATATATTGCTGCGCGTGCATTCGATTACGAAGCACGAATGATCGGAGACGAACATCAGCGCATTGTTGATGCAGTTGTAGGGAGTGACTTTGACCTGGCCAATGAACTTTTGTGTAATCACTATAAGACAACTGGTGCCTTTGTTATGTCATATATCAGATAGATATGGGTTGGAGGGCACTGTCAGACAAAACTACTTGAGATAGACGAGCAACGATATAGCGTTCTTCCAATGACAAAACACTCCCCATTCCGCTACTTTAAAACCAGCCCTGAAGTCATTCGTCTTGCAGTAATGCTGTATGTTCGTTTTCCGCTTTCGCTCCGTAATGTGAAGGACCTGCTGCACGAATGGGGCGCTGACGTAAGTCATGAAACGGTCCGGTTCTGGTGAAACCGCTTTGGGCCAATGTTTGGGACAGTTCTAGTGCACTATCGTACAATAGAGCATGCACCTTCGTCCTGCCTGTCGCGTTGCTGTGGCTCAAATTGCGTTGGATGGTTTTGCTCGGGCCTTGGTCCGTGGATCAAGCCACGCGCGCCTAGCCACACCGCCTAAAATTGTGTATAATAAATCCCCATAAATCGTTGATAGTTGAGCACAATGAAAGCCAATCCCAAACCATGACTTTATGGCCCAAACTGGCAAGGTATTCGGTGCGAGGTTCGTACCGTCGCGGGACCTTATGCCAGCGGCCTGCCAGACTCCCTGTGGGGCGCTGTAGACTCCATGGAGGGGCCTCCACCGACCCCAAGACCACGGACGGCCTTGCGCGACTCACAGAGGCTAAAATCAAGCATGGTCGCTTTATTAAAGAGAAGCGCGCAGAGGCCAAGCGTAGGGCCGAGCAGGGGCGCCAGATGCGTGGTGAGCTGAGGGAGCTGGAGACTTGGTTCGTGGACCGCGGTCATCTGTCCAAGAACTGGCGGGATTGGTTCTAACCTTTAAACTCTGCACCTTGGGTAACTGGGTCCAAGATTGCTCCTGACACGTTATTAGGTATTAGCTGGGTGGTGGCCGCTGAACCTGATTTACTGTGGAACTCTACCATTTTTGGACCAACAATTGCCAACGGCACGCTGCCCCTTTGGCGCCTGAACCTGACAATGTCATCTGGGAAAACTCTCTCCAAATGGTCCATGACCTTCTTACGCCTGTCTGTCGTGATCACCCCGGCCGCATCCCAAATAGGCGTGCGCATCTCGATCATATCGCCTGGGGCAAGGCCTTGTATTTTTTGTTGTCGCAGCAACTCAAAAAACACCAGTAGCCAGTCGGGACAAATCTCTGTGCATATGTTCAAGTCCAATGACAGATACCGTTGGGAAGATCTAATTGGTCGGACTGACATTGGTCTAGTCTCCTATATTATACTTATAAGTAAGAAGAGTAAGTTACAGCGGGTGGGAAGGTTCCGGCCTAACTATGGGCCGGTTTCGGCCTTTCTTTGGC
>Ga0302121_10001072_pt1 | contig 13758 bp, 19 predicted proteins | sample CB21_surface_MG_FD_203120 | JGI IMG/M metagenome (GOLD analysis project Ga0302121, IMG submission 203120) | Marine microbial communities from Western Arctic Ocean, Canada - CB21_surface | ecosystem: Environmental > Aquatic > Marine > Oceanic | place: Canada: Western Arctic Ocean | collected... | reverse complement strand
ATCAATAGATTGTACCAAGAGGAGGTGCCGTCCCACCTTATTTCCTGTCCGTTAGAGAATCCTGCCCCATCTACTGAAAATACAGGGTTATGATTTGCGGTTGTAGAACCAATAGTTATTAGACCATTGCTATGGATACGCATCGCTTCAGTCATATTCCCGCCATGAGGGCGAGTGTTGAACTGCATATATCCGGCTGTATTGGCAGATGTACCGTTTTCTTTCCTGCCCCAAAGTGTTGCCCAGTCAATATTTGCCCCCGCAGAATATTCGCCACCAAAACTAATGCCGCCGCCAAGATTAGCTCCAAATGCGTCAGTAGCTTGGACTGATATTTGTCCAACTCCAGTTGTCGTCTCTGATCCACCGTGAACTGTTAAGTCACGTCCGTTGGCTGCGCCGCCCCAAGCCCCACCAGCGGTGCCTAGTTCCAAAAGTCCAATAGGAACACCCGTCATGCCAATTCCGACGTGACCACCGTAGGGTTGAAGTGACAAAGCTTGTGCGGAAGAGCCCCCGGCGCTCATTTGTAAATATGGCAGATCGCCCGGACCAGAACCGAAAGCGAGTGAATACCCGGAAGTGCTTTTGGGTGTGATGTTGAAAGCCGCCAGAGAATAAGCAGTCGAAAGATTTGAGGCGTTGCTTGTCCCGCCGACCACGGCCAAAGGGGCTACCGGAGCCGCCGTGCCGATACCGACGTTTCCACCGCTTGCAATCGTCATACGGGCCGTACCAGCCGCACTGATATTTCGATTTTCAAAGAACGTCAGTGCGCTCGTGCCATCAGCGATCCCGAAGCCCCAATCTTTTGACCCTTGGTCAGTGAATTGAATAATGGCACCGCTTGCAGATGACAAGTGCGCTGCTATGTTTTGTGCTGCAACCGCAAACACGGAGAGCGGCGCATCAGGAGCCGTCGTGCCAATACCGACGTTGCCGTTCCCAAGAATGTGTAACCGATTTGCGGAGTTAGTATAAAGCGACAGCGTAGTATTACCGACAGCGTTGATATAAGACGCCGCATTATTTGCATTCAAATACAATCGGGTCGTCCCGGCTGTTTGAATTTCAAGTCCGGGGTAATTTGCGGCAGTTGCGTTGTTGATCGCAAGACCGTTCGCAACTGTTGTGGTTGCTGCGGAGGGGCCAACACCAACATTGCCAGTAAGTCCTGTTATGCCTGCTACAGACAGTCCTGCGGCACCGCCTAAAATCAAATCATCGGCAGACGTATCCCAGAGCATGTACGCGCTGGCGGTATCTCCAAAGAATTTTACGTCATATCCGGTATCGTTGACCCCTACGGTTACAGTGCCGTCAATCTGGGTTGCACCATCAATGTCTACGGCGTCTAGGTTGGTTGTGCCATCTACATCTATATTGCCAGCAACGGTCAGCCCTGCTGCACCGACTAGCTTGAGGTCATCAGCACTTTCATCCCATAGCATGTATGCGCCTGAAGTAGCTCCAAATAGCTTTACGTCATAGCCAGTGTCGTTGACGCCTACGGTGACGGTTCCATCAATTTGAGTGGCTCCATCAATGTCTACTGCGTCTAAGTTGGTCGTCCCTACTAAAGTAGTCGTCCCTGTTACGATCAAACTGTCGGCTGACTCATCCCAAAGAAGGGATTTGCCGCTGGTCGCACCAAAAAACTGTACGTCGTAACCCGTGTCATCTACGCCTACAGTAACAGCGCCACTAGCGGTTATCGCGGCAGTCGTGAGTGCCCCAGTAAAGTTATTAATTGCTTCTTCTACGTTCGTACCATCACAGAACAGAACCATTGTTTTGCCGTTTGGTATGGCGATACCAGTGCCAGAGGCGGTCTTCAAGGTAGCTGCTTGGCCTACAGCATTCTTTACTATGTAGATTTTAGAGAGGGCGGGGCATACCACGGTGGCTGCATTTGTTCCTAGCTGGTCACCACTATCAGTAAGACTAAGCATAGCTGCTCTAGACTCTGCCGTAGTACCATCCGCCGTTGTGAGAGTATGTGAATTACTAGACCAAGTATTAATAACACTACGACCCGCGATAGCTTCTTCCACCATCGAGGTGATATTATCATTTACTACGGTACCCCAAGAGCCATCTAACTCTCCCTGAGTAGGTTTGGCTAATTTTAATAGGGTCGTATATGTTGTTGCCATTTATCTAACCTCTTACGGTAGCTGTTATCGGAATATAACAGGGTATGTATTAAAATACAGTGACATTTTGCCAATCCGGTGTTTGCGAAGTACTTATAGCTGCATAATCCGGCGTTTGCGAAGTACTTACAACCGCATAATTTGGTGTCTGATCGGTGTCTATTTCTCCCCAGATAAACACATCACCAGCAGTAGCGGTAGCACTAACCCCGGTTACCGCTATAGTTGCCCCGCCAGTAGCAGTCTCAGAACCGAGAGCGGAGGTACCCGCTACCCCCGTGGCTTCAACAATAGCATGAGTAACTACGGTAACAGAACCAATACTACCTGTCGCGGCGGCGGCGGTTACCGCGATAGTCGCACCACCAGTAACTGCCTCAGAACCGAGAGCGGAGGTACCCGCTACCCCTGTAACAGCAATAGTTGCCCCGCCAGTAGCGGTTTCAGATCCAACAGCAGAAGTACCTACTACTCCTGTAACAGCGATAGTCGCACCGCCAGTAGCGGTTTCAGACCCAAGAGCGGAAGTACCCGCTACCCCTGTAACAGCTACGGGAAGAGCGGTGCTCCAAGCACCCTGCCCCCAAGTGCCTCTTCCCCAACCACCTAAATCTGTATTAGACACAACTTAATTCTACAAAACTACGCGATACGTATTATCGCGTTACTTGCGTCTGCTGCGGGGAACGTAATGGTGAAATCACCACCAGAAGCAGTCTTATCTGCCCCGAAATCAAGTACCGCCACCGCTTTATCAGAGTCAGTATCGTTATAAATCAAAGCTCCCCGCGCTGTAATTGATGCACTACTCCAAGTAGTATCGGCAAAATCTGTAAACCCGGTGGTACCACTACTTGATGGGTCAACTCTTGTTAACGTATTGCCCCCTGCGGTATACCCCGTACCAGATACTTCGTTAGTCGCGCTATATGCCGTTGTAGCAGCACTCATAGTTGCACTAGAAGTGTATAGGGCTATTTTAAAAGTATCCCCACCACTATTTTTGAAATTATGTACCGCCTCCAAAAGCTCTTTTTTGAAAGAAGTACACATCGCCTGTGTAATTGCCATTATATGTTCCTAACCTACTTCCTGCCGGTACTGACCCGACCGATATGCGTCTTCTCTTAATTTACCATCACCAAGATTTTTTAACAGTGTTATGGCTTGTAAATATAGTTTCTCGTAGTTAGCTATTACGTCTGCCTCACCCTTCATAAATCGTACAGCCTCAATCAAAGCTCCGTTTAGAAGGGCAGAATCAAATTCATCACCCAACCACGTAGTACTGGCAGTTACTATCGACGCAGGGTAATAACCATAATGCAACTCCGTTGTATACCCACTGTCAGGTGTTGGCCCTAACAGAATAGCCGAATCAGAAAACAGCGAATAGTGCGCGGGCAAGCCCGTAGTAGCGGGGTTCGGGTACGCTTCACGAATAAAATTAACGTCTTTGTTTAGTAAGTACACATAAACGCTGCTGCTGTTCACAACTGATAAGCTGTACACATATAAAAAATCTGAGGGTATACTTAAGTACTTGTTCCCGTTGGTTAAAGTGCCAACTACGTTTCTCCGCAAAGCGGGTATTTGTACGGTATTGTATATCTTTTGCTCTGCTTGATCCGTAAACATAGCGAGCTGGGCATCCGTAAAAGTCATTTCACAGATATCTTGTATATTTGTTTTTAATTCGGTGTAGTTCATATCTTGTCCAAACCTCTAAGAAGTAACTACTACAACTTGGCCCGTAGACCCAGTAGCGGCTAGATCATCGGGGGTTAAGTTATAAGGATCAACTCCACCGCCAACAGGATTCCAACCCCATTGTATACCCCGGCTACTATAATCGCCAGATTCTCCAGTACTTGTATCCGGCCTTGGGTCACGTATTGCTTGGGGATCATCTACTGGATACATACCCAACTTTAATTGGGGATGGTCGGGATTCCAACAGGTAGGGCACGCTTTTATGTTAGTAGAAACACCTTTCCTAACTAAATCTTTTAGCTGCCGTAATTTATATTGAAACCCACATACGTCACACATAGCGAGAGCATTTTTGGAAGATGCAAATCTACTGGACATAGTTACACTCTAGCCACACGTGGGACGAACCGCACGGATGCTTTTTCTCGATCTTCGCCCGCAGCCAAAGCAAACTGGGATTCATACTCAGCCTTCAGCATTTGGAGTCTAGGGGCAAGTTCGGGGTCTTTCATGGCAATTTGATACGCGAGACCCGCTACTAAACAAGGTAGAAATCTGAAATTCATATCGGCAGTTTCAACACCACCTCCAGCATCTTCAACCCGGCGCATACGCCAGTAAACAAGTGTATAATCGTTACTATCAGGGACAGGCCATACATTTACCCGAGGGGCATCTACTAATCGCTCGATCCAAATTTGTATGGGCCTTCCCTGTGATAACTTATTAGGTATAGAGGCATACGTACTGACACTTATACGACTTATATTGATATCTGATTGTGTGTTCGTGTCCCCGGCATTGGTACGAATAGATTGTTCTAGTAAATCAATAGTATCCGTAGGAAGGGTATACTGGCTCGTGCCACTAACAAGACTTACAGTGCCGCTATCAATAGTCCACATATTGATACCACGGTTCTGCCACTCAATAGTAAGCAAATTCATGGACCTCCGGGCAGTACGAAGGTCATACCCGGAACGCATCTCTCGGCCCGCACGTTCCCACGCCTCTTCAGCGATCTCCGTAAAGTCCATATTGAAAGCGGTTGTACCGGATGTAGCCATCATTTACTCCAAGATGTCTTAGCTTTTTGTCGGGCTTTACCCAGCAATTGGCCGTAATGGTATAGCTTTTTAGCGGTATTAGACATTACTTTCCCGGTCATAAGAGTGCCATCGGGATGCTTATGCACCCCACCCTTATGCTCAGTACCATTTTTAAAATAATGTTTTACACCCTTCGCCATTACGTTTTCCTATACCTAGCTGTCTTTTTAGCTATCTTCCGTGGCTGTTTTACGAACTGCTTCCCGGCAGCAGTCCCCCGGCGCTTTGCTTTCGTGGTCGCTGCATATTCCTTTGATGAAAGTGCTTTGATTGCTTTCTTCGGTAAGTATCTCTCGCCTGTCTTGCTGCTTGGCTTGCCTGATTTCGTTGTCCATTTTTGTTTTGTCCACTTAGATAGTTTATTAGAAGGTTTTTTCTTACCTTTGTATGTACCACCTTCGTCCTTATAGTATTTAGTAGCGAGCTGCATGGCCCTAGCAGAGTGTTTACCACCCATCTTGGCTTTAGCTCTTGATTTAGCCGCAGCCCACTTCTTAGGATCACGCTTTGTCGCTACACCACCAGACTTGTAGTACTGACGCATTAAGAACCCTTCATAGACACCATTTTACAAGCTCTTCCACCCTTCGCCATACCATAACCACGGACTCCACCGCCTTTGGAGTAATTCATCATACCGCCCATGTTCTTTTTCACGGGCTTCTTCTTTTTCTTTTTATTCTCTACCTTTGCTTTTGCAACCTTACGGGCAAGTCGAGAGCCACGTTTCCCTTCTTCGCCTCTAAATAAGTCCATACCACGCGTTGCCACATCTTGTATGGCTGCTCTAGGAGATAAAGCACCTAAAGGACTTTTTTCTCGAAATTGTGCTGAAGAAGTAGCGGCAGGCAATGTTTCCTTAAACCCATCACCAAGCTCTTTACTAGAGTAATAAGGTTTACCGGGCATAACTTTTATATTTTTTTTCTTGTCAGCCATATCAAGATCCTTTCATAGATATCATTTTAGCAGCACGTACGCCCTGTTTGGCTGCGCCGCGCCCGCGTACTTTGCCACCGTTGCTATACTTAACTGTACCGCCCATATTTTTCTTTTTAGCAGGCTTTCTAACTTTTTGGTTTTCGCTTTTTACTCTCGTAGAATACTTTTTGCCATCAAACATAAAAACGCCGTCAGGGCCTTGTTCTTCTCGGGCTTTATTAAAAGCCGCCCCAAACGAACTTCTTGGCTTAGGGCCTTCTGCATCCGTAGCGATAGTATCGCTCATGGCTTGATTTGGGATATCCATGGGTAGGCCCCGAGTAATAACATCGTCTTCCATTGGTATCTTTGGGAAGTTTTCAGAGGATATAACTCTTTTACCCGCAGCATATTTTTTAGGTTTTTTCATGTTCAACATTTCCAACGTTTTCTAGCCTGTCTCAAACGGCTGTTAGGATCTTTAGCTGCTTTAGGGAATTTCTTCATCTGGCCTGCTGATCTAGCACAATAAGATTTGCGTCTATTAGCGGCTTTACTCCCGGATTTAACTTTGCCTGTAACAGCAGTCTTTAGTTTACTGCCGGGGTTTTTACTGCGGTATGAGGCTACACCAGCCCTAGTCATACCCGCGCCAGATTTAGTAGACCTAAAGTTCTTCTTGTTCCTAGCGGGCATATTATCGGGTTTACGTACATTACCCCCAGATTTATAGTATGCCCGCATAGAACTACCCTACATAAAATACTGTCATAGACGAGAGGCCCGCTACAGAATACGTAACATACCCACCACCAACGAAGAGTATACCGTCATCGGGTACATCCGGGTACTGCGTGGTATTCGCGGAAGCTACAGTATTAAATTGCATCCGTACCGTACCCGTACCAGAGCCTTCTCTAAACGTAATTGTGCCCGCCGTACCAGTATTTACTGCATACAAACCACGAAGCCGTAGCCTACCCCGGAATATGGGAGAAGCAATAGAAGCACCGGAACCAGCACTTACGTTACCCGCAGGGTTACCTACCGCTGCTATCTGGCTAATTGTAGTGAAGAAAGTAGAACCTGTAGCTGTACCCGCGTTTGCGCCGGTAATAGATTCAGTAACAGCATCGCCCTGCTCATCTGTACCGGTTACCGTAAAGGACTTGCTGGAATCATTTCCAGCACTCAGGATAGTTATGTTACGGGGTTCGTCGAATGTAACGGCCCCACCGGAAGTAAGTGCGCCCCCGAGGACCAAATTAGCGTTATTACCCACAGAAGCGGCAACCGAAATACCATCGGCATCTATAGCTGCAGCCTCTATAAATGTAGATTGAATGTCAGAAGACATATAAATCCTCCTTAAAAAGGGTGAGAGCAGTTAAACCCTCACCCATTAGACCCATTAAGATATAGTCGCAATAGGAGTAGATAGGGCCGTTGCCATCCAAGTAGAATTGGTCCCGTCATCGACAACACATGTCATCGAGATGCGGGCATTAGCCACTGTTGAATTTGGCAAGGTCAATGTATCGCCCGCAACATCGCTAACGGCGTTAGCCGCAGTACCTGCCACAAGCGACAGCATACCTTGGAAATTAGACACTGCGCTACCGGGCAGTACGAATGTGGTTGTCACACTTCCGCCGACAGCTACAGTAAGCTGAAAGTCATACGTCACACCTACGTTACCTGTAGACAACGCTGGAAGGTTAACAATATTTGCCGCTGCACCGTTAATCAAAAACAAAGTGCCAGATTGAGCCGCCGTCAAGGTCTCTGTTTTTGCCCCCGCTGCGTTAAAATCTGTGTTAACAGAGCGTAGGCCAGTAATTGCGCCCGTTACAGAAAGAGCACCTGTGAGAGTCGAGGCCCCCGTGACAGCAAGAGTGCCTCCAACAGAAGCGTTTGTTCCATAAGTACTATTCGTAGTTTCAACGCCGGTACTATCGGCAACGCTAATATCTTCAAAACCGTTTTTTGAGCGGACGGGTCCGTTAAAAGTCGTATTAGCCATGTTCGTCTCCTGTCGTGGCTAGTGTCAGTTTCGGGATGAAACTGTCAGGGATAATTTATTATAGAACAAAAAAAGGGGAGTAGCAAGTACTCCCCTTTCAATATCAAGCGCGATACCTTATGCGCCCGGCGAACCATATATCCCAAGAGGATCAGATACACCGAACGAATAACGCTCCCGTGCCTTGTAGCGACTGTTACCCGTGTCGAAGTCAGCATCCATAGATGTAGACATCGGAGTACGCGTAAAGTGCTTCAAGCCATTGGGCACATCAGTCATAAGGAACCATGCGTCCGTGTCAGTCAGATAATGATTAACCGAATAACCTTCAGGAATAGAACCGTTATTCTTGATGGCATTGACATCATTATCTGCCGTACCTACACGTCCCTCGGTTTCCAATAGCCGCGTAGCAACAAACTGCAGTGCGGGCGGAATGACGAGCTTCTTGGGACGAGCCGCAATCAACAAACCACGCTCGTCTGTCCAACCAGAGATCTGGATAACGGCGGCTTCAAGAGAAGTCTCGTTAAGATCTGCGGCGGTAGCGGGCCTGTTTGAATTGACACCACCCGAAACAAGCGGATGTGAGGTAGAGCAAAGCACTACACCGTCACCGTAGGTCGTAGCAAAAGCATCATTTAGGATAGCCGACGCTTTGACCTGTTTCGTGTAAGCCATAGCGCGGGCGAGAGCCTTCGTATAACGAGCAGACAAAGAGTCATACAAGTTATCCTCAACAGCTTCCTCAGTAACTGAGAATCCCATCGCAATGGTTTCATGTGTGTAACGAGCCGTCCATGCTTCCTGTGCATTATCATATTCGATGGCAGCGCCTTCGTTTTTGACTGGTGCAGCAGAAAAGCCTGAAAGTTTCGTTTCTTCCTCAAAAGAACGGTCGGAAGATTCTGATTCAAAAATCTCCTTATGTTCTTCACCGTACTTAGCATACTCCATACCAAATAGAGCATTAAGGCCGGGGAGGAGTTCTTTGAGTAATTGAGCGCGTGAAATAGCCATTTTACATTACTCCCCTAAACGCCGGTTGTGTTGTCGAACATGTGACCAGCATTCCACTTGACGAGCACTTCAGGGAAGGCCGTCGTAGAAGTTTGGGTATCAGTCACAACATCAACAACTCTAAGTGGGAACGTAGCGGTAGTAGCAGAAGTATCATCAATAGCAATTTTTGAATTACCAGTGACAGTACTACCCGCATTATCCACCATTTGTACGTTCGCCCCAATATCAATAATACCAAGGTCAGCCATTACAATCGGTGTAGTAGCAGCCGCAGACGAAATGACTGCAACTTTGAAAAGCACATCCCGAGCGTCCACAATAAACGCACGAGCGTCACTAGCGACTGTGCTAGCGGGCCAATACTGTTTAAAAGTAGGTTGAGATGTACCGGGGTCCGTAAACGAACACCCAAGAAAAACGCCAATAGGCGTCATTGCGGCATCTGCAGCATCACGTTCTACAGTGCCTCCGGTTACAAGTTTAACGACATCCCCGTAAAAGATATCAGTGGCATAAGCACTAGCAATACGATACTGCCGTGTTACACCAGCATAAGGGGTGCCGCTAATCATTTTAACCGGTTTTAGTCCGTAAGGACCACTTACCGTTGGATAAGCCATTGCTTATAACTCCCGAGCTAAATGATTAAGTTCCATTACCAAAAGTGACCTTCGACTGCCTATCATTAAAGAGTGGCATACGAGGATCGTTCTCTCGCATCAGGTTGTTATCAACTGAATTGATCTGCGCTTTACTCTGTTCACCAAAGTAATCGTTACGCTCTTCAACCAATTCTTTTGGAGCCTTACAAAGCATCAATCCCCCAATCACAACATTATCGGCAAACTTTTCTTGTTCGACGGTAACCATTGTAATCTCTGGGTGATCTACTGCCTTAACAGGCTCCCAACCTTCGCGTAATTTTGAGGAAACATTAGTGGCATCAATTTGACCTAGTGTAGCTACACGGACCCAATGAAATTCATAACCCGGCTCGGGAGTAGGTGACGGAAGCACCTCGGGGCGCTGCCAAGCCTTCTTACGGGTCGTTTTTTCTCTAGTCGTCTGCTCACGATTAATTCGATTATCAGCCATCTGTATCTTTCCTCATTTCTATTGCAACCTGTTTGGCGTAATTTTCAAGAGGAACTCCTAAACGTTTCGCTAGATTCACTTGTGTTTTTGTTAGTGTAACCTTTTTAGGGGAAACACTCCGCGTAGCGGGCGCAACAACATTAGCTTTACGTTTTGGCGTTTCTACTTCTTCGGTGCCCCCAAGTTCCTCGGGGAACATTTTCTGCATACGAGCGTTAATAGTCTCGTAGTATCCATCACTTTGCGGGTCTACACCCGTTTTAACAAGTTTATTATGCAGCCCCAATACATAGCTTGTCATCTCATCGTCTGATCCAAACCACGGATTGGCTTCTGCCCATTCGTTAGCTTTCGGATCAGCCGGTACTGGAGCCGGTTGTTCCGTATTACTTTGTTCTACAGAAACTTCTTTTTCCTGTAAAGGGGGTACTTTTATACTTTCTAATTTGTCTGCTCTTATCTTAGCGGTAGTTAATTCCTCTTGGGCTTCTATAACCGCTTCTGAATCACCTGCTTCATACGCGTCTTTATATTTACGTTTGGCTGATTCTAGTTCAGAGGACATAGCACGTTTTGCTTGGTCTAAAAGTACACTCTGGTTTTTGTTTACCGCCCCTTTGAGATTACTATTCTCCGAGAGTAGTTGTTGAGTGTACCGCTCAAGTTCCTCACGCTCGCGTAGTGCTTCTTCTTTTGCACGCCGCTCGTCATGATAGCCCTTACTAAAATGCTTTATACGTTTGCGAACTTTATCAGAATAATCTTCAAGTTCCTCATCGGTAACATTTTCAGGTGGCTCAGAAGCCTTACGGCCTTGGTCAGCTTCTGGAGTATCATCAACAACTTCGACTTCAACTTCAGCTTCTACTTCTCGTTTAGTTTCTTCCTCGGGTTCTACGTCATCAGAAGAACCTACAGTACGAGCACTAGAAGATTCTATTTCGATTTCAGTAGTTTCTCCCTCTTCAGATTCAGGGAACTCAAACTCTACTTTTTCAAAAGGCATACCTATCTCCTACACATTGCAGACACCACGAGGGTCAGGAATAACTGCCTCGATGGAATCGTCATTCATAAGGCGAAACTCTTTGCCATTAACTTTAAATCGTGTCCCTGTATTCATACGGAACATGACGTAATCGCCAACTTTACACCAAGGCCCTTTAGAGAACCGTTCTTTATCTGAATACGCATCGGCCCCCATATCTATAACGACTCCCATAATAGACAGGATGTACTCTTTGTGCTTTTCAGAGTCTGTTTTGATAAGAGAGCTACCTTGATAGTGGTCGTCGATGTCTGGTAACGCTACTAGCAGCCTATACCCGGCGGGTATAGGAAGTTGTGCTTCTAACTCATCGTCGCTAGCAATAGCTTGTACTGCTGATCTAGTCATTGTCTTCTTTCATATAGTTACGCGAGAGGTCTTCTATATTTAACAATGCGGATTCGAGACCCCGAATTAACCCGCACACTTCCTTGTATTGGGCGTAATCCTTAGATCCACCCCCAGCAAGAAATTCTATTGCAGAGACTTTATCTGTCTCGATACGTTCTTTAAGCACGTCAAAGACGGTCTTCGCCATAACCTACTAAACCTCCAATATTAAAGGATGCCTTTTTCTCTCAGCACGAACGCAATCGCAGCAGCGCCAACCGCCACCATAATCACGATAGGCTGGTCGATCAGGACACCGATGCCTACTCCGCCAACGGCACAAGCCGCATACGAGGAAGGTTCTTTCATTCTATCTTCAATCCATTTTACCATTTGTTTATCCTTCAGGGTTATTGGCCTTTATTCTGGCCGGTAACTACCTTGAAAATTTCAAGGTCTAAGTTATCAGATTGTCGTTTTGTATCCGCGTCAATCTTTAGTTTATTGCTCTTCGCATCTAAAACTACCCTAGCCTGCTCATTCTCCACTCTTTGAGCAGATATAGCCGCATCGGCTTGATCTTTCTGGGATTTACGTTGTGCTTCTGCTTGTTGTAAGGCTGAATCAGCCTGATCTTTCTGGCCTTTACGCTGTACTTCTGACTGCTTAACAGCAAGTTCTTCTCGCTGTAGTTGAAGGACAGGATCTTGCGCTTGCTCTTGTGCTTGCTTCTGTGCGGCTTCCTGCTGATGAGCCTGTGTAAGTTGTTTGCCAGCATCAGCAACGACCCGTGCGAGTTGGATCTCCACTTCTTCAGATAATTCCGCACCGGGCGCTGGAAGCGGTGCGCCAAGTTTCTCTTCTATTTGCTTACGGTAATTAAACCCTAGATGCTCGGCTATATGGGCCTGTAGAGCCGCCATAATCTGCTGTGCTTGCGGGTTCTGCCCAATTAACTGGGCAACCATAGGATCTTGCATAAACGCCATGTGTGCCCCGATATGAGCATCGTGGTCTTGGTAGATAAATGCCTTCATAGGTTTTACAGACAACGCGGCCATGTTCTCACTTACAGGATCAGCAGGTTTTGCATCATCGTCTGTAGGAACAAGTTTGTCTGCATTCTTGACCCCAAGAACCTCAATCATCTGTCTATGTAATTGGGGTAGATCGTAGATCTGTGGTGCAGACTGAGACATCTGTAAAACAGCCTGATACTGCACAACTCGTTGTGCCATCGTAGAGCTATTTGGGTCACTAACAGGGATCACGTCTACCAACGTATAGTCAGCTTGCCTAGCACTAACTTCACCACGAAGGGGCTGGTAGGCGTACTCAGCAGGGGCGTATTCAGCCATGATAGCTTTGAGGAGCTTAAACTCCTGCTTCATAGCGTAATGGACGCGGGCCTGTACTGCAGCCATCGGCTTGAGGGTACGTTCGAGTAATGCTAGCGTTGTACCTACAGGGGCATTAGCGGACATATCAGAGATGTTCATATCACTGATAGCGCCAAGCCTACGGCCCTCGTTGGTAATCTTGTCTAGTAACTGGAGGAGCGTATTAGACGGCTCCTTGTAGGGCAGGAAGCTGATGTTGTCCCGTATAGACCCACTAGGCACATCTACATCACGGAACTCACCCGGTTCAATAGGAGTATCATCTCCCTTGATACGCATACCACGAGATTTTAGACCACCCGGCAAGTTAGATAGTGTACCTGCGTCTACAAGCTGGCGGACAATAGAAGTACCCGCCCGTGCGTAACCACCAATAATATGGATAAGCCCTAGCCCGTAGAACCCAAAGCCCGGTACATATACATAGTGTACAAAATGCTGGCGTTTTAACATGAGAGGGTCTTCTGGCTCCCAGTTACGTCGGATAGCCAGTACTTCAGAAGTACCCCGCTCAATCGTTACTATGTAGGGTTTGGCAATATCGTCATCCGAATCATCGTAACCCTCGATCACAATATCTGCATGTACTTCGTATATTGCGTATCGATCATCGTCTGTTATAGAATACCCGCCCTCTTCGGCTTTACGCTCCTCTATGTCGGTATGGAACGGTTGCGGGTCGTCTAAATCTACTTCGCGGTAGAAACCATTAGCTTGAAGTTTTTTAAGGTCGTTCTTGGTCTTACGCATGATATGCGTAACACGTTCAGCACTTTCAATATGAGATGCACCATAAGGAACAATAACGTCTTCAGCAGGGATATAGACAGCCATCTGCCGTCCCATGTTCGGGTCGTAGTAGACTTTCTTAAACGCTGACCCGGCAAGACCAAGGCTATACAACATACGCTCATGTTCTGGGCGATACTCAACCATTCGC
>Ga0302121_10001065_pt1 | contig 13806 bp, 10 predicted proteins | sample CB21_surface_MG_FD_203120 | JGI IMG/M metagenome (GOLD analysis project Ga0302121, IMG submission 203120) | Marine microbial communities from Western Arctic Ocean, Canada - CB21_surface | ecosystem: Environmental > Aquatic > Marine > Oceanic | place: Canada: Western Arctic Ocean | collected... | reverse complement strand
AAAAGATTTGCATCTTGCAGTACGCACGTTGAGTAATGATTCTGAGGTTGAGAGCAAGGTAGCTTACCTGCTGGCAGCCGATGTTGCGGCTCGTGCGGCCAGTAACATGATCTCGCAAACTCGGGGCTCCTGCAGACAAAAAGAGCAGCACGTCGAGTTGTTTAACAGTGAGGGACTGCACACAGGAGATACGCGTAACTATATTCGCACCTCTCTGACATCCATCGCCTCAGATGGCTCCGAGCAGGCCACAGGTAGTTGGAATGACGGCGGTTTGATGGGCTGGGAGCTGGAAGATGACATCAACGCTGAAAAAACCGGAACAGAAGCGACAAGACAAGCGCTGGTTAATCTTAGTGCAAAACCTTGCCCCTCTGGCCGTATGCCGGTAGTCATCGGCAATGGTTTTGGTGGCGTAATTTTTCATGAGGCTTGCGGTCATTTGTTGGAAACGACCTCTGTCGCGAAAAAAGCATCGGTGTTTCATGATCAGATGGGTGAAATGATCGCAAATACAGCGGTCAGTGCGGTGGATGACGGCACGATGACGAAGCAGTGGGGTTCGATCAATATTGACGACGAAGGCCTTGATACGCAGCGGACGCAATTGATCAAGGACGGCAAACTAACCAGTTTTCTTGTCGACAAAATTGGCGCTCAGCAAACTGGCTTCGAAAGAACCGGCTCGGGCCGACGTGAGTCCTACAAGTATGCACCTGCCTCCAGGATGAGGAACACCTTTATCGAGCCTGGCGATGCGGACCTGGAAGAGATGATCGGCTCTATTGATAAGGGTATCTATGCCTCTCATATGGGAGGGGGTTCAGTGCAGCCGGGAACCGGTGAGTTTAACTTTGCGGTGACCGAGGGGTACTACGTTGAGAATGGCAAGGTTCAATATCCTGTTAAGGCAGCAACGCTCATCAGCACCGGGCCGGCAGTACTCAAAGAGATCTCAATGGTAGGCAATGATTTTTCTTTGGCCTGTGGTATGTGCGGTTCGGTCTCGGGTGCAGTGCCAACCTCTGTGGGCCAGGCAACCCTTAAGGTAGATGACATTCTTGTCGGGGGTAACGCCTGATGACTATTGCCGATCAGGCGAATCAGGTCATTGACCTTGTCAAGGCGGCCGGTGCGAGTGGTGATCTGATTATCGACCAGGGAGAATCCTTGTCGCTGAAAGCAAGTGACGGCGAGTTAGAAGAATACAAGGTGAGTTCCAGCCAGATTTTTGGTTTGAGGGTGATTAAAGATGGCAGGGTGGGTACCGCCTATAGCGAGGCTGCAGATAGTGATGCTTTGACCTCGCTGGTTGAGCAGGCGCTAACTAACGCGAGCTTTACGGCAATAGAAGTGCATGAAAACATTTTGGCGAACGAAATCAATCTGAAAACAGATGACTCGGTTTTGTGCCCGGCAGAAGAGGTAAGCATCGACGAGAAGGTTAACTTTGCCTTACAGATGGAAAGCGATCTTGCCGCCAGAGACAAGGTGAAAAATGTGCCATACAACGGCGTTCAGGACAACACAAGTCAGCGCCATATTTTTTCAAGTGCAGGACTTGTTGCTTACTCTAAAAGCAGAATGTGTGCCGCCTACGCCTATGCGCTGATTGAACAGGGTGATAAGAACGCAATGGAAGGCATCGGCCAGGCAGCGCGATTGTTCGCTGCTTTAGATGCTAAGAGTATTGTTGACAGGGCGTATACCCAGACGATTGATATCCTTGACGGCTCCCCGGTGCCAAGTGGGCATTATGATGTGATCTTCGATGAAGAGGTTCAGGCCTCTTTATTTGGCGTTTTTACCCTGATGTTTTCGGGTAAATCGGCCAAGGATGGGGTAAACCCAATGCGGGAAAAATTAGGCGAATCTATAGCCGATACCCGATTGAACATTACTGACCAGCCGCGGAGTACGGACGGATTTGGTTATCAATTGTTTGATGCAGAAGGTACTGCCACTCAATCAACACCTTTGATCGTTGATGGCACCCTTAACACGCTTATCCATAATAGTGCCACAGCATCTTTTTTTGATAAGAAGACTACCGGGCATGCAGCACGAGGACCAAAATCGACGATGGGTGTGGGGTTGCACCAACTCGAGATCACAGCAGGGAGCGCCTCGCAGGCAGAATTGTTTTCAGGGAAATACCTGATGCTAACGGATCTGACCGGGATGCATTCAGGTGCGAATGCCATCTCCGGGGATTTCAGTTTCGGCGCTTCAGGGTTCCTCTATCAAGATGGACAAAGGCTGCAACCGGTGCGAGGTGTTACCGTGGCGGGGAACTTCTATGACATGCTTAACAAAATAGCGTTGATTGGAGATAAGCAGTTTTGGAACTGGGAACGATCCGCACTGATGCCCCACCTGCGTTTTACTGACCTAGCTATTTCGGGTTAGCCCCGGCACACATCTAGCTATTTCGGGTTAGATGGGGCCACATTCAGGCTAACGGTCTTGCAAGTCAGGTGGCTGTTTGGCTTTAAACGTGGCTCTGCTGTCGGCGCTATCTTCGCCTTTACGAACCAGGAGCAATGGGTTCCCTATGATTACCGCCACTTTGCGGGTCGTAAGATTGCCGCAGTGTGGTTCGTAAGATTGTCGCAGTGCGGTTCGTAGGTTCCGAATGAATGAATCTTTTAGTGCGTTGGGCCTGCTTGCATCGGGCGCCGACGTTCTCGCCATCAACTTTCAGCATGTCCTTAATACAATCCTTAAATGGCAGGGTGTGGTTTCCCAACCGGTTGGCGGAGAACCGGGGTGGTAGAACGCCGGTTTTACCCAGCCACAGTGTTGCTAAAACCTGATAGGACAGGGCGTTCATGTGACGGATCACACGTTTCGAGGTACGTCGGTCCGGAACGGGCCCTTGTTACAGGCACTTGATACAGTCACTTGATACAGGCACTGCCTGTGGTTGCCCGCAGGCCTTAGCCCGTAGGCCTTAGCCCGTAGGCCTTAGCCCTGTCTCCAGGCCATACCGCGGGGACGTGAAGTCGTGCCAGGGGTATAGGTGAAACATAAGGCGCGCTCGGGCCTGCGATTCGATCGGCGATACAGGATCAAGATAGAGCGGGCCGAATTGTTGATCAGTGGGTGCCCCGCACCCAATCGGGCACGGACGAATCAGGACAGGGGAAGCTCGGGGGCAATTTCTAGATGGACCAAAACGAAGACTTCCTGTCAGACCTGACGTTGGGTCATGCCTGCCGGAGGCAGCCTGATGTCGTTCGAAAACGTCCAACAATTTCATTGTTGCCAGATGTTTCAAATAGCTTTCAACACCTAAAAGAATGCGCCGGGGTTTCTTGGCTTGTTGTTCCAGTGGCGTGATCATATGTCATCAGGAAAACGGCTTAGTGATGAGATGGCTATGGATCGGCCCAGGCAATTGATTGGCCTAGGTAAGGTTTTTTCAACGGTTAGTTGGCGCTGTCTGGTCGAGTCGTACTGCTAGCGCTGCGGGGCAAAGAGCATTTGCACTTATTAGAAACCCTAATATATGCTTGAAAGCAAAACTCGAGCAAACGCTCGGAAACTAGAGAGGTGCACGCATGAACTTGAACACGACCGCCGCGATAAGGGTCGATCCAGAGACGGGTCAGAAATTGTTCAATACGCGTGCCGAGAAGGCGTCTGAACGTATCAAGGGCCAGGGATACGAGGTGGTGACTGATGCAGAGCACCTGACACTCCCAGAGTACAAGCCAGACGCGGCATTCGACGAGAGCGCGCAGGCTCAGATGGATGCCTTTAAGGAAGCTCGTCGCGGTGCAGACGATTACATCAACATGAAGGGTGAGTTTGCCCGTTATCTGGACGATCACTATACCGCTGCCCCAATCGAGCGGGAAACGTTGAGTGACGAGTGCGAGGTCATGGTGGTAGGTGCTGGTTTTGCCGGACTGCTTTTGTGGTACAGACTTTCCGCTGCGGGGTTCACTGACATTCGTTTTTGTGAAAAAGGTGGTGATGTCGGTGGTACCTGGTACTGGAATCGTTACCCGGGTATTGCCTGTGACGTCGAGGCATATTCCTATCTGCCGTTGCTCGATGAGATGGGCTACTTTCCTAAGATGAAGTTCGCCTCTGGTTTTGAGATTTTTGAATACTGTCAAAAAATGGCTGAGCGATTCGGCTTTTATGATCACTGCTTGTTTCACACGGAGGTCACAGATGCGAGTTGGGATGATGCTGCCGAGCGTTGGATAGTGAGTACTAACCGTGGTGACGTCATGCGCGCTAAGCACTTGGTTTTAGCAAACGGCGTTCTGACAACGCCAAGGTTGGCGCGCATTGCTGGGATGGATAAGTTTCAGGGTAAATCTTTTCACACCGCTCGGTGGGATTACGATGTGGACTTAAAGGGTAAGCGTGTTGGGATTATTGGGACCGGGGCAACCGCTGTGCAGGTCGTTCCTGAAATCGCAAAAATGGCGGGACAATTGCACGTGTTTCAGCGGACAGCTTCTACGATTGACGTTCGTGACCAGCGTGAAACCACGGAAGAGGAGATCGAAGAATGGAAGAAAGAGCCAGGCTGGGCAAAGCATCGACGGCAGCGTTTTGCAAAGCTGTTTGGTCGAAGGGCGATGCAGGCGAATGATGGTTTTCTGTCAGGCAAGGCTGGGCCGCCGAAAAGGCGAACGCGAAGCGAGGGGCCTCGGCTAAGTCAGGATGAGCAGGTTGCGCGGGACCTTGAGACGAGCTTTCGAATCATGGAGCAGATTCGTGATCGGATTGATGTGATTATAGACGACCCTGAAACGGCGAGGCAGCTAAAAGCTTACTATCCCTACGGTTGCAAACGACCAACTTTTCATGACGAGTATCTGCCAACTTTTAATAAAGCCCACGTCCATCTTGTTGATGTAGCCCCGCTTGGGGTGCAGGAGATCAATGAGCAGGGGGTGATACACAATGGTGTTCAGTACGAACTGGATGTGTTGATCTATGCCACTGGCTTCGAATTCATGTCCAGAGAAACCATGGCACGTGTCCGGGGTATCGACGGGCGATCTATTGCGGCCAAGTGGCAGGAAGAGGGCACTCGTACCTTCGTTGGGTTGCATACCTACGGGTTTCCGAATTTGTTCATCATTGCCGGTCCTCAGGGTACAGGTGGCAGTTTCAATTTTCTTGATGCGATTGAAGAGCACAGTGAGTATCTGGTGGCTCTGCTGACAGAGATGCGAGACGGGGGTCACAGCGTCGTAGATATCAGGCAGGAGGATGAAATCGAGTTTGCTGATCACTGTGCCAAAGCCGACATCGCAACCAAGCCGCTGCGGGACTGTCTTGGAAACTTTAACGGTTACGGGCAAGCTGCTCCTGGTTCGCTAGGCTACTTTGGCGGTAAGAAAGCTGAACGACAGCGTAGCTGGGCATTAGAAACACTTGAGCCTTACGTCTTCAGGCCCAACAAAAACACTGGTGGTTAAAAGAACTGACAAAGATTAGTCATGGTCTCTAAAGCTAAAAAACAGGTTGAATCTGCGGTGCTGCGGAGTAGGTTTTGCGTCGAAATGGCTGCGTTAATACCCGCTGGTTAACGCATGGGGTTGGTCGCAGAACTTTCTACTCAGCGGTTCACTGTGGGGCATAAACCCGATCAGGCTATGGGTTCGAGGTTTAAGACTGGGTTCTTCACGGGTTACTATCTAGGCGTTAACCGCAGCCTACCCTTTGAACGCATGAACGAGTGGTACAGAAGCATCGTGAGGGGCAGGGGTATTTTCACCATCAAGAACGACCGTTTGGAGTAATTAATGGAATTTGAAGAAACGATGGATATGGGAAAAGCTCAGACAAAAGACGTTGATCTTTTAGGTGAGGAAGAGCTTCAAGACCCGTCGATAACGGCCGCAAAGCTTTTAGGTCGGGAAAGGGCATATTTTTATGACAAATTCGACCCACCCTTCTTTATTTTATCCAGATATGAAGATATCAACAGTGCGTTGTTAGATGCAGAAACTTATGTCGAGGGGTTCGGCAACGGGCCTAACTTTCAGCCGTCTCAGGGCATTTTGTCAGACGCGCCGCATCACACCTTCACCAGAGGCCTTATTCAGCGGGATTTCCTGGTCAAGAAGATTAGTGATCTGCAACCCAGGTTGGAAGAAATCGTGCAGGAATTGTTGGATGCGGTTGCGTCAAAAGCGGAATGGGATTTACATGATGAGCTCTCTTTTCCGCTTCCAGTAATCATCATATGTGAGATTCTGGGGCTACCTACTGATGACATTAAAAAATTCAAAAGGTGGGCGGATGCTTCGGTGGCAAACATGTGTGCGGAAGACCCTTCTGAACATGCGGTCGAACTAGCCGAGATGGGTGAGTATATTCTGGAACAGATTCATCTTAAGAGAAAAGCAGGAAAATCGAATGACCTGTTATCCGTTATGGCGCTAGCCAAAGAAGATGGGGAATATATGTCGGATGACGAATTGGTTTCGTTCGCGGGTCAGATATTTGTTGCGGGGAACGAAACAACCACGTCGTTGATCTCAAATCTGGTCTGGCGGTTGTTGACAATTGGTGATTTGTGGAACGAGTTTTGTCGGGGTGAAATTGACGTAGACGATGCAATTAACGAAAGCTTGAGATTCGATCCGCCGCTGTTGGGTTTGTTCAAAACGACATCACGGGACGTTGACGTTGACGGCGTGACGATACCATCTAACACCAAAGTGATGATGCATTACGGTGCGGCAAATAGGGATCCGCAAGCATTTCCCGAACCGAACGCCTTCAAGTTAAAGCGCTCTGGGAAAAAGATGTTGAGCTTCAGTGTGGGTTTGCATGTTTGTATTGGCAGAGAGTTGGCGAAACTTGAGGCAAGGGTGACATTAACGGCACTTCGTAAGTGCTATCCAAAGTTGCGGTTAGTCAATGAGGGTGAACGGGTCGGTCCGTTCCTATTCTGGGGGCGAGCGAAGTTACCGGTGACGCATCAGTAGAGGCCAGCGTTAAGACCTGACCGTTTCCGAAATAAAAACATCGTCACGTCGAATGTCAATGCTAAGCGTGGCAGTGTTTATTGACGTCTTGGTTGACGTCTTTATCCCACCGAAGATTTAACGGATTAGCGACACTAGCTTAGTGTGTTCACAGAGCCTTTCCTATGTTGTTCAGTTCGTTATTCAGTTCGTTATTCAGTTTGTTATCTCCAGTGCGCTGGGATGGAATAGACTAGCGGCTCCGTTCACTGCGTAAAGCCCAAGACCAGAATCACTGCCGATATCTTTGGTCGGGAAGAAAGGATCGAAGGCACGCTCGGTAGTTTCGGCATTCATATCCGTTCCGCGGTCGACCACTTCAACGAAAACGTCTTCGTCATCGGTGATTAGACCAGTACGAAACTTAACGATGACCCCTGTCGAGCTTGCATCTCTGGTGCTAACGGTCCCGCGCCTTAGATGTTCTTGCGAGCTCTAATTAACTTTCAACAACAGTGCTCGTTTCGCGTTAATTTGAATTACAATAGCGGGCTGTTGAATTAAATTTTGAGTAAAAGGAGACCACCTCAGGATGTCACAAAGTTTTGAAGTCCAGGGACTGATCCATTCCATTGGCGATACCACTGAATATGGCAACAACGGTTTCACAAAACGCGAGTTCGTGATCAAGCTGACCGGCGAGAATGAAAACCCAGCCTACCCTAATCATATTGCCCTTGAATTGATTAAAGACAAGTGTGCAATGATGGACGCTCACAATATTGGCGATGAAATCCAAGTGCAGTTTAATCTTTCGGGACGACTTTGGTCAGGTGGGGGTAATCCGGAGAAGTGTTTTACCAGTTTGCAGGCTTGGCGCGTGAATTCGGCGTCAGGACAATCACATTCTTCGCCGCAGGAAGAACAAGGTGCCTCGCCACCACCTTTTGATGATAACGAATATGATGACATTCCATTTTAGGCCGCCTCAGCGTTTGATGTGCGACAGCACCAATAAATAACGTGTCAAGGCCAGGCTGCATCAAGGTTTGCCTGACCCTTTATACGGCTGTCGAAGGCTGTTTTTTGACCGGGTTGAATTTTAGCACGCGCCGATTGGGTGTGTGGTTGAGTCTGGCTAAAGCCCTTTCTGCTTGTTTATCGCTACTATGCAACCGTTTTGCCCGATTGGACAGGAGCCAGTCTTTTGTTTCCTGATCACTGAGCAATTCGCAGGTTCCTTTGTAGGTCAGGCACAGGGCTCTTATGTCACATCCTTTGCTGTTGATGGAAATCGATGTAGGAGATGCTTTTCCTCCGGCTTGCACCCGTACCCGCAGAACTGGGACGCTAAGCCAGAAGTACCGCGATCATAAACGTAAGACATGATGACACGCACGGGCCAGATTTCCGCTCGTTGGAAATCCGGTATGGTTCCGCCATCATTGCTGGCAGGGCTGATTAGCGAATGTTCCCGTTGCGCTATTAAACGCACCATAACAGTTGATGAGTCGACTCAATGACGTTATCGGTAGCGGTCCAGGTAGTCGCGGTGATGTTCTTCCAGACGCAACAGGGCTTTTCCCAAAGCATCTTGCTCGGGCAGAAAGGTCATCCGGATATGGAATGTTCCCGGCTTTTGTCCGAACCCGGAACCCGGGACTGTGCAGATGCCGGTGGACAACAGCAAGGAGCGACAATAGTGGCTATCCGGCGCAATACCTTGGGCTGCAGCTTCGTCAAGCACCCCTGCGGGGAGCGAGATGCGCGGGAAGGCGTACATTGCGCCTTCCAACCGTTGGCAGGAAACCCCCTCCAGTTTGTCCATGACGTCGTAGACCATGGCTGCTTTTCTCTGGAGCGAGCTGAAGATGGCATCTTCTTCCTTTTTAAAGTTCTGGTAAGACGGCGAGTCTTCGTCCAGCGGTGTTGTCATCAGCTGGGTCATTACCTGCCCGTCCAAGTTGGGACAAAGGTAAATGCTGGCCAGCTTGATCATGGCCGCTTTTACCTGGGGATGTAGTCCGCAAACCTCCATATATCCCCCGCGACGGCCGCACTCTCCGATCAGCCCCTTGGACGTGGAATGAAACGAGATGAACTCAAAATCGTCGAAAGCGTTACCAAGGCTGCGCACGACGCTTTTTAAGGAGATGAAATTCTTTTTACTGTAGATATTGGCCTGATAGACCTCGTCTGCGAGCAGAACCAATCGATTCTCCTTGCAGAAGCGCACGATATCCTCGAGCACCTGCCTTGAAAGGCATTGACCCGCCGGATTTCCCGGGTTGATGACCACCATAGCACGCGGGTTCAGACCTTTATCTTTGGCCTTGTCGAGAGCGTTTTGTAGTTCGGAAGGTTTTAAGCCCCAGCCGGAGTCTTCATCCAGGTAGTAGCCCGAAGTTTTGCCGTCCGCTAGTTCGGTGAGCGCGCTATAAATGGGATATTGGGGGACCGGCACCAGCATGGCATCCTCCGGGCGGCCGAGCATCACCTGAAGCAATAGTGCGATGCCGGACGATGCGCCGTTGGTGAGAAAGATATCCTCTGTTAACGAAGGGAATCCATCCCGCTTGGTGATGAAATCGGCGACATTCTGGCGAATCGACACCACTCCTTGGCTATGGCTATATGCCCCTGTACCCCCGGGGATTGATTCCGTTATCTGCTTGGCTCGTTTTATGGCGTCTATGGAGAATATTTTGTTCGCGTCGGGATGGTTAATCAGCGTCGGATGATCACATAGGGCGAGTACCTCCCGGTAAAAAGTGATGGGCGGTTGTGCCACCGCTTGGGGATTTCCGATGTTGCAAAAAAGTACCTCTTCGAACGGTTTTTTCTTTCCTTGTCGCAACTCTTCGGCAATTTGCTCGGCCAGCATCAGGAGTTCTCCGCGAACAGCGTACTGTACCTTGCGCACGCAGGGATTGATGTTCGTAGGAAGTAGTACTTTGCCCGCGTTTACCTCATCAGAGGACGATGCTTGCGCTCCCTTGACTCTCTGGCTGCTCCACCACTTGTCGTAAGCTTTTTGAAAATCACTGTCCTGGTGATGCTTGTCGAAAGACGTGAGCTGAAGAATGAAGCTTTTGAACTCCTCGTAATCGATTTGCCCATTCTTGTCTTCATCTAGCCGAGCCATTAGGGATGCGGCTTCATGCTTTTCAACGGGCTCGTCAAGGGAGTCAAAAACAGCGTCAAGCTCGTCTAGAGAAATAGTCCCCGAACCGTCCAGGTCGATGCTGTCGAAAATACGACGACACGCACGGTCGTCTTTTACCGAACCTTGTAGCCAGGTTTGAAAGATATTTGCTATTTCCATTTAGATGTTCCTGTGCAGAGGATAAGAATTTTTGTTAGTGATCCAGTAAAAGCGGATCAGCCCGAAAACAGACTTATTCAGTTCCACAAGAAACTGAGAGGACGCGCCATCCAGAAAAAGCCTGCCTGTATTTTTGATGTTATAGGCGCCGAATCGCTTAATTAAATACTCGTCAATAAAATACTCGTCAATAAAAATAAGGTACCTGAGTCAATTTTGAGTGCTATCCGAAGGATTGTCGATAGGGGCTATGCCACCTGTTGAGCGGAGTTAAATTAACCGGTCGCTCTCCAACCTACAACTCTATCTAAAGGACTTTTGGGTGATAGGGCGAAGTAAACAGTTTTTTGTGGCTTTCTTCGGCCATTATAGCTGGGGTCGCGGACGACAATTGCGCTATAGCCATCGCTTGACTTCAACCGTCAATCCTATGACAGTCGTGATAGAAAAGTGCTGAATCGTATAGCGTAAATCCGTCAAGTTACCGGGGGGATAGAGGTGAATACTGTGAGTTGGGATTTTGAAACAGACCTCATTGTCATTGGCACGGGGTCCGCCGGTTTGACCGCTGCCATTGTTGGCGATCATGAGGGGCTGGAGGTGATCGTACTTGAAAAAGAAGCGTTCTATGGCGGCACAACGGCGTTATCTGGCGGGGTTGCGTGGGTACCGAATAATTCGTTAATGGCGAAGGCAGGCATTGATGACGATCCAGACGATGCGCTGACCTATTTAAAACATAATATTGGCCAACGCGTGGCAGAAAGCAAACTGCGGGCGTTTGTCGATCGTGCGCCTGAAATGGCCGACTATTTAATGGCTAACAGTGAGCTAAAATTCAACCTGGTCCATGGTTTCCCCGATTACCGACCGGAAACGCCAGGTGGCTCTAAAGGCGGCCGGTCGATTGATCCTAAAGTGATTTCGGGGCGGCGGATTAACGACTATGACAAATTACGAAAGTCGAACCTTGCGGTGCCGGGTGGTGTTGTGGGTTCCGTGACTGAACTGCGGCGACTGGCATTCTTTCGCGCCAATCCCCTCGGGCTGTTACAGGTCTGGAAATTCTTCCCGCGTAATCTTTGGAACAAGCTAGCTCGGCGAGAGCACCTTTCCAGCGGCAGGGCGCTCATTGCCTGGTTGCGCCTTACTCTGCAAAAAAAAGATGTGCCATTATGGCTAGAAACACCGCTGGAAGACTTAGTGCTAAAAGATGGGGTTGTCGTGGGTGTTCGTGCCACAAAAGATGGTGCGAGGGTCAACATACGTGCAAGAAAAGGTGTAGTGATGGCGGCGGGTGGGTTTGAGCGCAACTCTGCTATGCGAAAACAGTTCTTTGGCGACAAAGGCGGAAGCGATTGGAATACAGGCAGCGTCACTTCTGGTTCGCCCGGTAATACTGGAGACGGCATTAATGCAGGCGCTCGAATTGGCGCAGCGATGGATCTTATGGATGACATGTGGTGGATGCCATCCGCCCTGCCGCCAGACAGCGCACCTGTCATTATTGTGTTTGAACGTGGTCTGCCACACATGATGATCGTTAACGCACGTGGCCAGCGCTTTGCGAATGAAGCCAGACCTTATAATGAGCTAGGCCGGCTTATCTTTGAGGATACTGCGCCACCTGCGTATATCATTTTTGATCAGCAGTTTCGTAGCCGGTATGCGATTGGTGGCCTGCTGCCAGGGGTTACGCCTGAGAGGCATATCGAGAACGGTTATGTGAAGCGGGCCGATACGCTGGAAGCTTTGGCTAAGTTAACCGGCATAGATGCCGATGGCCTTAGACAAACTGTCGCCCGGTTCAATGAAATGGCCATAGCCGGCAAGGATGAAGACTTTCAAAAAGGTGAAAGTGCATTTGATCTTTATGCGGGTGACCCTAGTCACAAGCCTAACGCCTGTCTGGGGACCGTTGCAAAGGCGCCTTTTTACGCCATGGAAGTAAAGGCGGGTGACCTGGGTACAAAAGGCGGATTGCTAACCAACGAACACGCACAAGTGGTTCGCGACGATGGGACGATAGTGCAGGGTCTCTATGCCGCAGGCAACAGCTCAGCATCGGTGATGGGTAACTACTATCCCGGCGCCGGCGGGACGATTGGCGCTGCCATGACCTACGCCTATATAGCCGCTATGGACGCTAAAACTCGATGAGCAGGCTTACCATTGGGGTTGTTGATCGTGATATTCGCCGTTTTGAAGTTGCTGCAATAGCTTGATGCCTGATCTTGGGTGGCAATATCGCGGTCGATACGGGATGCTTATGCTGGCAATATCATCCTGGTGGCTCGAACAGTGGTGTCGTTACAGCGCACGTTGGACTGTCCCCCATCCACGGCAATCAGCCGCCCGCTGATGAGACGCGAAGCAAGCTCTTCGTTAGGCGGTGCGAGGTTCCACTCATCAAGCAGCATTTAGCACAGGGTGTCGCGAAAGCTGCGGAGCTCAACCTGGCGAGATCCGTGGCACGACAATTAACCCTTGTCGTTTCAACCCCGAAACACTTTCGGTTAATTTTCAGACTCTCGTCTAGGCTTTTGTTCCTCCTGCGGTGAAACCCGATAGGGAAAGTGTCCGGGCGTGAAGCAATGGAAAGGAAGTTGGGTCAGCCCTGATTATCTTCGGCTGAGCTCACGCGGTTGTTCGAGGCTACGAGCCTGACTTTTACGGGATAGGATTTTAATTTATCGGTGCTGTTGTTTGATCTGCTTATCGACATTTGACGTACAAGGCTACTATCTACCAAAATTTTAATCTAAAGGTGGGGTTCCTATCGATAGACACGGGTAGGGAACTCCATCCAATCTAAAAGAAGCTAAAAAATGTCCAAGTATCTAACTGTCGTTCGTTGTGGGCGGATTTTGTGAGCCTGATTCAGGTTTCTAATCACGAGAGCTACGTGCGCAAAGACGAATGCGGGGTCCTGTCGAATAGCCAATTGTTGGTCGAGTTTGAGTTTTTGATGAGGAGTGACGACTTTGTACGGGTGTTGACGCGTTCTTCTCAGCTTGCAAGTATTGCTAGCCGCTCTGCGGATCCACGGGGTCTGATGGTCGATTTAAAGTCCTTTTCCGAAGGGGGAGCCTTTCCGAGTCTGCTAGTAATGGAGTCTCTCGCCGCCGTTAAGGATCGCAGCGCTGACCAGCAACTTATAGCGCTTCTGGCACACCCATTTCAACTGGTCAGGCGTCATGCCACTTGGCTGCTGGGTCGAAGAAAGCCTATTGCATCTGCCTTCGGGCCACTTGTCGAACAGCTTGCTGTTGGCGGGATAGACTCGATGCACGCGTTTCGGACGTTACGCAGATGGTCGACCGCTAGCCCTGATGGGATCAGGGCTCACCTCGCGGGCGCGTTAGAAAGTGTCGACGACGGCCATGTTCGCGCGCGCCTTGTTGACCTTTTGGGTTCTTTAAAGCAATCAAATGAACTCTTAGTTCGGCTTGCTGCAGATTCCGGGGAGGCATTGGCGGCGCGAATCGCGGCAATTGGTGCTCTGGGTGATCGACCCGGGTCTAATAGCCGGGA
>Ga0302121_10001064_pt1 | contig 13806 bp, 11 predicted proteins | sample CB21_surface_MG_FD_203120 | JGI IMG/M metagenome (GOLD analysis project Ga0302121, IMG submission 203120) | Marine microbial communities from Western Arctic Ocean, Canada - CB21_surface | ecosystem: Environmental > Aquatic > Marine > Oceanic | place: Canada: Western Arctic Ocean | collected... | reverse complement strand
GATATTTCGCGTATGCTCCAAGGGGAACTTACGCTTCGGTGAGTTAGCTGACGCAATACTATGAATAGCGGACATAAAAGAGATACGACTGGAAAAGAACGAGGGGCGGCGCGTCCGAGGACTGCCAATGCAAGTAAGAAATTACCAGCGTAGGTGTGCGAAAGCACGGTTGGCTTGAGCCATGCGGTGAACTTCTTCTTTTTTCTTCACGACTCCACCTGTGTTGTTGTAGGCGTCGACGATTTCGTCGGCCAAGGCTTCGTTCATAGGAACACCCTTGCGACTGCGCGCGGCGTTGACCATCCAACGGAAAGCAAGGGCTTGCTGGCGTTCGAAAGAAATTTCTACGGGCACCTGATAAGTGGCACCACCGACACGGCGGCTCTTCACTTCAAGCTTTGGGCGCGAGTTTTCAAGCGCTCCTGTAATGAGGTCGACCGGGTCTCCCTTTTCAAGCTTTTCGCTCACGCGCTCGAACGCAGTATAAACGATCTTCTGAGCCACGGTGCGCTTACCGCGTTCCATGATCATGTTTACAAGATTGGCGACCAGAGTGCTGTTGAAGCGAGGATCTGGAATGAGAGGACGTTTAACAGCTTGGCGGCGACGTGACATAGTAGGTAAAAATTAAAAATTTGAAATGATGAGCAATTCGTTCGCTTAAGAAGCGTCCTTAGGACGTTTCACGCCATATTTTGAGCGGCTACGACGACGTTTCTCAACACCCACGCAGTCAAGTGTGCCACGAACGATGTGGTAACGAACACCAGGAAGGTCTTTTACACGACCACCACGCACGAGCACAATACTGTGTTCTTGCAGGTTGTGGCCTTCATCAGGGATGTAAGCGATGATTTCGTGCCCATTAGTCAGACGCACTTTGGCCACCTTACGGATAGCAGAGTTTGGCTTTTTAGGAGTGCGAGTCATGACTTGAACACAGACACCACGACGGAACGGGTTCTTGTCCAAGTGACGAGACTTTGATTTTACCTTTTGAACAACACGAGGGTTGCGGACTAATTGGTTAATTGTTGGCATTAAAAAATGATCGCTGGAATTAAAGAAAGACGGAGAAAGTAGCGGGTCGCCTTACCCGTGCAAGTACCTTTTTGCACTTTTTTCAGGGGGCTCGGAACAAGCGGATCAGTATTATTCATACGGGCTACGGGGCGATCAACACCCAAGTTGTCCTATCTTCTTACAGGCTAGCTACTGCGGGCAGATCGGAAGGCTTGCAAATGAAATCTACCCCTTTAATCTCAAAAATATGTTAACAAGTCTACTCGGTTACGGCGCCCTAATCATGATCGCCTGGTTATTGTCTAGTTCGAGAAAAAACATCAACTGGCGCACGGTGATCGGGGCGATCGGAATCCAGTTTGGCTTCGGGCTACTAGTACTCTACGTCCCGATTGGTAAGATGGCCCTGGAGAAACTCTCCGTAATTGTTAGCACTGTGATTGCCTACGGAGACGATGGAATCGCTTTTGTATTTGGAGGACTTAGTGACCCATCTGCGAGCCTCGGCTTCGTCTTCGCATTTAAAGTGCTCCCGGTAATTATCTTTTTCTCCTCACTAATTTCCGTGCTCTACTATATAAAAGTAATGCCATTTATCGTGCAGATCATCGGCGGCGGCATCCGTAAACTTTTGGGCACAAGCCGTGCAGAATCGCTCAGCGCCACCGCCAATATCTTTGTTGGGCAAACAGAGGCGCCACTTGCAATCAAGCCCTACCTCGGGCGGATGACACAGTCGGAATTTTTTGCTGTCATGGTCGGTGGGCTGGCTTCGATTGCGGGCAGCGTACTAGCCGGTTATGCCGCGATGGGGATCGACTTGCGTTTTTTGCTGGCGGCCTGCTTCATGGCCGCACCTGCCGGACTACTTTTTGCCAAACTTCTGATCCCTGAAACCGAGACCACTGATAATAGCGAACTAGAAGAAGATCCTGCTGACAAACCAGCAAACATTTTTGATGCAGCTGCTGGCGGGGCCTCTGACGGACTCAAATTGGCGCTTAATGTGGGCGCCATGCTCCTCGCTTTTATCGGTTTAATCGCCCTGCTCAACGGCCTGTTTGGATTAATCGGCGGACTCTTCGACTACGATAATTTAACGCTACAACTGCTCCTGGGTTGGATGTTCAGCCCGATCGCATGGTTGCTCGGCATCCCTTGGGAAAATGCCGTGACGGGCGGATCTTTCATTGGTCAAAAACTGGTGGTCAATGAATTCGTCGCCTTCGTTGAATTCGGTTTGATCCAAGAGACGTTCAGCACTCGCTCGCAGGCAATCATCACATTCGCACTCTGCGGATTTGCCAATTTTTCTTCGATCGCTATTCTGCTTGGCGGCTTAGGTAGCCTCGTTCCAAGTCGCCGACAAGAAATCGCAAGGCTTGGTCTCAAGGCGGTGCTAGCGGGAACCCTCGCAAATCTGTCCAGTGCCGCTATCGCCGGCATCCTGATACAATAGGCGCCGAAATTAAACCGAAGAAAGAATTCTAGAGTTGCCAAATTAGGAGTGCTTAGCGTTGTTTGAGGACATGAAACTCATCGACGGCAACGCTATCGCAGAATCCATAATTGAAGAACTCGCCGTAGAGGTCGGTCAGCTCTCAGGAAAGAAGCCCGTCGTGGCCTTTATTCGTGTGGGCGACGATCCCGCATCCGTCTCTTATGTCCGTAAGAAGGAAAAGACGGCTGAACGGATCGGCATCGAAAGCCGCCTTTATTTGTTAGCTGAAGATGTGAGCAAAGAAGAGCTCTTTGCCCAAATTGGCGCGCTTAATGCCGACGACAACGTGAACGGCATCCTGATCCAAGCGCCGCTGCCCAAGCACATCGACGAAACGGAGACCTTCAACCGTGTGCTGCCAGGTAAGGACGTCGATGGCTTCAACACTTTAAACATCGGCAAACTTTGCCAAGAGGACAAGGACGGCTTCGTGGCTTGCACGCCAGCAGGTATTGTCGAACTGATTGAACGAAGCGGGATAGAGACCGAGGGCAAACACGTTGTGGTGCTCGGTCGTAGCCAGATCGTAGGTAAACCCGCCGCACTGCTCATGATGCGCAAGGCGCTCCCTGGCAATGCGACCGTGACGGTTTGCCACTCGCGCACTACGAATCTATCCAGCATTACTCGACAAGCCGATGTGCTCATCGCCGCGATCGGTCGTGCCAATTTTGTGACGGGCGACATGGTCAAAGAGGGCGTCGCCGTAATCGATGTCGGTATCAATCGTGTCGAAGACGCCACTAAAAAACGCGGCTACCGCCTGGTCGGTGATGTCGAGTTCGAATCAGTCGCAGTGAAATCTTCCCACATCACACCCGTGCCCGGCGGAGTCGGTCCGATGACGGTCGCGATGCTCATGCACAATACACTACGTGCCTTCAAAGTCGCCCAAGCCACATGAGTTCTGAGCCCAACCCTTCCAGCGATCTGGGCAAACGCCCGGACGAAGACCCGCAGCAGGATAGGCCCAGCGCGGGCAACCTGCTCGACTCCGTCTTTCGTAAGGATGGTCCCATGCCCCCCGCGAGCATCGGCCTACGCAGCCTAGCATTCTTCCTCGACTTCATCCTCATCTCAGCCGTCGCATCGATCATTATTTGGAAGATCGCCCTTCCTCAGTCGCATCCCGCCGCATTCACGGAGCTGACGGAATGGACACAAGCAGTCGGCACCTGGTGGGGCGACCGAGCCACTGCAGTTGATGCGCCCCTTCCTGAGCCAAGTAAAAACCTCGCCGAAGCCCTCATCATCGCCAACGAGCTACAAATGCTCTGCTTCTGGCTCTACTTCGCCCTAGGCGAGGCCTTTTTTGCGGGTAGCTCTCTGGGCAAACGCATTTGCCGCATTCGCAGCGTAAGCACAGTTACCCTCGACAAGCCCCCAATCATGGCAGGCATCATACGGGGTGGCTTGAAAACGCTCACAATCTATTTCTTTTTCCCCATCGGGATGATCGCCACACTGGTCACGCTATTTTTTAACAAACGCCGCCAGATGGGACACGACATGATGAGCCGCACTGCCGTGATTGATGAGAAATTGGTTAATAGCAGCAAAAGCTGACCTTAATTAATCACACTAAACGAAACACGTGTTTTCTGTTTTGCCAAAATTAGAATCTTAGGTCACTCTAAATAATCTTCTTAAAAAACACTGCTTAAATCAGAAAACATTTCAGCACAAGCCGCGCCCATTTTGAGCAAAAAAAAAGAGCCTAGAATACTCGTCGTCGACGACCACCCGATCAACGTCGAGCTGCTTCAAGTAAAACTTGAGCGCCAAGGAATGGACGTCAGTGTGGCTTACAATGGCCGCGAGTGCTTAGAAATCGTCGAGAAGGCAAATCCTGACCTCATTTTGCTCGACGTCATGATGCCAGAGATGGATGGCATTGAGGTTTGTCAACGCCTCAAGTCGAACCCGGCGACCAAGACCATACCCATCATATTCGTTACAGCCAAAGTCTCGAAGGAAGGAAAGCTCGAAGGTCTCGATGCTGGCGCGGTCGACTACATTACCAAGCCCGTCGATCTCGACGAAACCCTCGCCCGTATACATACTCAACTGCGCTTGCAGGAAATGTTCCACGAAAACATACGCTTACAAGAGCGACTCGGTGACGCTCGCAAGGCCGCAGCCGTCGGTGCGATTACCAAGGGTATTACGCATAATTTGAACAACCTACTAGGCGTCGTCGTGGGTTATCTCGACCTGCTAAAAAATGGACACGACAGTCCCGACATGGTCAAACGCAGCGTCGGACTGATAGATAAGTCTATCACACGCATGGTCGACATTATCGGTCAGCTTGGCACGATCGCCAACAACGAACGCCATGAGCTAGCAGTGATCTCCGTGCCTGAGCTAATCGAGAGCAGTATCGTGCGCTTCAAAGAAGAATACAAAATCGATGCCGAAGTCCTCATCGACTCATCACTCGAAGCCAGCATACGTATATCTGCTAACGCTGAAACCTTTGAGATCGTCCTTGGTAAGCTATTAATTAACGCATGGGAGAGCTATCATAAAGATACCCCGCCGACCGATCGGACGATTTCGCTTCATGCTAGCGTCCAAGATAAAAGCGGTCCCGACATGCTTCAGTTAAAAGTCGCCGACAAGGGCGAGGGTATCGACCCCAAAGTTATCGATACACTCTTTGAACCATTCATTACGACCAAGACCGCAGTGGGTCGTGGCATGGGTTTAACCATAGCTCGTCATACCATCCGTAACCTCAAAGGAGACATTCATCTCAAAGCTAACGCCGAAAGTGGCGTCACCGCGACACTCACTTACCCACTTTGATTTATTAGGTCGTGGTGATTATCCTTAATCGTCACGACCCAAGCCGTCCTCTCAAACCACACTGACAACATGCCCATAAGAATTACATTTATCGGCGCTGGCCGTATGGCCTCCGCCATCGTCCGAGGGCTCCTCGAAAAAGAGCACTACACTCCCGAAGAGATCGCCTGCACTTGCGGTGACGATCCCTCAGGTCCTGCACTTGCCAAGGCCACCGGTATCCAATTTTTGCCTGATATTACCCCCGCGCTCCACGAGACCGAGACCGTAATACTAGCCTGCAAGCCGCAACAATTTGCCGAGATTAATGCTGAACTCGCTGAAGCCGCACGCGGCAAGCTCATTCTCTCCATTCTCGCAGGCACCCCACTCGCACGCCTCAGCGAAAAATTTGCCCACGCTCGCAACGTCGTGCGGACTATGCCCAACACTCCCGGCCAGATCGGTGCAGGTGTTACCGCATTCGCCCCACTGCGTGAACTTTCCGAAAAGGACGTTGAAATCGTAGAAAATACCCTCAGCTCCTTAGGTAATTTCCACGAAGTCGAAGAAGAAGACCTTGATGCTGTCACCGCACTCAGCGGCAGTGGCCCCGCCTACGTATTTGAATTTGCTGCCGCACTGCGCGAAGCTGGGGTTAATTGCGGCCTAGACGAAGGTCTCGCCGATGCACTCGCCGTCGACACGCTCCTCGGAGCCGCTATGCTCCTTGCCGAGAGCGAAGAAACCCCCGAAGCTCTGCGCGACGCCGTCACCTCCCCAGGAGGCACCACAGCAGCCGCACTCAAAGTCCTTGAAGAAGGCGACTTACGTAGACTCGTCGATCAGGCACTCGCGGCCGCCAAAGCTAGGTCTATCGAATTGGCCAGCGAGTAAGACAGGCGAAAAATTGATCGTAGCCTGCTCGCACACTTGTCCGCCATCGCAAAAAGTCTCAAAAATCACCTATGAATGCTCTCATCTACACAAACGAATACCCTCCTTGTAATTACGGTGGTGCCGGTGTGCACGTAGAGTATCTAACTCGCGAACTTTCCAAATTATCCGACGTCGACGTCGATGTCCGCGCTTTTGGCGATCAAAAGACCGAAAGTAATTACCCACTTAAAGTTAAAGGCTACCCCATCGACACGGCCAGTTTCGATGCGCCCCAACATTTACACGCCATCTTTGGAAGTTCGCAACGCGCAATCAGCTACAATACAGATGGCAACGAGGCCGACGTCGTACACTGCCATACATGGTATACCCACCTCGCTGGTATCATGACCAAGATGAACTACGGCATCCCCCTCGTCATCACCGGCCACTCGCTCGAACCCCTTCGGCCATGGAAGCGTGAGCAACTACAAGGTGGTTACGATTTCAGCTCCTGGGTCGAAAAGTCTGCCCTCGGAATGGCCGATGCGGTAGTCGCCGTCTCTGAAGGCACGAAGGCCGACCTCTTAAAACACTTTAATGTCGCCCCCGAAAAGATTCACGTCATCTACAACGGCATCGATACCGAAGAATACAAGGCCGTTGATCCCACTCCAGCACTGACCAAGTTTAACCTCCCTAAAGATAAACCCTTCGTCCTCTTTGTTGGCCGCATCACTCGCCAAAAAGGTATCATTCATCTTGTTGAGGCGATCAAGTATATGCATGAGGGCTATAATGTCGTTCTCTGTGCAGGGGCTCCCGACACCAAGGAGATCGGGGCTGAAATGAAAGCTGCAGTAGCTGAAGCCAGCAAAGAGCGCGATGGCATTTACTGGATCGACGAGATGGTCAACAAGACCGACATCATTCAACTTTACTCCGGCGCAGCCGTCTTCTGCTGCCCATCGATCTACGAGCCATTCGGCATCATTAACCTCGAGGCCATGGCCTGCGAGACCCCCGTTGTTGGCTCCATGGTCGGCGGTATCCCTGAAGTCGTTGTCCACGATGAGACAGGCTTCCTCGTCCCCGTATCCCAGCAAACAGAGAGCCCATTTTTCCCACTCCACCCAAATACTTACGCAAAGGACCTCGCCCACCAAGTGAACCGACTGATGGAAGACCCCGAGAAACGGGAGCGCTTCGCCAAAGCCGGTCGCAAGCGAGCAGTCGAGCGCTTCAGTTGGACAAGCATCGCCGAGCAAACAAGGGATCTCTACGCCTCGCTGAAAAAATCTTAATTCTTAATTTAACAAGATGTCTTCAATCGCCAAAACCGCCGGCAATCACCGTGTTGTCATTGATCAAGTCACACCGTCCATCGACGGCGGACGCAATCCTTTCAAGCGAGTCATCGGCGACTGGATCCCCTTCACTACTCATGCCTTCGCCGATTCACACGACCTGATCCAAGTCGAGTTACGTATCCGAAAAGTAGATACGAAAGCCTGGCAATCGCTCCCTATGCCGCCAATAGGAAACGACGAGTTCGAAGTCACTTACCGCACCGACTCCATCGGTCTTTTCGAGTTTGAAGTTGCTGGGGTGATCGATCACTACGGCAGCTGGCAGGAAGGCTTTCAGAAGAAACATAAAGAAGGTGTTCCCCTCGACCTCGAATGTCGCATCGGCGCCGAACTGCTCGAACAAGCCGCAACCCGTGCTAACAAAAAGCATGCCGCAAAGCTCCGTGAATGGGCCGCCCACCTGGCCGACTCCACGGCCGACATAGAGGCGCGCATCAACCTCGCCCACAGCCGCCACGTGGCTGGAATCGCCCGCATCTATCCACAGCGAGATTGGGAGACCACGAGTTCCCGTTCCCTAATGCTCGTCGAACGAGAGTTAGCCGCTTTCAGCACCTGGTATGAATACTTTCCACGCTCATGCGTCTATGACGGCAAAACTCACGGAACTTTTAAGGACGCAGCCAAGCAGCTGCCCCTCATTCATAAGATGGGCTTCAATATCGTCTATTTCCCACCGATCCACCCTGTCGGTCGCGAATTCCGTAAAGGTAAAAACAATACACTTACCCCCAGTAGCGAAGACGTAGGTAGCCCCTGGGCAGTCGGCGCTAAAGAAGGTGGCCATAAATCAATCCTCCCCGCGCTTGGAACTCTTGAGGACTTTCAGCGCCTCCTCGATGAAGCCGAAATGCGCGGGATGGAAGTCGCCCTTGATATCGCCTTTCAATGCGCGCCCGACCACCCGTGGGTCAAAAAACACCCGAAGTGGTTCCGCTGGCGCCCCGATGGCAGCGTGCAATACGCCGAAAATCCACCCAAGAAGTATCAAGATATTTTACCGATCAACTTCGAGTCTGACGACTGGGAAAATCTTTGGGATGAGCTCAAATCCGTATTCGAGTATTGGATCGAACAAGGCGTCAAAGTCTTCCGCGTCGATAATCCCCACACCAAATCGATGGAGTTCTGGCGCTGGTGTATTCTTAATATCAAGGCCAAGCACCCGGAGGTCATATTCCTAGCCGAAGCCTTCACCCGTCCCAAGCGTAAATACCACCTCGCCAAAACCGGCTTCACCCACGGCTACACCTACTTCACTTGGCGCAACACCGCTGCCGAGCTGCAGCAATATGTCGAAGAGCTCACTCAAGGCGATTCGAAGGAATACTTCTGGCCAAACTTCTGGCCAAATACACCAGACATCCTCCACGCGGACCTACAGACAGGTAACCGTGCCACTTTTATCGGCCGCTACGTGCTCGCTGCCACGCTCTCATCCAATGTCGGCCTCTATGGTCCCGCCTACGAACTGCTCGACCATGAGCCCTTCCCCGGAAAAGAGGAAAATAACCATAGCGAAAAATATCAGCTCAAGGCCTGGGATCTCGATAAGCCCGGCAATATCCGCGCCGAGATCGCCCGTGTGAATGCCATCCGCAACGAGCACGAAGCCTTCCAGCGCACCTTCAACGTTCACTTTATTCCCTGCTCCAATAGCCAAATCATCGCCTATTTGAAACAGAACTTTGAAAAGACTGACCGCTTCATCGTCGTCGTGAACATGGACTGGGAAAACCAACAAGTCGGCACCCTCGACCTGACACCTGAAGCCCTCGGCTTTGGCCATACGGGCACCCTCCGCTTGGTCGATCAATTCGCCAACGCGCCCAAAGAATATCTCTGGGGTGATAAAACACCTTATCTAGAGCTAAACCCACACACCTGCCCCGCACATATATTCCAGATCATCGATTAAGGGACACAGACCCCGCATCCTGGCGGAATGCTTTACTGCCAATCCAGCCTACATGCCGGATAGAATGACTAAGTCTAAGAGCGGTCAAAGCAGGTTGACTCGTTCAGTCCACTTGCCAGCCCTACCCAGATTTTTTATAAGATATCTGATACTGTGCTTGGCTACATCTAAACCGAGTTGCCTCCCATTAAAAAGAGCAACCAACTCAAGGTTTAAAACTTTAAGCTTCGCGTTGGGATCAAGATCCTCGGGATACGTCGCCCCCTCGATGCGGATGATGTTTACCCAACTGGCATCCGGATCGGCTGCCTTGTTATAGCGTGAAGGTTCCGCTTCTTTATAATATGGGTTAAAGACCAAGACTGAATGGCTTCCCATGCCATTGGCTAAGGCGTCAAAGGAGACCAGTTCAAAGCCCTTTGATTGGAGTTGCTTCTCCAAAATCATTTGTAACTCACTGCCCAGCGGTGCCGTCGAATGCCATAATAAGCCCGCCGCGGGGTCTTGCCTATTAGACAACTGGTCCATCACCTGACCGGAGGCATCCAAGCGAAGCGCTGGAAATACATAGGCACGCTTCGGCAAGTCCGTGCGACCTGTCTGAAAGCTTCCATTTGCACTGGCCATAAAAGACCATTTGGGCATCTGCACGGAAGTGATGTCCGCATCACTGGCTAGTGCCGGCTCCCGGCTCTTACAGGCAGATAGGAGACAAGCTACGGCTAACAAAAAAAAGAGTCTGTGTTTCATAACAAAAAAAGTCTTCAGAAGTAAGGTCTAGAAGACAGAGGCCTATATAATAAGATGATTCGCTTAATTGGCGAGGATATCAATTGCCTGAATGCCAAGTCTACCACGATTGATCACCGCTCTTCCTCCGCTAAGGCTGCGAGGGACGGGTCTGCTATGAGTTGCCTGTTTCGCGATCATAGCAGAGACTTAGTTTCATCCAAAAAAAAAGAGCCGCCACAATGTGGCGGCTCTTAGAAAACTAACTAACAATAAAGGGTTACCACTGCCACCCAATACCAGCCTTGATGACAGACTCATCGAAGTCGCTTGTTGAAGCGGCACCGAAGTTGATCTGAACATTTTCGTTGATACGGCGTGAGTAGTTAATTGCCAAGCCAGTCTCACCTTCAAAGTGAGCTGCACTTACGTCAAGAGCCTGTGTCATACCAGGCAACACTGTAGTGTGCTGAAGCGCAGCAACCATCGCGATGCCACGGGCATTGCGGTCGATGTCTTCACGGTTAGTATTGATCTGTCTTTGCAAGTTTGCATCAGCTGCTGTGAAAGCGGCGGTGATAGCTACTTCACGAGCGTCTGTATAAGCGTTAGAAGTAGCGATTGCATCCAATTCAGCTTGGTCTACATAATTTTCAGTCGCAACAATTTCACCGTTGATGTAGACATCATCGGCTACAACAAACTCAAGATCCTGAAGTGTATTTGCAACAGCATCAACTGCTGTTATGTAGGAACGAGATGTAACGTCGTCGAGTACGCCGTTCTGATTCACGTCCTCAGCAAACTGGTCTAATTGACCATCACCATCAATATCTTCGTTGATCGCGTCGAAGAATAAATCACCATCAAGATCTTCATCAAAGAAATCGAAGCGGCCATCAAGATCGACATCGCGGTCGATACCGACTTCAAGTCCGTCACCGTCGAGGTCTTCGATATAATTTCCAACGTTGATATTTCCGTCACCATTGATGTCGAAGTCGATCGGTGCAGCATCAATCACACCATTACCGTTAACATCGGCGTCGCCGGCGCCCTGATAGTTAGTCTCGACAATATTTTGCTCATTAAGTAAGCTCTCATTATGGATGTCAAAGCGACCATCGTTATCATTGTCGACTTCAACGCCACGGTCAAAGTTGCCGTCATTGTCTAAATCTTCACTTGAGGAAATTACGCCATTCTGATCGACATCTCTTTCTAGGAGTTGATCAACAAATCCGTCGTTGTCGAGGTCTTGGCCATAATTTGCAGTTTGGATCACTCCGTCACCGTTGATATCGAGGTTGTAAGCTACGGTCTCAATAGTACCATCGCCATCAACATCGACTCCAATGCCAAGACCATGGTAATTAGCCTCGTCAATATTTGTCTCGTCGATATTGGTTTCATCATGGATGTCAAGGCGACCATCGCCATCAAAATCCTCACCACGGTCAAGGTTTCCATCTTGGTCAGTATTAGCAAGTCCAGCCTCGTTGACATCAAGGTTTCCATCGCGGTCAGTATCTTCTCCTAGAGCAAAGGGTCCAAATTGCGCCTCAATGGAAGTATCTTGGTGGAAGTTGCCGTTGGCATCTTCAATATCAAGAGCAGTGCCAATTGCACCATCTCCATCAATGTCTAATTGGTAGGTTCCAGTCTGTATCACGCCGTCACCGTTAATATCAATGTCAATAGCGTTACCCCAGCCATCAACACCACCAGCACCTTGTTCGACGATGTTCGACTCATCATACATCTCAAATACACCATCGCCATCAGCGTCAGTCTCTATACCGACATCTTGAAAGCCGTCGCCATCAGCGTCTTGATTAGCAGTGTCTGAAAAAACCAGTCCGCTAATATTTGTGAAGTTATTTGAAAATTGGGATTGCGCCCCAACCGGCGAAACACCCACCAGCCCAAGGGCCAGCAAGCTAGTTATTAATTTTTCGTGTGTTGTTTTCATTTTGTATTGTTTATTGTTTATTGTATGTTTTCAGAAAAACCACGCCTCTTGTGCGTAGGTGAATGGGGCATGCCGTGAGGAATACCGGGAAAGTTTATTGTTTGGTGATTTAGCAGGTGAGCAGTGTATTGCCCTGATGACATGACTTATAAAATCGAGATAAATTATTTTTTCTATTAATATAAGCTTGAGTAGAAATCCTAGTTCTGTTGGGTCCGTGCAGAGGACGAAGGCCTGTTAAGAAACTTTGGCCTCGGATGCAGCAGTTTTGCTAGCAGGAAACTGTGCAATATTCACAGATTGAGAGCCTTTCGAATGAGCGGTTAAAACAGCTGAAGCTAACGTACTAGTGGTCACTCCAGCTTTAAGCGCTTCCGCTTGAAGATAGGAGATCACTTCTTCACTAAGACTTAATGAAAAAGGTTTAAGGTTCTGTTGCCCTGATGACATGTTTATGAAATATAGATACAGTAGTACTTCTAGGAATAATTTGTTACTAGAAAGCCTACCGCTGACTCCCAGTCAAGTAAATTTCTAGAAAAATTCACTGCTATTTGCTAATTTTAATTAGGTAGATAAAAAATCTTATCTGATGATTCGTGTCCTAATTGGATATGCTTCGGGCGTCCTCTAACTAAAATCCAACATTTTTTTTAAAAAATCACTATTTATGAACCTTTACTTGCTGTTGGTAATTCGCTGAATAGGTTTCGCTCATCCGCAAGGGACTAACTTTTGCGTTTTAATATTATGAGTTCTAAAAAACAGCTAAATTGCTGGATACCAAATACTACGCACGACGCTATTGAGGCTCGCGCTAAAAAGCTTGGGATGCGAGCTTCTGCATATGGATCCCTCATCCTCAACAGCTGGTCAGAGTCGGGTAAAGGTCTCACAGAAATCGAGACAGAGTTAGAAAAGCTTAAGAAAAAATAGGGTATTTAAACTTTTTTTGAATATCACCCCACCCATAGACAAAAGTGCATAGGTGAGTCCCCATCGCTCGAAAGGTCGGTGTCCTCTGCTGCCCTAATACCTTCTTGGCCAAAATCATTGCTGTTATAGGTCGCTTGCCATTCCAGATTACCATTTAGGTCGTATTTGACGATGTAGGCCTCCCATTGATCTGGTCTGACTCAGCCAACCTGTGCGGTATAGGAACATTCATCGCCCGTTCCGGCCGAGATATTGCAACCGCCAAACCAGGACTCCCCTGCAGTTTATATGTTTTTCCTGGCTTACTGGTAAATGTCGTGGTCAGGGAAGAACTACTAGACTCCCAGCTTGAGTCCGTGATTTTGGTTGAATCACAATGCGCCGGCGCCAGGAACGGTAAGGCAATTGCAATGAATTTACCTACTATCTAGAATTGTTGGGAGGTTCGTAGCGATTCTTATAGTCGAGGTAAGAGGATTGCCACGTATCTAATCTTTACTGCGCATAGCTTCTGCTTGCCATGCTGAATCGCACCTTCAGTCTGGCGACCCGATGTCGACAAAAGATACCGAATTCGTCCACCTGCACGTCCATACAGACCACAGTCTGTTGGATGGTTGTAGCCGGACAGATAAGCTCTGTGCCCGCGCCGCGGAACTCGGGATGAAGGCGCTTTCGATCACCGATC
>Ga0302121_10001060_pt1 | contig 13826 bp, 16 predicted proteins | sample CB21_surface_MG_FD_203120 | JGI IMG/M metagenome (GOLD analysis project Ga0302121, IMG submission 203120) | Marine microbial communities from Western Arctic Ocean, Canada - CB21_surface | ecosystem: Environmental > Aquatic > Marine > Oceanic | place: Canada: Western Arctic Ocean | collected... | reverse complement strand
CCTCTGCATTAATCCTGCATTCGATGGCATGACCTGAAAATGTAATATCTTCTTGTCTTAAACTTAGTTTTCCGGTGGAGGCAATTTCTATCTGTCTTTTAACAATATCTATGCCAGTTACCGCTTCAGTAACAGGATGCTCTACTTGTAATCTAGTGTTCATTTCTAAGAAAAAGAACTCTCCATCTTCATAAATAAACTCCAAAGTACCTGCACCTTCATATCCAAGTTGGGAAATACTTTGGACACAGGTATTTAACAAATCTTCCCTCTGTTTGGCTGTAATGACAGGACTAGGGGACTCTTCGATTACTTTTTGGTGTCTTCTTTGAATAGTACAGTCCCTTTCTCCAAGATGTACCGTATTATCTTTTCCATCTGAAAGTATTTGAACTTCAATGTGTCTTGGGTTTTTGAAATATTTTTCAATAAACACCTCATCATTATTAAAAAACTTTTTGGCTTCATTTTTAGCAATTTGTAAATTTTCCAATAATTCAGAATCTTTTTCTACAATTTTCATTCCTTTTCCACCACCACCACCAGCAGCTTTGATCAGAACAGGGTATCCGATCTTATTAGCAATTTCTTTAGCCTCATTAATTTCGGAAACTCCTTTTTCAGAACCTTTAATGACGGGTAATCCTAATTCTTTAGCGATTTTTTTAGCTTGGATTTTATCACCCATCTTATTAATTAATGCAGAGCTGGGTCCAATAAATTTAATCTTATGATCTTCTAAAATTTTAACAAAATTATAATTTTCTGATAAAAAACCATAACCAGGGTGAATGGCATCAGCACCAGACAATTCAAAAGCAGAGATAAGAGCTTGTACGTTTAGATAGCTGTCTTGTGCTTTGTGAGGCCCTACGCAAATACTTTCATCCGCCATTTGGACATGCATCGACTCACTATCGACATTGGAATGAATAGCAACGGACTTAATTCCTAATTCTTTACATGCACGAATAATTCTAACTGCTATCTCACCACGATTGGCGATTAAAATTTTTTTAATCATGAGTTATTTTATTTTTGCTAGAATTTGGTCGAATTCTATTGCTTCACCATCTTTGACACATACTTCTTTTAACTCACCATCTGCAGTAGCTTGAATATGGTTCATGGTTTTCATGGCTTCAATAATTAATATAGTCGCTCCTTTTTTAACTTTAGTTCCTACTGTAACAAATGGTTTTGCACCAGGTTCTGCTGCAAGGTAAGCAGTTCCGACCATAGGACTTTTGATTAAGTGAAGAGATGGATCTTCTACCGGTTCGTTGGCTGCAACGGTGGCTGTAGGAGCAGCTGTCAATGGTGCAGAGGCTGCGGTAGTTGCTTTTGTTTCTTTTCCAACTTTAATAGAAATGTCTCCATCTTTATAACTAAGGCTCGTTAGTTTAAATTCTTCCAAGTACCCAGATAGGGTTTTAATTAAATCTTTATTTATTTTCATCTTTAATAATTCTTTCTATCGCATCAACGGCTAAAATATAACTATTCAATCCAAATCCGCAAATAATTCCATTCATCGATTTACTAATCATTGATTTGTGGCGAAATTCTTCTCTAGCAAACACATTGGAAATATGAACCTCAATTTTAGGAATGTTCAGCGTATTTAAGGCATCCAATATAGCAACCGAAGTATGAGTAAACGCAGCGGCGTTAATAATTAAACCATCCGCGCTTTCTGATATTTCTTGAATTTTTCCAACCAATTCTCCCTCAATATTAGATTGATAAAAATCTGCAGTTATTTTTTTTGGCTGACAGTGGCTATCCACTTCTTTTTTAATTTCGTCTAAAGTCAAATGTCCATAAATATCAGGCTCTCTTTTGCCTAATAAATTTAGATTTGGACCGTTGATAATTTGTATTTTTAAGGTCATATAGCTTTGGGATTAATTATAATAAAAACTATGGAAATACAATTAAATGGAAATGCATATCCATTAGACAAAGAATGCAATATTGATGATTTCTTGAGCAAGCTTTCTATTGATAAGACCAAAGTTGCAATTGAATTGAACAAAAGTGTCGTTCCTAAAGATAAATACTCTGTTACCAAATTAGCTCATAAAGATGTTGTGGAAATAGTAACCTTTATAGGAGGAGGGTAAATGTCAGATATTTTTAAAATTGGTGAACGAACTTTTAATTCTCGCTTAATTGTAGGAACGGGAAAATATAAAGATTTACAAGAAACTGCAGATGCAGTGAAAGCGTCGGGCGCTGATATTGTAACGGTTGCGGTAAGAAGAGTTAATATCACCGACACGAAAGAACCTTTGTTAATGGATTTTATTGATCCTAAAAAAATTACCTATCTTCCTAATACGGCAGGATGTTTTAATTCTGAAGATGCTTTGAGAACATTAAGATTAGCCAAAGAAAGCGGAGGCTGGAATTTGGTAAAACTAGAGGTTTTAGGAGATGAAAAAACATTATACCCCAACATGAGAGAAACTTTAGTGGCAGCTGAAATATTAGTGAAAGAAGGTTTTGAAGTTATGGTCTATTGCTCGGATGATCCTATTGCATGCAAACAGTTAGAAGAAATTGGTGTGGCAGCCATTATGCCTTTAGGTTCTTTAATTGGATCCGGACAAGGAATTCCTAATAAATTAAATATAGAAATTATTAAAAAACAATCCAAGGTCCCAGTTATTGTCGATGCAGGAATTGGTACTGCATCTGATGCTGCAATTGCTATGGAACTAGGTTGTGATGGAGTGTTAGTAAACTCTGCAATAGCCAAAGCTCAAAATCCTATTCTAATGGCAACCTCTATGAAGAATGCTGTAATCGCTGGAAGACAATCCTATTTATCAGGCAGAATGGACAAAATTAATATTGCCTCACCATCTTCTCCGGTTAAAGGAAAAATTAACTAAAGCTATCTTTTTTTCTGTTTAGCTTTTTTTATTGCTTGCTTGGCTTTTACCTTCTTGTTTGCTACTTTTTTTTTCTTTTCAAACGTAATAACTGGACCGTATTTTTTTTTTTGGATCACTAGGTAATGAAAATAATAAAATACTAATCACTAAAGATATAATCCCAAACCATTCGAAGCCTTCTAACCTAGATACGATGCTAGGAATAATTGGTAATGCAATGTACCAGGCACTTTTATTAGAGTCGTAAAGTCTTCTAATAGCAACACCAAGATAGGGAAGTAAACTTCCCAAAGAAAAAGCGTACATTACCCACATAACTCCCTTGCCTGCATTGAAAAAGAGCATGGAGAAAGTTAAGAGAAAAATAATTGAGTAATAAAATAATACAAAGAACCAAAATTCAGACTTAGTCGCTCTTCCAGAAAAGGTAGCATATTTTACGTAGGTGTTTTTTATCGAATTAAAAAATTTCATATTTAAGGACTTGTTCTATTGAAGTTTAGAGTCGTAATTTTCAGGATTGTTATTTTTATTATTACGTATCGTCATGACAGCGGAAATACCTATAACTAAAAAAACTGATGAAAAAATTATAACTAAGTTTTTCTTTTCAAAGAAATCAAAAAAAGCACCCAGTACTGTTAGTGTTATCAACAATACAGACACAGTAATTTGATAATGTACAACATTTTTGTGTTTTTGTTTGATTTCAGTGCTCATTTCCATTTCTGCTCTTAAAAAATCTCGTATGGAAAAGAAATCAGTCAAAATATTATCTTCATTTACCACAGGCATATGACGAATATTTTTATTTTTCATTATTGCAATAATTGAATCAATACTGTCATCTAATTTGGCGGCAATGATTTCACTAGTCATGATTTCTTTAGCAGTGGTTAAATCAGCATCTTTTGCCTCCACCACAAGTTTAGTTACTATATCCCTCTCCGAGACAATTCCCACTAGCTTGTTTGCATTATCAACAATGGGTACTGCACCAATACTTCGCTCTTTTAAAGCTAAAGCAATTTCGCTAATAGGTGTGTCCGGTTGGAAATAAAAATTTTCTTTATTATCTTTTAATTTCCTAAGATCTAATATTTTCATAAAATATTTTTAACTTATATTTGTATAATTTTTAAGACAAATGTAATGTTTATTTTAGACCATGAAAAGCAAATTTGTCATTGAAACTGGAAATACTTCTTGGTGGAAAAATGTCAAATATCGGAGAAAAGCTGCTGAAACTATACGTAACTACCGAAAATTAGGCTATAAGTTAAAAAAAATGAAGACTTATCGGGTTAGTGGCCCCAATACCCTTATTTATTCTGATTACGAACTTAGCTAGCTGTGGATTCTACCGTTGTTATAAATTAAATTTTTACTTTGTAGATTGGTTTTCAAATATTTTATTTATTTCAAATAAGCCATTTAATTTAACCCAATATAAAGATGCTAAATTTGAAAGAACACATAGAGTGCTAAGGTCTATTTCTTCCATTACATTTCTTGCCTGACTAGCACATATTATTTGACCAATAAATTTATCACTTGTGATAATGGGGGCGTATATTGCCGAGCCAGCACGAAATGTTTTCAAAATTTTAACAAAAGATTTATGTGTATCTGTATTGGGAAGAATTAATCTTTTTTTATTTTTGATTACCCAGCCTGGATGACCCACGTTTGTATCCAATATCATATAGTGTTGTTCGGGCGCGTAATTTTGAGGACCTATTAAAATTTGTTTATTATCATCAATCAAAATAAAAGACCCACAGGCAAATTGATTTTTTTCATCGCTTTTTAAATTTCCCGACTCCAATGCTCTAGATCTATTTCCCAATTTCTCAGATGAAAATTTTGTAATTAATTTAATAACATTCTCAAAAGATTTTTGCTCTTCCAATTCTGTTACAAGCTTGGGTATATCTTTAAAATAATCTCTCATATTACTTAACTAATATTGTACTTATAATCGGAAATAGAATTAATAAAAATAAAAAAAATAAAAAAATTAAAACAAAAGGTATACTACCGATCATTATTTCTGCTATCGGTCTTTTTGCAATACCACTTATGACGTAAAGATTCATTCCCAAAGGTGGAGTAATTAAAGCTATTTCCATATTTACAATAAATATTATAGCAAACCATATCGGTTCAATACCAAGAGCCTCCACAACAGGAAATAAGATTGGCACAACTATATAGATAACCGACACAACTTCTAATATGCATCCCAAAATAAATAACAATAGCATTATTAAAATTATGAAAACAAATTGACTAACATCATAATCTGAAATAATTTTAACTAATTGATCGCTAATTTGCATTGTTGTAATCGCATGACCAAGAACCATTGACCCTGCAATTAACAATAAAATCATGCAAGTTGAATGAAGACTTTCTTTGAAAATATCTAAAATATCTGTAATTTTTAATGTTCTGTACCAAAAAAAACCAAGCAAAAAAGCAAGCAAAACACCAATACCCGCAGCCTCTGTCGGAGTAAAAAATCCTGCATAAATTCCTCCAACAACTATTATTGGTAAGCATAGAGCTGGAAATGCTTTTTTTGTGAGTTGGTAACGAACTTGAAATGACGCTTTTTCCAACTTTATTCGCTTGTTATTAAACCCATCTTTTAAAATTACATAAATACATAGCATTAGAACTAAAATTAAACCTGGAATTAAACCCGATATAAATAACTTACCTATAGAAACCTCGGTTATTGAAGCGAATAACAACATCGGTATTGATGGTGGTATCAATATACCTAACGTTCCTGATGCCGCTATAAGGCCATATGTGAATTTACTATCATACCCCCTGTTAATCATTGGAGGTCCAGCAACGATTGACATGCTTGCAGCATTTGCAACTGAACTACCTGTTATACTTGCTCCAATAGCACATGTAATCACTGTAGAGACTGCCAGACCACCGGGCAAATGGCCAACCCATTTTGTAACTGTTTCAAATAACAATTCAGTTACATTTGCTTTTCGAAGGATTTCGCTCATTAATATAAACATTGGGATTGCAGTTAAAAGAAAGGAATTATTTGATTCAAATATTGTTTGAGGCAAGCTAATAAAAGCGCTCGAACCCTCAAAAAACAAATAAAACAAGAAACCCACAACTCCAAGCCCAATTCCAACAGGGATACCAGTTGCAATTACCATGAGAATGCTAATGAATAAAATAAATAATAGCATCAATTAATTTTCTTTATTGTTTTTACAATTCTTAAAAAAAATTCCAAAGAAAGGGCAAAAAAACCAAAAGGTATTGTTAGCTGTGGTATCCAAAGGGGTATTCGAAGTTCACTAACAGAAACAACTCCCAGGATGTAAGATAACTCGATTAATTTACATCCATAAAAAAAAACAATTAAACAAAATAGCAGGCCAATAGTATCTGAAAAAATTTTCATTAATCTTCTGTATTTGTTTGAAAATAGCTGAGTTAGAAGATTGATTTCTAAATGCTTGTTTATGCGCAAAACATAAGCAGACCCAAAAAAAGCAACACAAGAGATCATGTATGTTACTATTTCAAGAGACCATATAGTAGGCTTGTTAAATACAGACCTCGCTATAACTTCATAAATTACAGATGTGGTTAAAATAATAAAAGCAATTATAGCGATATTTTGAAAAAATAAAGATAAACGAGACACTTGCGTGTCAAAGAAATTTAACATTTAAGTGTCTCGTTTTTAGATTATTATTTTAATGAAGCAACCCAGTCATAAAGATCTTTCTCTTGACTAGTGGCTTTTTTCAACCAGCTTTGTTTTACAGGTTCTAATTTATCAGCCCAAACTTTTTTTTGGGAAGAGTTTAAAACTGTTACATTTATTTTTGATTTCAAAAATTTCATGCTTTTTACATCTGCCTCAGCTGCTTTAGATACAGACCATTTCATTACTTCGTTAGATGCTTCAAGTAATGCTTTCTGATTTTTTTTTGAAAGATTATTGAATTTATCTAAATTCATATTCACAGCAAATACACCAAAACCAGCACCTGCAATCGTTGCATATTTACCAGTTTCCCATAATTTTCTTTTATGAATTGACGTTAGCCCTGTAATAGCCGCATCAAGAGTTCCGTTCTGCAAACTTAGATACATCTCACCTGGTGACATTGTTACTGGTGATCCTCCTAGTGCTCTTATACTTTCTGATGCAAGCGCACTGTACGTTCTGATTTTCTTACCTTTAAAATCAGATGGATTTACAATTTTTGATGGACTTGTTAAATCAAATAATGACCCGTAAAAAATAACACCTAGCGGTTTCATTTTTCTTTTTTCCATTACTTTAGTGTAATATTTAAACAGTCTTTCATTATTATCCCAGGCTTTACCTGCTTGTTCCACATTCTGAATTAAAAATGGAACATCATTGATTTCTGAAATAGTATCTTTAGTCCAAACACCAAACAAATTATAACCAATTTCCAATGCCCCTGATACTACAGCTGATGGAACGGCCTTAGTTGAATATAGTTGTTTAGCTGGAAATACTTTGATTTCAATTTCACCGTTAGTTTTACTTGCAACTTTTTCAGCAAATAATTTTTGCGCACCTGTTAAATGGTGACCAACCGGCAAAGAACCAGAGTATTTCATTGTTGTTTTTGCTACTGCAAAATTGCTAAAAAACAAAATTGCAACAATTAATGTAAGTATTTTTTTCATTTATTTCCTTATTTTGTATGAAGATGTTTAAACTCCTCATTTTTTAATAAAAATGAATATGATTTAATAGTAATGAAAAATAAATATTAAAAAACCCTACCAAATTTTAGCAATAGTTATTGGTAGTTTTAAATGTTTTTTTTATGCTATTTTTGGAAATAGCTGTTTTTTAGAAAAGTAAAAAAGTTTATAAATTTATATTTTTGTCAAAAGCAGTTATTTTAAAACATTAATAAAAGGAGATGCTCAAAATGAAAAAAACAATAGGTTTACTATTTTCTATAATATATCTTAGCTTATCAACCAGTGTTGGCGCAGTGGAGATAAAATTAAGATTAGGATCAGGACACCCTGTTGGGTTATTGGCCTACACAAAAACTGCAGCTGACTGGTTTGCTCCTGAATTAAAAAAAAGGATTGAATCAAGAACCAAGCACACTGTAAAAATTCAAGAATTACACGCTGGACAAGTTGCTAAGGTTACCGAGGTGCTAGAAGCTACTAGAGATGGATTGTTAGATATTGGTTTTACTTCCCATATATTTGAACCGTCCAATGGTTTTGTTAACAACTTTACTTTAATGTTACCTTTCAATTCTCCGGATGCAAGAATTGTTACAAAAGCTGCATTGAAAACCTATAAAAAATTTCCGGAATTAACCTCTTACTTTGAAAAAGACTTTAACCAAAAATATCTTGGCGGTGCTTGTCTTGCAAATTATGGTGTTGGAACTAACTTTAAGTGGTCTAAATTTTCAGACTTAAAAGGCCACAAAATAGCTGGTGCAGGTATTAATCTTGATTGGATTAAAGGTGCAACTCCTGTTGCCTCTAACTTAAACAAAGCTTATCAGTCTATTCAAACGGGTGTGTATGAAGGCTATTTGTCCGCATCTCCTTGGTGGTATGCCTTTAAGTTAAATGAGGTAGCTCCTTATTATACTAAAACAGATTTTGGTGCTCAATATTTCAATTCTGTTTCAATTAATAAAAACGCTTACAATAAACTACCAAAAGATGTTCAGAAGATTATTGTAGAGCTTGGAGAAGAATGGTCGATGGTCACTGCTGAGGTTTGTGCAAATAATGATGCAATGGGTTTAGACAAGCTAAAAAAGCTTGGAGTAAATGTATCAGTTGTATCTGAGCAGGCAAAAATAGAATGGGCTACTGCTTTAAAAGACTTTCCAAATAAAATGGCTCAAGAACTTAACAAAAGAGGCTATAGAGGAAGTGAAATTCTAAAATTCTATATGGCTGAAGTTGAAAAGTTGGGTCACAAATGGCCTTACAGATATCAAATTAATTAATTTGAAAAGAAGCAATCCAGGGCTAAATAAAATTTAGCCCTGGATTAAAAAAAAAATGATTCTCGAAAAAATTAATAATATAAATAATAGGTTTATAAAATCTCTCAAGTATACTGCCTCTTTTGCTCTACTTTTATTAGGTTTGTTAATTTTATTTGATGTTGTGATGCGATCGTTTGTTAACAGACCAGTCATTGGGGTTACGGAAGTAATTGCAAACTCAATAGTAATCATTGCCTTCTTTCAAATTGCATACACCACTTCAATTGGAGGTATGATAAGATCAGAATATCTAATTCAAAAAGCACCTCACAATATCTACTGCATTTTGGAAATTTTATCTTTAGTGCTGGGCATACTTTTTTTTGGCTTAATAGCCTACGCTTCCTTTGAGCCAACTCTTAATGCGTATGTGAGAAATGAGTTCGAGGGTCATGCCTCATTTCGATTTCCTACTTTTCCTGTAAGAGCATCTATTTTTTTATGCTCAATTATCACAGCTTTTACATATTTTTTAAAAATGTTATTATTTATTTCAAACATAAATTCAAACAAAACCAAAACTAGGAAATAATAAAAAATGGGCGGACCAGAATTTGCTTTTTCAATACTTGTAATTTTATTAATTCAAATTTTAATTAGCGTGCCAATTGTTTTGGCTTTGGGCATAACAAGCTTTTTTGGATTGGCTTATCTTGTTGGTGATTTTAATGTAGCGGTTTCATTGTTGTCCAACACTTCTTATGAGGCAATAAGAAATTATGTTTTTGCTGTTATTCCTTTATTTGTTCTGATGGGAGAATTAATTTCAAAATCAGGAGCCGCAAAGGATTTGTATGTAATAATTAATCGCTCCCTTACCAAAATTCCAGGAAGGTTAGCTTTAGCTACGGTTATAGGAAATGCAGTTTTTGGAGCCGTCACTGGAGTTTCAATCGCCTCAGCAGCAGCCTTTTCTAGAATTGCATATCCTGAAATGGTATTTGCAAAATACAACAAGGCAGTAGCACTTGGTTGTATTGCGGGTAGTGCATCCTTAGGTATGTTAATCCCTCCAAGTATTTTATTAATTGTATGGGGTGTTATAGCGGAAGTATCTATAGGAAAACTATTTGTTGCTGGAATTATACCAGGAATTCTTTTGGCATTAATGTTTGGTTTGTTTATTGTTGTCTTTGCAATTTTTAAACCTGAACTTTTTGGTTCGACTAAAGCAAAGAGTCTAAATACAAATCAAACTGCTACAAGATCTGAGATTATTGGATCTGTTGGAGTTGTTTCTTTAATTGTAATTGTGCTAGGTGGAATTTGGTTTGGTATCTTTACACCGACAGAATCTGCAGGAATAGGAGCCTTATTTGCTCTTATATTGGCTTTAGTAAAGAAAACTAGTTGGAAAGAGATAGGTGAATCTATTCTAGAAACTGGAAAAATTTCTGCGCCAATTTTGTTTTTATTAATAGCAGCACAAATGTATGCAAGATTACTGGCGATGGGTGGCATTACAGAAGTAATTCAAAATTTTTTTACTTTTTTTGGAAATGACTTTATAACAGTTTTGTCAATCATGGTTATTACATGGTTTGTTCTAGGAATGTTTATAGATTCCGTTTCTATAATTTTATTGACAGTTCCGCTATTTGCACCAATTTCGAGTTCCTTAGGCTATGACCCTATTGCATTTGCAATTATTGGTATTGTAGCTATCGAAGCCGGACTTTTAACTCCACCCTTGGGTCTGTGCGTCTATACAGTTAAGGGAAGTATTTCAGATCCAGAGGCAACCTTAGGAAAAATTTTTTTTGGCGCAATTCCTTATTGGGGAATATTAATAATTTTAGTTTTTTTAATTGCCTTTTTCCCTGGCCTTGCTACCTGGCTTCCTAACTTGATGTGATAAATCTATAACCGCTATTCTTGCGGAACCTCAAATACTGACAACTCAATACTAGTATAGTTTCTTCAAATATCTTTTAATAACTACTCTCAATATTTGGTAGTATTTTTAAATAGTTTTTTTTATTTCTTTTTTAATAAAATATAAAAATAAAAATATAACAGGAGATATAAAATGGCACGTAAAATTGTAGATTTGAGTTTAACAGTTGAAGACAATATGCCGGCACACAAACTTTTTCAAAGTCCAGTATATTTACCAGCACTTACCCATGAGACAACTTTAAGTTTTGGTTTGGGAACTAAAGAAGACCCAATGACATTCCAAACAAATTATATTGGAATGTTAGACCATGTTGGAACGCACGTTGATGCCTTTAGACATGTCAATCCAAAAGGAAAACCAATCGATCAAATGCCTTTAGATTTGTTTATGGGAAAAGCTGTATGTCTTGATTTGCAACACATTAAGGATCTTGAACACATAACAGTTAAGCATATGGAAGAAGCTGAAAAAAAATCGGGTGTAAGCGTAAATGGACATATTGTTTTGCTTTGCACTGGTTTTCATAAAAGAAATTATGCTGACAGAAAGCAAATCGTATGGGGAAATCCTCAGCTTACAGCTGAAGCTACCCAGTGGTTGTTTGATAAAGGATCTAAAATGCATGGTGTTGAAGGCCCATCTACAGATAGCCCTGCAGAAAATACTTTTGCCCAACATCGACTATGTAGAGATTTGGGAATAAGTCACTTTGAATGGCTAGTTAATTTAGAAGAGCTAGTAGGTAAGGGTGAATTTGAATTTATGGGTTTGCCAATAAAATTTAAAGATGGTTCTGGCTCACCTGTGAGAGCTGTAGCAATTTTGGATGAATAAATAAAAGTGAAATCTCTTAACTTTTTAAGTATTAGTGAACTTTCTAATTTAATTAAAAGTAAAGAAATCTCACCTGTAGAGCTTCTAAAGCAAACCCTTGATAATTTAGAAAAAGTTGAAAAAAAACTCAATACTTTTGCTTATTTAGATATTAAGGGTGCCCAAAAGTTAGCAAAAAAATCTGAAGAAAGAATGCTCTCGAATAGCTTACTTTCAAAAGTTGATGGAATACCCACGTCAATAAAGGATTTGATTGCTCAAAAAGATGTACCTTTAAGGTTTGGTTCAAAAACTACTCCAGACAAGCCATCAGAATTTGACGCTCCATCAGTAGAACGACTAAGAAATGCAGGGGCTGTTTTGTTAGGAAAATCTACAACTAGCGAATTTGGATGCAAAGCCGTTGGGGATAGTCCTCTTACAGGCATTACCAGAAATCCATGGAATACAGACTTAACACCAGGTGGGTCTAGCTGTGGTGCAGCAGCAATGGTATCTGCTGGTATAGTTCCTTATGCGCTAGGAACGGATGGAGGTGGGTCCATTAGAATACCAGCCTCATTGACAGGTTTATTTGGAATAAAAGCAAACTTTGGAAGAGTTCCTGTATATCCTGCTTCCGCAACACCCACATTAGCTCACGTAGGGCCATTAACAAGAAATGTCAAAGATGCTTGCATAGTTTTAAAATTAATTTCTGGATCTAATTGGAAAGATCCATTTTCTGTTTCTGAAAAAACTCCTGATTTTGAAAAAGAGATAACCGAAAAGAAAAAGTTTAAGATTGCGTGGAGTCCTACGCTTGGCTATGCAAAACCAGATAGTGAGATATTAGAAAAAATAAATGTAGCAATAAAAAATATTTCATCTTTAGGTCATGAGGTAGAATTAGTTGAAAATATTTTTGACAAAGACCCTGTGGATTTGTGGAATGCTGAATTTTATGCTGGGGTAGGAACAAAATTAAAACAAGTAATAGAAAACAATCCTGATCTTATAGACCCTCCTATCTTAGAGGTTCTTAAAATTGCAATTACACAAGAAATGGGAAATTATTACGGATCTGTTTTTGAAAGATATGCTCTTAGAGAAAAAATAAGATCTTTCTTTGAAAATTATGATTTATTAATTACACCCACTATTCCCTGTGCAGCATTTAAAGCTGGTCAGGATGTTCCAGACAATTTTCCGGACAGAAACATTGTTTCATGGGTTTATTATACATATCCATTTAATCTAACAGGCCAACCGGCAGCCTCAATCAATGCAGGCTTTACTAAAACAAACTTACCTATCGGCATGCAAGTAATATCAAAAACTAACAGAGAATCTGACATACTCAATCTTTGTAAACAATTTGAAGATAATTTTATTGACTTAAACAAGAAACCAAAAATTTAAACAATATTTGCTTCAGCCCATTCCTTTAAAGTTTGTTTAGAATCTTCTGTAAGTTTGTAAAATTTTATTCTCTTATCTTTTGCACATGGATATTTTAACAGTAAATTCATAGCTACCGCCTCATTTAAAATCGTTTGTATCGTCGTTCTTTTTCCAATGGGATTGGGAATTTTTTCACATAAAGATTCGAAACTTTTCATCTTTCCAATTGAAACTTCTAGAATAATTATAAAATGAAGTCTCGATGCATAAAAAAATTTTGTAAAAGTATTTGTAGATAATGAGAAGTTATATATGTTAACCAAAACTCTCGACTTATAATATTCTAGATCGGAGTGAAGTGGCTTCTTAAGAAGTTTATCAGCTTTGTTAAATTTTTTTTTACTACCTAAACTTATAAGATTTGACATAAGGATTTTTAAAGAATGGATAGCGTATTGGCAAGCGCAATTAATTAAGCATTTGCTTATATTATTTTTATATTATGCAAAACACACACATTAAAAAATTAAAAATTAAAAAATATTAATATTAATATCTAATTGATGATATGGGCTATGAACTAGCTAGTATTATTATCTTCGTTATTATTCAGTAAGCGTCGATATTTATATTTGCAGAGTATTAAAAAATGTCTGATAAAATAGAACTAGATACCGGAACAGAATTGCCCAGCTCCTTTGTATTAACCGAAGAGTTCAAAAGCATCTTTAATAC
>Ga0302121_10001045_pt1 | contig 13974 bp, 16 predicted proteins | sample CB21_surface_MG_FD_203120 | JGI IMG/M metagenome (GOLD analysis project Ga0302121, IMG submission 203120) | Marine microbial communities from Western Arctic Ocean, Canada - CB21_surface | ecosystem: Environmental > Aquatic > Marine > Oceanic | place: Canada: Western Arctic Ocean | collected... | reverse complement strand
TTATTGACGATCTACAAGCTGCGGCTGGTGGTAACGTTTCTATCGTAGGCGTTTTTGGCGGATGTGAGTACGTTTCATCTACAACAGGTAAACCCACTTGGTCCAACTACTGGCCGGGTTCCGGGGCAAATACAGCGCACCCGGTCAAAGCTTTTGTGTATGATGATCCAAATCAATTGTTCCAGATTGCTACATCTAATGTTGTAGGTGGTCAGGACACTGAAGCGGAAGTACGCACCAGCGTGTTTGCAAACATTGCGTTTGCAACAGGTAACTCTGGCTCAACTGCAACCGGGCTTTCATCTGCAACCGCAGATTTGAACACGGTAAACACTACCAACACTTTGGCACTGCGGATTATGGGCATTCAAGACGATGCGGGTAATTCCGATTTCACTGAAGCGGGTATCCCATTAATCGTTCGTATAAACAACCACTTCAATGCGCCTACTGGCTCCATTGCGGCGGGCACTGTTTCTACAACTGGCGTATAAGGAAGGGTAATATAAAATGGCTATTTCTCGCGCACAACTAGCAAAAGAGCTAGAACCGGGCCTTAACGCCTTGTTTGGCTTAGAGTACGACCGCTACGAAAACGAGCATGCTGACATCTTTGACGAAGAAAGTTCTGACAGAGCTTTTGAGGAGGAAGTTATGCTCGGAGGTTTCTCAACGGCTCCTGTGAAAAGTGAAGGTTCTGCCATCACTTTTGACGATGCTCAAGAAACTTACACAGCACGTTATACTCACGAAACTATCGCACTGGCGTTCTCTATCACAGAGGAAGCTATCGAAGACAACTTGTACGATCGTTTGGCGTCTCGTTACACCAAAGCTCTGGCTCGCTCTATGGCGCAGACAAAGCAGATCAAAGCCGCAGCGATTCTGAACAACGCGTTCACCGCTGGTGTTAGTGCAATTGGTGACGGCGCAGCCTTGTGCTCCGCGGCTCACCCCTCGTTGTCTGGCAACCAGACAAACCTTCTAGCCGTCGCAGCCGACCTCAACGAGACTTCTCTTGAGCAAATGCTGATCGACGTTGCAGGTTTGACTGACGAGCGTGGTCTAAAGATCGCTGTTCGTGGCATGAAGTTGATTATCCCTAAAGAACTGCAATTTATTGCAGAGCGGGTTCTTAACTCCAATCTCCGCCCCGGCACAGCGGACAACGACGCAAATGCGATGAAGAACATGGGTATGTTGCCTGAAGGGGCCGCAGTTAATCACTTCCTTACAGATAGTGATGCCTATTTCATCAAAACTGACGCACCTAACGGCTTTAAGCTCTTTAATCGTTCACCAATCAAGACCGCTATGGAAGGCGATTTTGACACTGGTAACATGCGATTTAAAGCCCGTGAGCGCTACAGCTTTGGCGTATCTGACTGGCGTTCTGTGTTCGGTACTCCCGGCGCAGCATAAATACGGAAGTTTACTTTCTGTGTTAAGGGGGAGGCGGTCTTTGGATCGCCTCTTTCTTTTTGTTTTCACATGTTGTATTGTACTCATATTCCCTGACAGCCGCATTCTGTGGCTGACTAACCCAGACAGGAGATTATTATGGGTACTACAACTTTTTCTGGCCCGATTCGGGCAGGCACAATCAAAGATACAACAGGCACTACTGTAGGCACTAATGTTGCCAACGTGGGCCAAGTTGTTATGGCGCAGACCTTTTCAACAGGTGTTGCCTTAGACGGCGGGGCTTCTGCCGCAAACTCAACTTCTGTTGTTATCCCAGCAAACTCCCAGATCGTTGATATCGTCCTTGACGCTGTTGGCGCTATGGTAGGTGCGACTTGCGTCTTTAGCATTGGTGACGTAGCTGGCGGAAACGCAACTTACTTGAATGCTTTTTCGATTACAGTAGCCTCCGGCGTGGGTCGTAAGTACCCTACAACTGAAGCTGGCGGCGCATTAATCTGGGCAGACACAGGCGCTTCGGACTTACGGCTAACTTGGACTTCTACCGGAGCAACCAGTAACGGCGAAATCCGCGCAACTGTGTTGTACCAGCAGAACAATAACCTCGTTGCTTAATCCCTTAACATAGGAGGGTTTCGATATGGCAGGCTCTGACATAACCGCAACCACTATCGAAGATACGCAGGCGGCTTCCACCACATTTATTGCGGCGGCGGCGAGACCCACGGGCGCGTTTACTCTTGCAAACACTTCGTTTGATGCGGGGCATTCCCGCATCATAACCGTCACGACTACGGGTTCTAGCGATGCAGGCAAGACCGTTACTATTGTAGGAACGGACAATTTCGGTGACACTCAAACTGAAGTTATCATTTCTCTCGGGTCTGCCAGCACCGTAACTGGGACGAAGTATTTCTCTACTATCGTGTCGGCTACTTGCAGCGCACAATATGCGGCAAACGTTTCTGTCGGTATGTCCGCGGCGGGGGTTGCAGTTTTCTTTGCTGGTCGATCTAGGCTAAAGGCTTTTAGCGCTTTTTCCACGGCAACGTCGGGAAGGATAGAGTTCCTTGACGGGTTACCTAGTACGGGTAGCATTGTCTTTGTGGCAAGGACCAGCGGCGTTAATAACGCTTCTGACGACGTTTACATACCAGAGGAGGGGGTCCTATTTAAGACGGCGCTTTCTGTGTACTACGACACGGCTACCTGCAAAATGCTTACGGCGTTTCACGCCTAAACAAGGAGTTTGTTATGGGTTTATACGACCACATGAACGCGCGAAAAAAGAGCAACACTTCTCGCTCAAAGGCCGATTCTACCGTTTCTCCAAAAGCTTATGCCAATATGAAGGCAGGATTTCCTAAAAAGAAAGCCGTAGTAAAAAAGAAATACGGCGGACCCGTCGCAAAGAAAAAGAAGTGATAGATGGCCTTATCCGATAGCAAAGACTTTGAGCTAGATGTAGCTGAGTACATTGAAGAAGCTTTTGAGCGTTGCGGCTTAGAGGTTCGAACGGGCTATGACCTTCGAACGGCCAAACGGTCTCTAAACTTGATGCTTGCAGAGTGGGCTAATCGCGGGCTTAATCAATGGACTATTAAACAGCGCAGCTTGGCACTTGTTCAGGCAGATGGGGAATACCCTTTGTCTACCGACATAATAGACGTTTTGTCGGTGGTCTTGCGGAGGAACAACACTGATTACGCTTTAAGCCGGGTTAGTCGTGACACCTTTATTTCTATCCCAAACAAAACTACGCAGGGCCGTCCTTCGCAGTTTTTTCTAGACAGGCAAAACACGCCTAACTTAAAGATTTGGCCTGTTCCAGAAAACGACACAGACGTAATAATCTATGATGCTTTAACTCGGATGGACGACGCCGATTCTCAAGTTAACACAATGGATATGCCTTTTCGTTTTTATCCCTGTCTTGCGGCGGGTTTGGCGTATTATATCTCTATGAAACGCGCCCCGGATAGAATCCAACTTTTGAAAGCGGTTTATGAAGAAGAATTTGAACGTGCTATGACGGAGGACAGAGATAGGTCTTCGTTTAATGTAGTACCCATGTATCAATACTTTAGGACCTCGTAATGTCTAAATTTGCATCAGGGAAAAACGCTTACTCTATATCGGATCGGTCAGGTCTTCGGTATAGGTATCGGGACATGCGTAAAGAGTGGACTGGGCTGCTTGTTGGAAAAGACGAGTTCGAGCCAAAACAACCCCAGTTAGGCCCTTTTAGAAAAGTTATTGACCCCCAAGCCGTAAGAGACGCGCGCCCTGAAACAAATCTTGCAGAAGAGCGGAACATACAGTGGAGTTGGAATCCGGTAGGCGGCTGGGCGGACAACACTTATAGTCCTCCTAACAGGCTGATTGCTGTTAGCGGCGTGGGAACAGTTACGGTGGAAACAACATGAGTTTTACATATGACGAGCTAAAAGCGGCAATCCAAGCTTATACGGAAAACGACGAAACTTCTTTTGTCGCCAACTTGCCTACGTTTATTAAGATTGCCGAAGAACGCATTTTAAAAAGCGTTCAACTGTCGTTGTTTAGGAAAAACTCAACCGCAGTAACAACCGCCCAGTACCAGTATTTGCCCGTTCCCTCGGATTATCTTGCCCCTTTTTCTTTAAGCATGGAAGGTGCGGACGGGGATAAAATTTTTGTAGACTTTAAAGACCCTAGCTTCATCCAGACTTATACCCCTGACTCTACTACATATGGCAGGCCGAAGTACTACGCCGTATTTGACTTAAATTACTTTATTTTAGGACCTACTCCGGACATAGGGTACACTGCGGAGCTTCATTATTTCTATCGTCCCGTAAGCATTACCGAAAGCGCTTCTGGAACGGATACAACTTGGTTAAGTAAAAACGCAGAGTTAACGTTGCTGTATGGCAGCTTAGTAGAAGCTTATTTGTTTATGAAGGGCGAGCAGGATATGATGGCGTATTACGACAAGCGCTTTACAGAGTCCTTGACTGGATTAAAACTTCTTGGCGAAGCCAAAGAGCCTACTGATGAATATCGGACAGGCAAAGTAATAAGGGCTAAACAGTAATGTTCAAAATACAAGTAGATGTTCCAAGAGAAGAACCGCTGGTGGGTGTTCAGACTACCAATAACCGCGGGTTTACCCCCGAAGAACTTTCTGTAGATTGCGTACAAAAGTTAATAAGTGTGTCTGATTCGGCGCACCCTGCTATAAGAGATCAGGCTAAAGCTTTTAAAACACAAATGGAACGCACTGTAGCTTATTACATGCGACAATCTATTCGCAGTGATCGTACAACTGTGTATAACGCCCTTATAGATGCAGGGCATCCACAACTTGCTGAACTTATAAGGAGACTTTAAAATGGCTTTCAGCGGAAACTTTATGTGTACTACTTTCAAGAAAGAACTTCTTGAGGGCGGTCACAATTTCTTAAACTCTGGGGGCGATACTTTTAAGTTAGCTCTTTATACTAATAGTGCTTCGTTTACCGCAGCAACTACGGATTACACTACTGGCAACGAAGTTGGTAACTCCGGATCGTATTCTGCGGGCGGCGGCACGTTGACCCGTGTTAACCCGGCTGTGTCTGGAACAACGGCGTTTACGGACTTTTCGGACCTGACGTTTACTTCTGCCACCATAACGGCTCGCGGCGCGTTGATTTACAACACTACCGAGGGCGCTGGGTCAAGCACCACAAACACTGTGGTTGTTCTGGACTTTGGATCAGACAAGGCTTCTACCAACGGCGACTTCAAGATTGTCATGCCAGCGGCGGATGCGTCTAACGCTCTTATTCGGATTGCTTAAAAATGGCTGATGTTACAGTTGTCTTTTCGGGCTGGAACTCCTCGTCACAAGCGTGGGGTTCCAGTACTTGGGGCAACGATGTAGCATTTCCAATATCCAGCACGGGGGCCGTAGGTACTGTATCTATTGAGGGCGCGGCCTCTGTCCCCGAAACAGGTCTGGCGGCTTCTGGGGCTGTTGGCAGCGTGGCGGTTAACGAAGGAACTGGGGTAAACGTAAGCGTAACGGGCCTAGCTTCAAGCGGCGCGGTTAGTTCCCCTACGATAGAAGGTAATTCCTCTGTAACAGCAGGGGGTATTGCAGGTACTGGTGGTATTGGTCAGATCACGGCTACAACAAGCCAGATCATTCCTGTTGCTCCTACAGGCATAAGCTCGACAGCGGTGGTGGATTCTGCTACTATTGTTTGTGAATGTGATGCTAATGTTAATGTGTCGGGTGTTCAAGCAAGTGGGCTGGTTTCTAGAGTAACCGTTTGGGGGCGAATTGTTCCAGACACTAACCCAAACATTTGGACCGAGATAGCGGCGTAAGGAAACAAAATGGCTAGTACATATAACGGAAGTGGTATCGAACTTATTGCAACAGGCGAACAGTCTGGGGCATGGGGCGCGACTACAAATGACAACTTAAATTTTATTGACCGCCTCGTAAACGGTGTAGGCGCGATAACCCTTTCTAACACAACCCACACCCTGACAACTTCGGACGGTAGTTTGTCGGACGGCATGTACAAGGTTTTGGTTCTGGGTGGTTCCCCCTCTGGTACAAACACTATTACCGTATCTCCCAACGATGGAGATCACATTTACTTTGTAAAGAACGGCACGAATCAGACCGCAACCTTTACCCAAGGCTCCGGCGCAAATGTCAGCGTAGCGGCGGGTGACAGTAAGGTAATCTTTTGCGACGGCGCGGGTTCGGGTGCAGCGGTATTTGATCTGACGGCAGACTTTGCGATGAGCAGCGTCAATATAACAGGCGGCGTAATTTCGGGAATTGCAGACCTAGCCATTGCAGACGGTGGTACAGGAGCTAGTTCCGCTGCGGCCGCTAGAACGGCCCTAGGTGTTGCAATTGGCTCTGACGTACTGGCCTACGATGCAAACCTTCAAAGTTTTGTTACGGCCCTTACTCTGCCAACTTCGGATGGATCAAACGGTCAGGCATTAGTAACTAACGGAAATGGTACTGTCAGTTTTGGCAGTGCTGGTATATCAACAGGTAAAGCCATTGCTATGGCAATCGTCTTTGGATAAAGGAGGCTAGAAAATGGCTGCACCAAATATTGTAAACGTAAGCACGATTATAGGCAAATCTGCCACAGTCGCGCTTGCATCAACTAACGCCACGGCTATTGTGAGCAACGCCGCATCAAGTGGTAAAGTGTTCAAGATCAACATGATCCAAATAGCAAACGTTGATGGCACAAACGCCTGTGACGCAACTGTTAACTTATACAGTCAAGATGATATCGGCGGGACGGCATACGCCTTAGCCAGTACAATCTCTGTACCCGCTGACTCTTCTTTGATTGCTATAGACAAAAGCACTGCGGTATATCTAGAAGAAGACAAGTCTATCGGAGTAACAGCGAGCGTGGCAAACGATCTAGTGGTAGTGTGTAGTTACGAAGAGATCAGCTAATGCGTATCATAGGCAATAACCCCGCTGCGGATAACGCAGAAATCACGGCTGTTGCCTCTGGTACACTGCCTAGTGGTAAGACTGTTGTCGTTAATGCGGATGGGACTGTTAGTGTTGTTGGGGAATCAACTTCTCCTGCTGATGTGGGTAGCAAAGTAGTGTTTGAAGGAGCAGTGCAATCGGCTGGCTCAACTTACGACACAAATTCAAACAAAGTAGTTTTTTGCTATATGGACGATGCCAACAGTGATTATGGAACTGCAATCGTAGGTACTGTTAGTGGAACCACTATAAGTTTTGGTACGCCTGTTGTATATTCTAGTATTAGCACACTCCAAATTCATGCAGCATTTGATAGTTTTAATAACAAAGTTGTAATTTCATATTACAAAAACAATGTGGATACCAAGCACTGTGTCGTTGGGACGGTGTCGGGAACAGACATAAGTTTTGGAACTGAGGTCCAGTATGCCACCACTGGCACTAATAACAGTATAACTTTTGATAGCTCTAACAATAAAATTGTTGTGCTGTACAGAGATGGTGGTAACTCTCATAGAGCAACTGCAAAAGTTGGGACGGTGTCGGGAACAGACATAAGTTTCGGTTCCGCTGTGGTTTTTATGACTGGTTATTGTACATATATAAACGCAACATTTGATAGCTCTAACAATAAAGTCGTGGTTGTTTGTGCGGATTATAACGCTAGTTATAAAATGAAAGTATTTGTAGGAACTGTATCTGGAACATCTATAAGTTTTGGTTCAGAGGCAAATATTTCAAATGACACCAGCACCGAAGCCTATCTTGGTATAACTTTTGACACCACAAACAATAAAACAGTGGTGGCTTATAGAGACAGTGGAAACAGCGGTTATGCTACAGCGGCTGTAGGAACGGTATCTGGAACATCCATAAGTTTTGGAACTCCCGTGGTACTCACTTCTGCTGCAACTTCTTCGGGTGTTGATGGGCCACATCTGGCTTTTAACTCAACCGCAGGAAAAGTAGGTGCTTTAATATCGGAAAACTCAAGTGGTAATATGGATTTGTATTTTTACCCTCTAACTGTTTCTGGAACGACTATAAGCGCAGGGGATCGTTTAGTTGTAGATACTTTTGTAAGTGGTGTGGGCAATCATTCAGATTTCACTATGACTTATGATCCAGATGCTAACAAATTTGCAATGATGTATTCTGACAAGACGGGTGGTAATGCATACGGGGCAAGCCGTATTATTAGTATGACTGCTATTGTTTCCAACCTCACCGCTGAGAACTTCATTGGTTTCGCTGGTGGGGTGGTTGGTGTAACAGAAACACTATCCGAGGCAATAGGCACTCCTGTTACTTATTATACCACAGCGGGAACTGCATATAACGCTGCCACCTTTGACAGTAACTCTAATAAATTTGTTGTTTCCTTTAGAGGGCAGGGAGATGACGGAACATCTGTAGTTGGCACAGTTAACTCGTCAAACAATTCGATAAGTTTTGGGTCTCCTGCAATTTGGAATACGAATGAATCAATATATATTAACTCTACTTTTGACAGTAACTCTAACAAAGTTGTTGTAGTTTACAGAGACGAAGGCAATTCCAGCCACGGAACCGCAGTAGTAGGGACGGTAAGCGGGACAAGCATAAGTTTTGGAACACCAGTGGTTTTTGAAGCTGCTGCCATAGACTTCTGTGATGTTACCTTCGACAGTAGTAACAACAAAGTTGTTATAGCGTACAGAGATAGAGGTAATTCTTTCTATGGAACTTCGATTGTTGGAACGGTGAGCGGGACAAGCATAAGTTTTGGTAGTCCCGTAGTGTTTAATTCTAATAGCACTGTTTACAATTCAATTACCTTCGACAGCAGTTCAAATAAAGCTGTTATATTTTATTTTAATCTTGGTTCAGCAACGAACGGCACTGGAATAGTCGGAACGGTCAGTGGAACAAACATAAGTTTTGGAACTCCCGCTCAGTTTGAATCTGGCAACATAGACATGGTTTCATCAACCTTTGACAGCAACTCCAATAAGACGGTAGTGACATACAGAGATGAAGGTAACAGTAACTATGGTACTGTGGCAGTCGGGACTGTGTCAGGAACGAATATAAGTTTCGGTACTCCTGTAGTTTTTGAAGCAGCGGGAGTTGATAAGACAGCAACTACTTTTGATTCAAATGCTAATAAAGTGAATATTTTCTACGAAGATGCAGGAAATTCTGCATACGGAACGGTAATCGTTGGTACAGTTTCTGGTACTTCTATAAGTTTTGGCTCCCCTGTTGTTTTCCAAAGTTCTACTACGGGGCAGTTTGCCGCTGCTTTTGACAGCAACTCAAATAGGGCTGTTGGGGCTTACGCAAATGAGGGAAGCAGTTCTCATGGAACGGCGGTAGTAGTAAGGAACGCAGGAGTTTATCCAGTGACAGTTCAAGTAGCATCAGGCTCCAATGCAGTCATAGACATTGGCAGTGCAATCAGCACCAATCAATCCGGTCTCACAGCAGGACAGCAATACTTTGTACAAGCAGACGGGACGCTTGGCCTAACGGCGGGTAGCCCGTCAGTAATCGCTGGCACAGCCGTGTCAGCCACAGACATCATCGTGAAAGGGTGAGAGAATGAAAACTATAGTTGAAACATCAAGCGGCTTGAGCAAGTATCTTCTTGCTGATGACGTAACCATCACTGCTACGGCAGACAACATTACAGTGGGTGATCCTGCACAGTTCATCATTGGTGATCTGAACAGCACCACAGTGACTGTCACAGACGGTGTGACCAACGCCCCAGCGGACTGGACAGGCAACAAGTATTTCTTCAACGGAACAGCTTGGTCGCTGAACCCTGATTGGGTTGATCCAACACTCGACGACGAGGAGTAAATAGTATGCGCATCATAGGCAATCGTGGGAACACAGCCCGAAAAGTACAGGCCGTTGCCAGTGGTGTGTTAGCGTCTGGTGATACGGTTATCGTTAATGCTGATGGGACTGTGAGTGTTGTTGCGGAGACGCCTGTCAGCCAAGCCGTTGGCAGCCCCACTGTGTATGAAAGTGCTTATGCTTATATTACCGCAGCCGCTTATGACGCCAATGCGCAGAAGGTTGTTATAGCTTACAGAGACAATGGCAACTCTGATTACGGCACCGCTATTGTTGGAACTGTAAGTGGCACATCTATTAGCTTCGGAAGTCCAGTTGTTTTTGAGAGTGCAGGAAGTGGTAGTATTTCAGCCGCCTATGACTCTAATGCCCAAAAAGTAGTTATTGCATATTCAGATGTTGGTAACTCTAGTTACGGAACTGCAATTGTTGGCACTGTTAGCGGAACTTCAATTAGTTTTGGGTCGCCTGTAGTGTTTGAATCTGCTACCATCAGCGCAACATCTGCCACCTATGATGCTAACGCCCAAAAAGTGGTTATAGCTTACAGAGACAATGGCAACTCTTTCTACGGCACTGCAATTGTTGGCACTGTTAGCGGGACAAACATCAGCTTTGGTAGCGCCACGGTTTTCGAAACCGGAAATACCCAATATATATCGGCCGCTTATGACTCTAATGCCCAAAAAGTAGTTATTGCTTACAAAGACCTTGGAAACTCCGGCTACGGCACAGCTATTGTTGGGACGGTAAGCGGGACATCAATTAGCTTTGGTAGTCCAGTTGTTTTTGAAAGTGCGGATAGCAGCCATATATCAGCCGTTTATGACGCTAACGCCCAGAAAATAGCTGTATTCTATCAAGATGGCGGTAACTCCGATTACGGCACTGCTGTGGTAGGTACTGTGAGTGGCACTTCAATTAGCTTTGGTAGCCCAGTTGTTTTTGAGAGTGCCGGAACAGCTTCTATCTCAGCCGCCTATGACGCTAACGCCCAGAAAATAGCCGTTGCATATTCAGATGTTGGTAACTCTAGCTATGGGACTCTTATTGCGGGTACTGTAAGTGGCACTTCAATTAGCTTTGGTAGTCCTCTCGTATTTGAGAATGCCCAGACTGAATATGTTGCTTCTGCTTATGACGATAATTCCCAAAAAGTAGTCGTTGCTTATTTGGATGCGGGCAACTCTGGTTACGGCACTTCTGTCGTTTTTCAGAATGCCTACGCCTCCACCAACCTCACCGCTGAAAACTACATCGGCATTGCCAGCAATGGCTACGCATCGGGCCAAGCTGCCACGATCAACGCCAAGGGCTTCATCGACGATAACCAGTCTAGCTTAACGGCGGGTCAGAGCTACTTCGTCCAGACAAACGGCGACTTAGGCTTAACGGCGGCTGATCCATCGGTCTTCGCTGGCACTGCGGTGTCCGCCACCAAACTAATCGTAAAGGGCTAACACATGACGCTTTCATACATTCCATCAGACACGAACGATGAAGGCATACTGAAGGCTACTGCGTCAGGGGTGTTGCCCAATGGTAAGCCTGTGATCGTTAATGCAGATGGGACTGTTAGTGTTGCTGCGCTTTCATCCATTAGCGATGCCACAACGCTAGGGGCTTCTATTGCAGGAAATCTTCCGCAAGTCCTACAGGTTTATCATGCGGCAGCGGATAGGATTGTGACTATTATTGCAGACGAAAACGAAAGCAATTACGCAAGAGCATATGCTGGGACAATATCTACGTCTTCGATTTCTAACGGTTCTGTAGCTACAGCAAGCGGCGGGTTGGCTAACCCAACTGCTGCCGTGTATGACCCATCATCTCAGAAAATAGTTGTGTTAGTTAATAGCGGTAGCGTTTTGCATATTACAAGTTTGACCGTTAGCGGAACAACTGTGTCTTGGCTTGGCTCTTCCGTTGAGGTGGATGGACAAGGCGGATCAGGTCAGTTCGGTTCTTTAAGTTACGATACTGTAAATGAAACTTGCGTAATTGCTTTTCAAAATAGATATAGTCGTTTTGCGGTTAGAACTTATCAATCCTCTTCCGCAACACTTGGAACATATCAACTCCCCAACGGGAGCAATAATGGTGCGACATCCGCAAGATCAATTGTTTATGATGACAACATAGGGCGGCACATTGCAGTTTGGGATACTGCTGCCACAACTATAAAATACTCTATAATTTCTGTGTCGGCAGCTACTGGTGACAACATTACATTTACTTCACCGGGGACTTTTTCTTTAACAAATATTAGTGGTGCTGGTACTATTTCTGTAGGATACGACCAAAACTCAAACTTCGTTATTGTAGGTTATGCGGGTAGCAGTACTTATGCGACAGTAAGAGGCTTTCAGTTTAGCACCAGTGCCATAACAGCAACTACAAATGCTTTAGTTTACGCAAGTTATGAGATTGAGAGAGCCGCTCAAACAGAGTACAGTCCAGTTGCAGAAAAACTATTTCAAACTTGGAACCTTGACGGAGGAGATGAAGACGCTTTTGGTACATCCTTCTCTAATTTTTCAAATGGATCAACCATAAGCATGACAACCGCATTTAATGTTGGGACAGACGGCTCTGAGGAAAGAAGTTCTAGTAACAACTCTGGTATGGCCTATGTAAGCTCAATAGAAAGAATGGTTCTTGGAGTATCAAACTTTTCTGCTGGGGGCAGCAACAACCCCGCTAAATCTTATATCATTACTCAAGCCTACAACTCCACCAACCTCACCGCTGAAAACTACATCGGCATGTCTAGCGGGGTGGTGACATTCGTTAATCAGGCTGTAGGATCACCGCAAGTATTTGAAGCCGCTAATTCTAGGAGCATTTCTTCAAGTTTTGATAGCTCTAATAACAAAGTTGTCGTAGCTTATAAAGATGAAGGAAATTCTAGCTACGGCACTGCCATTGTTGGTACGGTTAGTGGAAATTCAATTAGCTTTGGTTCAGCCGTTGTTTTTGAAAGTGCCGAAACCGATTATATATCAGTGAGTTTTGACAGTTCTAATAATAAAGTTGTTATAGCCTACAGAGATCGTGGAAACTCAAACTACGGTACAGCTATTGTTGGAACAGTCAGCAGCACCTCAATCAGTTTTGGCACACCTGTTGTTTTTGAGAGTGCTGATTCTACTTATATCTCTAGCACTTTTGATAGCAATAGTAATAAGGTAGTTATAGCCTATGCTGATGGGGGCAATTCTTCTTATGGTACGGCTATTGTAGGTACGGTCAGTGGAACTAACATAAGTTTTGGCTCCGCAACTGCATTTAACAGTGGAGCGACAACTTTTTCTTCTACAAGTTTTGATAGCTCCAATAACAAAGTAGTTATAGCTTATTCTGATGGAGGAAATTCTAGCTACGGCACTGCCATTGTTGGTACGGTTAGCGGTACGTCTATTTCATTTGGTTCAGAAGTAGTATTTGAAGCTGCGGAAGCTCAACAAATAGGCTCTACCTTTGATAGCTCTAGTAATAAAGTAGTCGTAGCTTATCAAGACAACGGGAACTCAGGCTACGGTAATGCTGTAGTCGGAACAGTTAGTGGAACAGGGATAAGTTTTGGCACAGCGGTTATTTTTGAAACTGCACGTTCAAATAATTCTTCAGTCACATTTGATACAAGTTCAAACAAAGTAGTTATAGCTTATCAGGATGTAGGAAACTCTAACTACGGAACTTTTATTTCTGGAACAGTCTCAGGCACATCTATCTCATTTGGAACGGCTGTTGTTTTTGAGGCAGCAAACTCAGATACGTTTGGAGCTACCTTTGACAGCAATAGCAACAAGGTTGTCATTGCCTATAGAGACACAGCTAATTCAAATTATGGAACAGGTATTGTTGTACAGACTGCATCAACCAACAGAGGCCAAGTACCGTCTGGCACCCAAGCAACAACTAACATCATTGGATCGGTAAGCTCGAACCAGAACGCCCTAACAGCAGGGCAGAGCTACTTTGTCCAGACGGATGGCACGATAGGCACAACGGCGGCTGATCCAAGTGTCTTTGCAGGGACGGCAATATCTGCTACAAGACTTATAGTTAAAACGTGAGGCAATTAACATGGATAAACGCACTGTATCGTCCGCGCATGAGCGCATAGATGGCCTAGAGAAAGAGGTAATTGCCATGCAGACTCTAATGAAAATACAGTTTAAAGATTT
>Ga0302121_10001041_pt1 | contig 14015 bp, 13 predicted proteins | sample CB21_surface_MG_FD_203120 | JGI IMG/M metagenome (GOLD analysis project Ga0302121, IMG submission 203120) | Marine microbial communities from Western Arctic Ocean, Canada - CB21_surface | ecosystem: Environmental > Aquatic > Marine > Oceanic | place: Canada: Western Arctic Ocean | collected... | reverse complement strand
CCATCGTAATAGCCCCATTCGTCTTTGCGTGGACTGACGTAGGGGTAACCATAGGTAGAGAGACAAACGGCTTCCTAGGGCTATTCAAGAGCCTGCAATGGGACACCGTGCAGGGCTTCGTTATCTTACCAGAAATCAGGCAGACTGCCTTAGCCATCGTAGGATTCTACTTTGGTTCATCTCAAATCAAATAATATTATGTACGGAAGTAAGCCAAAAGTTAAGAAGCCTGTTAAAAAAACAACTAAAAAGAAATACTAGGGATGAAGGGCGTTAAGCATTACAAGAGGGATGGCAGTTTACATACAGGGACATCTCACAAGATGCCCAATGGAAGTCTGCACACCAACAAGTCACACACTAAAACCAGCGTTAAGTTGTTTCACTTCAAGGACTTAAGTAAGACAGCTAAAGCTAGAGCCAATGCCTAAGGACGCCTGCTATAAAAAAGTCAAAGCCCGTTACAAGGTATTCCCATCTGCGTATGCAAGTGGGGCGATAGCTAAGTGCCGCAAGGTAGGAGCAGCTAACTGGGGTAACAAATCAAAGCGGAAGAAAGTATAGATGGCTGTCCGCAAGACAAAGAAGGGTGCGGATCTCAAGAGGTGGTTCGAGGAGAAGTGGATCGATGTCCGATCCGGGAAGCCCTGTGGCAGACAGAAGGGCGAAAAGCGAGGAACGCCTTATTGCAGACCATCCAAGCGTGTCAGCGGAAGAACTCCTGTGACTGCTGGGGAAATGACATCGTCAGAGAAACGATCAAAGGTTTCAGAAAAGAAAAAACTAGGACAACCAAAAGGTAAACCACGTAGGGTAAAGCCAGTCAAGAAATAGACTGCTGTGGTATAATACTCACAACTTTAAATAACTCTAAACAACTAATTATTATGGCAACACTTTTTGACTTCGGAAGAAAATTAATAACTAAATCCAAAGATTTTGGCAAATCTTTAGTCCCGCCCAAGCAGCCATATATGGCAAACAAAAAGCAGCGCGAAATTATTAAAGGAAAGCGCGAGGCGGCTTTTGACAAGCAGATCAAGACTGGTGCTGCCGTAACAACAGTTGGAGGAACAGCGGCTTACCTAATGAGCGGTGACGCCAAGATTGGTCCAGTAGCAAAACCATCAGCTTCCTCAGCCTCACCTGCCAGAACACCAGTAGCATCCAAGCCTACGCAGGAGATCGTCCCTTGGAGGGACAGAGCATCAATTGCGAAAGCAAAACAACAAGCTAGCTCAACTCCATCAAAGAGTTCGGGTATATCAACTGGTTCATCTAGCAAGTCTATGTCTAGAAAAGGCGGTAAAGTTTCTGTTCCTAACATTCGTAACTCAGACGTAAGAGGAGCCTTCCGCAAGGCTGGCGAGAGAACAACGACCGCAATGCAAGCTACTAAATCTCGTTATCTTGCTGGTCAAGCTAAACGTGCAGCTAAAACACAATCAATTGCAAAGACACCTGAGATAAGTAAGAGGTATGATCTGTCTCCTAAAGAAGCTGGTGACAAGTTACTACAAACAGCCAGTAGTTTGTTTCCAAAAAGTTCATCTACAGCTCCAAAGATAACAACTCCAAAGGTAACTAAAGCTCCAAAGCCAAAACGACTCGCTACTGATTCCGCTCGAGGATACCTTGCCAAGTTAAACAGATACGAAGCTGACAATAAACCGAAAAAGCCTGTCGCCCCAAGGGGACCGAAACCAATACAAAAGCCTTCAGAGCCAAAAAGGAATTACTTGGTCAGACTGAAAAGGTGGGAAGCCGGAAAGTAGCAATTATAAAATGGCCGACAAGTCCAAGATGAAGTGCAACGTGCCTCGCCGTGAAGTCCAGGGCGGGAAGAAGTTCGTCGTAAAGGCTTGTCAGGGAGGAACCGAAAAGATTGTAAGATTCGGCGATGCCAATATGAGTATCAAGAAGGATCAACCCGCTCGAAAGAAAAGTTACTGCGCTCGTAGCGGAGGAATCAAGGGTAAGAGTAATAAACTATCAGCTAACTACTGGAGCCGTAAGGCCTGGGACTGTTAACCAACAATAAAAAACTTTGTCACGCTATACTACATATGGTCCCAATGATGATCCTATCAAAGATGATATGGACGTGGGGTTCGTCGGGTTCAATACTTACAGCCGTCCCGACCAGCTACAGTCTGGAATGCTGGCGAACAGTTCAAACGGGCGCATTGGCAAGAATGGCGAGTGGCAGGTAAGGAAGGGTATCAACGTAATCAAGGCGCCCTTTGCTTCTGGTGATGCCGTCCTAAGACTACCTACTAGTTCAGAAACTCAAGTCAGCCCTGCAGTGGTTGGCCTACTGCCTACTACAATTAGATCCGCTAGTTTAGCTAGCAATAAGGTTCTTATTGTCGTTGATAACCCCGCCGTCCTCCCAGGTTACTTATTTGCAGTAGGAGACACAGTATACGTAGAAGGTTTAACAGGGACTCCAGACCCCGACGGATCGCACACGGTTACTGCGGTAACAGATAACGGGGATGGCACAAAGACAATTGAGTATGACCTGGTTGGTGCCGATGTAGTCGCTTACGGCGGCTTTGCCCTTACGCTCCCATTTAATTTAGACGACAATGGCACTGAACCTGCACTGACTATAATTACCTTGTCCCCCGTCATTGGTTTCAATATGGTCCTGGACCAAGGAAACGTTGCTGGTGTTTATTCAAGCACAACCTTCAGTGATCCTAACCAAACCAACAGTCAGTTTATTATATTAGCGTCCAATGTCAGCGCAGTAGCTACTGACCTAAATGATACTAGCGTATCAATCACGATGGGATACCCATCAGGTGAAAACGTGCCGCCTGCCAGCAGTATGCTGCAGGCATTTAATAAGATATTTATATTCCGTGACGGTCAGACTGCACTAGAGAACGACAAGTTCTTTAGCCCCGTTAGTATTGCGTCGGACGGAGCTAGCACGGCAGCGGGCACAAATATAGTTAACATTACTACCTCGGGAAAGCACGGATTAGTTATAGGTGACGCAATTACTATTGCGGGACTTACAGGGTTCCCTGGAGAGGGAGACCCCGCTGTAACAGACCAAGATCCAAACGGCACTTGGACAGTCAAGACGGTGGCAGACGATACTTCTTTTACGTATGACTTACCAGTTGTATATCAGGATGCAGCTACATATACAGTTAGCGCAGCATCTAAAATATCTCCAGCATTTAAACGTGTAGAAAGTGGAACCTATACTCAGCCAACGCAGATTGTATGCGCCGCAGGTGAGTTCGCTATTATTAATAGTCGGGGAGTTATTCACCAAACCGAAAGTGTAGTCGACGGCAATATACTTTCAGTAATATCTCCAAGTCAAAGTAGCCAAACAAGCGGACTTACACTAGGTGAAACATTTAATGTAGCTAGAGTATACGAGCAAGGCCCCACAAAGGCTATTACCGCAGCGGTTAAGACGCTGCCTGCTGATCACGGCAATGCAGAGTATGATGGACTATATCAGATAGTTATAACCGCTACTGCGCACGGTTATGACATTGGTGACCCAATTACTATTGCTGGCTTTGGAGATATTAAGACTGACGGAAAAAGGTATGTAGCTGAACGCACGACTGACACGGTGACTTTTTATATTCCCCAGAACGGAAGCGTTACACTATCTGGAGGTGAAACTGTCAACCTAGCGGATGGAATTGAGTTCTACATAGACGCAGCAAAAACCACAGAGCACGCTACAGACGGTGAGTCCCTGTCTGCTACTCCTGTATTTACCAAGCAGGTATCAGTCGGCTTAGGGTTTAGCCATATGCCAGCTCCTGAGTATGCAACGTATCACCAGCGCAGGCTGGTAATGCCGTTTAAATACACAGTAAATGACGCAGAGGATAGCTTTACATACAGGAAGGTTCTAGACGAAGTTATTACTTCGGACATACTGGACTCCAATACCTATGACCAGATATATGCTCAGTTCAGGTTTAACGCAGGGACGGCGGACTTCAATGTCGGCCTGCATTCATTCTCGGACGACAAGCTACTGGTGTTTAACCGCAATAGTATTCACCTTATAGGTGGAGCAGGACAAAGCGCAGCTACTCAGCTAATAACAAACGAGGTAGGTTGCGTAGCTAGGAAGACTATTATACAGGTAGGGAACAACGTGTTGTTCCTGTCTGATAACGGCGTATACGGGGCTAACTTCCAGGATCTATATAACCTTCGTGGCAACGAAGTTCCACTCAGTTCTCCCATTAATTCTATTATACAACGGATTAATAGGGACGTCTGGGACAAGAGCGTAGGCGTTTACTTTGATAATAGATACTATATAGCAGTTCCCCTGAACGAAGAAGTAGTTACGGTAGACAGCGAAGGCAAGTCTTCAACGCAAATAAATGTTACGCAGGTTAACAATGCTATCTTAATCTTCAACTTGATTAACAAGCAGTGGGAGAGCATTGACACAACCAATGCGCCGAACTGGGACATCTCTGACTTAATTGTTGGGGGCAAGAAGTCCGACCGTGCTGTCTACGCAATAAATAGTCGAGGCGGCGTGCATAGACTTGATGCCCGTATACAGTCGAAGGACTTACTCGCTACAACTATTCCCGTGTCAGGAGCCGAAGCCGAAGAGCCTTATAATATACCAGCTTCTGTCACTACTAGGCAGTTTACCCTGGGTAGTATGGACCGCAAGCGCTGGAATAACCTAGAGTTGCACGTGCAGTCGTCCGCAGATGAAGCCTCTGATTTGAGCATTAGCGCAGAACTGGAGAACCTTGACACCACCGTAGACCTTGGCAGTCTACGTGCATTAAACTCAGGCAATACATTAGATCCCGACGAGGATGTTTCCGTCCGTGGTAGAATAGGTAACAAACGAGCATACGGGATGCAAGTCACCCTTAACAATACAGTTGGCCGACCTAGATTCAGAGGAATCAAGGTTGGCGGAGCTGAAGCATTTAGATCAACAAATACAGCAATATAAGATATGGCAATTATTACTACAGGAAAAACCTTTGGAACTACTGATGCAGTTACTTCAGTCGACCTGAACAACGTTGCAAATGCAGCTACGTTTAACGACCCCGTGGACGAAACAAGCCTTGAGCTGATTACATCAGGGACTAACATTGGTAAACTTCACATCAAGGACGCAGGAGTAACCAAGGCTAAAATTGAAAACGTAGCTAACCTTCGGGTTCTTGGAAATACATCAGGATCTGTAGTGGCACCACAAGAAGTAGAGATACTTGACGACGACACAATGGCTACGGCTGATGCTGCGACCTTGGCTACCTCCGAGAGTATTAAGGCTTATGTTGATAGTAATGGGATTACTCAAACTACAGGAACTGCTCCTTATTTTGGTTGTAGGGCTTTTGGAATATTCAATGGACAAAATTCAGCTCCAATAACTCCACAGAGTTCTGGGAATGTTGACAGCATTGTAAGAACCAGTACTGGATATTTTGAAGTTTCTTTTACAACCCCAATGACGGATGGAAATTATTCAGTAGTTGTTACAGGAAATCATCAGGCAAGTATTACATATGCAGTTAATGAAAATGTTGGATTCCGAGAAACAGGTAAGTTTCAAATCTTTTTTGGGTCTTCTAGTTCTCTTTATAATCCTGACCGTATATCATTTGCCGTATTTGGATAATGAACCCTATCCTGCAATCATTTTAACAATTTAAATTATGTCTATTATAAATAAAGGAACATCGTTCGCCAACGGAGAACAGCTTACGGCTGACAAGATCAACGACTTGATTGATTTGGCTACGTTTAATCAGGATGCAACCGACAGTCAAACTACTGACGTTAACTCTGCGGGTCAGATCGTAGTTAATCAAGGCGGTATAGACACGGCTCAACTGGCTACAGGGGCTGTTACAAAATCTAAAATAGAAAATGTAGCCGATATGAAGGCCCTTGGTAATACGTCTGGAAGTGCATCTGAGCCTCGGGAGGTTGCTATACTGGACGAGAATGATATGTCCTCTGACTCAGCGACTTCGCTAGCTACACAACAAAGTATCAAGGCTTATATTGATTCTATGCGACCGAAGTTTGTTACATTGACTGGAGGAACACTTGCTTTACAGTTGGTCAATCAACCAAACGATAGAATTAATGTTTATAATATTGCTGACTTTACTTCTGATGACGTTGATTTTGAAACTTATAAAATTACCGGGTTACTTTGTGAGGGCTATGTTGGATCAACTGATGAAGCGCTACTTGTTTATGCAAGCCTCGGTCAAGCTCAAAACAGCGGACTAACCAATCCAGAATGTATAATAGCCAGAGTGCAAGCGACTTCTGGTTCCGACTCAGTAACTGATACTGCTACCACCCAGATTCCAATTAATCAAAATCAAACCGATTTTTCTTTTAGATATAAAAAAGGTAATACTGCTTATGGCACATTTAACTACTCATTTATTAGAGGAGCCATTATTGTCCCCGGTATTACTGATCCGTCTATCTAATGAACCCTCTCCTTCAATCAGTTCAATTAGCATTGCAAAATGCTGAACAGAAAGAAGCCATTGACTTTATAGATGAAGTCGTGGATTTCTGCGTTGAACACGAGAACGGGAAAGTATTTGATGGATGGGAAGAAGAGATGATACGTCTTATGGTTGCATACCACTGGGCGAAGCAAACCTTAATTGTTCACCACAATGCAGACGAAACTATTAGGGGTGTATTTATGTGGTATAATTGCAACAGAGATGACGGATGGGATTTTGTTAACAACTGGGAGCCTGACGCAGAAGACGGGGATAGTATATTTATGGCTTTTGTTTTTGCTGACGGCAAGGACTCCTTCAAGAAGTTGACACAGGATTTTATTGACAAATGCCCAGAAGTTCTAACTCGGAATAAAATAGGATTAAGATACAGAAACGGATTTCCAAAACGAATACTTTACACTAACAAACTTTTTAAAAAAATAATTAACCAATAAATATTATGGGAGGCAAAGGAGGAGGCGGCACAACAATTAATCAACCACCCCCCATCGATCCGGGCAAGGCGATGGGAGAATACCTTTTTGGGCGAGGGTTTTCAAATTACAGCGGAGTAACAGATCCTCGATTGCAGAATCGATTGATTGCCGCAGAGCAACGGTATCGCCCTCAATACACGGCTCTAGAGCTGGCGGACATTAACGTAATGGCTCAAGGTATTGCGGGTGGCAAAGATAACCCTGCGTATAAAAGACTAGAAGTCGAACTCGCTGGCTTAGAAGCAGGCAAGGGGGGTCTCAGTAGTGCAGAGGCAAAGAAGATTGCTATTGCGGCGGCAGGTCCTCCCCCTTCCAAGACAAAAGAGTTAAACCTTCCATATAGAGGTGGTAGCAGTAGACCACAAAGGGGTTCGAGCCGTTCGTCTACTCGAATCCCAAATGAAAATTACGACAAAGAACTAGCAGAATACAACAGGGAAGTTCAGCGGATAGCGAGTTCTATGGGCAATAATCGTGCATCCCAAATTGCTTCTGTTCGTGCTCAAATGGAACAGCTTGAGGGGCAAAAGGGTCAAGGAGGACTGTTTGATTTACTAGAAGAGCAGTCAACCCGTGCAGGTGCATTGCAACGTGAGCAACTGGGCTTACAACGTGCTGATGATGTAGGTGCATTGCAGGAGTTCGCACCTCAAGTAGTCGAGGCTTACCGTGACGCTGATCCTTATAGCACAGAAATTGCAGAGAGTATGTCCCGCAAGGCTATGGGTCAACTGACCCCAGAGGAGCAACGTGGAGTAGATCAAAGGGCAAGACAGGGAAGCCTGGCTAGGGGTCGCATTGGTGACCAGTCGTCCCTTGCCGCAGAGGCGCTTGGTCGCTCGGACTACACAGCTCAGTTTGCACAACCAGCTTTTGGTATGAACCGTCAGCTAGCAGGTGACGTAGGTATGACTATCTTAGGTCGTCCTTCGTCTGCTATCGGTCTAGGTAGTCAAATGCTAGGACAGGCACAGCAGGGCGCAGCAGGACCTATGGGTCCTCAGCTATTCGATCCTAACGTAGGTATCAATATGGCTATGCAAGAGCAGTCCAATCAAGTATCACTGCTTGGGGCGCAGGCCAATGCTAATGCAACACGTAGCGCAGGCAAGAGTGATTTTATGGGTCAGGTCCTAGGGGCTGGCATCGGATTGATGTGCTGGGTAGCTCGTGAGGTCTATGGACCCACTAACCCCGAGTGGAAACAATTCCGTGAGTGGATGCTTAACGACGCACCAAGATGGCTACTTAATATATACTTGAAGTATGGAGAGCGATTCGCTAAATTCATTTCAAACAAGCCCCGTGTAAAATCAATTATCCGCAAGTGGATGAATACAAAAATTAACAAATAATAAATACTATGGCATTTCAATCAGGAACAACAGTAGATCCCCGCCTAATGCAGCACGACTACAGCGGCTTTGAAAGAGCAGGCGCCATAGAAGGGCAGGCAATGTCTAACTTTGGGAAGTCCATCGCTTCAGGTATCGAAGGATACAAGAAGAAGAAGAAGGAGCAAAATGCTGGTAAGGCAAGGATCAAGCGAGCTGAGGCTCTTGGTGATTCAATGATCGCAATGGTTAAGGATAAAAATCCTGACCTTGCGAATAGTATAGCCGAGACAATGTCTATGAACTTCGATGAAGGCGTTCCATTCGCTCAAAGAATGGAGGCCACAGAAGGTTTTGAGCAATCGCTGATGAATATGTTCCTAATGGATCAAAAAAACCAAGCGCCAACATATTCACCTATACCTGGCGGGGGATATATAGCTAACTTTGGAGGTAAACAACAAATCATAACCAATAGAGATATGGGAGTTGCAGATATTCCTCTATCTGGATACCTTAAAGATAATCCAACACCTACGCCTTCTGCTCTAACTCCAGAGGATCTAGAGGAAGAGGCTCGCTTGATGCGCTTAAATCAATAAAAAAATATGGCTCTTTCCCTAGAACAAGCCAGAAGACTTGAGGAGCTTCAAGCCCAGAGACTTGAATACAATAATTACCAACAGCAAGAGGCTGCTGGTGATGTCGCTCTAGCTGTAGCTGAAGAGAACGCAGGTCAAGATACAACTCTTGGTGAAGAAGCGACTGCTTTAGCCGCTGAAATTGCTATCTCTGAGGGCGGAAGATTAGGTGGTGCCGCAGCGGGAACCGCTGTTCCCATCGTCGGGACAGCCGCAGGATGGGTTGTGGGAGGTCTCGCTTCTGGTGCATTGGGTGCATACACTAGGCAGAAAATGCTTGGTGAAGAACTGGACTACGGAAATATCATTGCCTCTGCTTTCATCAACATTATACCCGTTCCAAAGGCGCTTACCGCAGCTGCTCCATTAGCAAAGAAATTCCCAGGCACTAGCGCTGCCGTCTTCCAAGGTGGGGTCGGATCCGCATTCACAACTGGTGAAGAAGTTATATCAACCAGAATAAACGAAGACAGGCTCCCGACACTGGAAGAGCTTAAGAATCCAGCTATGCAAGGGGCGGCACTTGGTGCTGGACTCGGTGCCTTAGGGTCAAAACTAGAAGGAGCCTATAAGAAGTTTGCAGGAGTAAGCCGTAACGATTTCAACGCTGCGCTCCGTATGGGCGACCCTGACGCAACAATAATTGTGGACGGTGTGATGAAAAACGCACGACGCCACCAGCAGGATGTAAGAGATAATTACTCCGACCTTCGACTTGGAATAAAGGAAGCCAGTATGGACGGCAAGGCTAGGCTTCAAGAGCTACAGCTAACTTCCGCTGGAGGGCAGATAAAATCCAAGCGAGGTATCTTTGAAGTGCTGGACGACGATGTCGATTACAACTTAAACTCTAGACTTGCTGAGGCTTCTATTGCTGGCAGGAACGCAGAGCTTCAGAACATCTTTGAACTAGACGGTCAGTTCATCGTAAGCAAGGCAGACGAACTAGGCGTTGGCGCATCTGATTTGTCACAAAAGATAGATCATTATTTGTATGCCAAGCACGCAAAGCAATTCAACAAGGTTAAGTCCAAGAACTACAAGGGTGAAGGATCCCCTGCGGGGATCAGCGACAAGGAAGCTGACGACATCATCAAGGGCTTCGAGGCTTCTGGGTTAAACAAGGAACTCGATAAGGTCGTTCAGAGTCGTTCTGACCTATCCAAGCAGATACTGGACACACTTGAGGACGGAGGAATCGTAAGTTCTAAATACGCTACTAGCCTAAGAAAACAGTTCCCAGATTACGTCCCATTGAATCGTGTGATGGACGACGACGGCAAGTTCAGTCCTGGATTATTTTCTGCAACTGGTTCTGACAGGTCAATCAATGACGTGTCCGCCAACATACTTGGTAACTTGTCATCAGCCATTAGGATGGCTGAGGTAAACAAGGCTAACCAGTCCTTCTTAAGACTCACTCAGAAAGCAAAGAACAAGAAGGCGGCTCAAGATGTTGTAACTGTTTATAGACCCAAGGCAGTAAAAGAAGGAACAAAACCTGGCGGTAAGCCAGAGGTTCCTAAGAGCGTAGACCGGGACTCAGTAGTCACAGTGTTCGACGACGGCGTAAGAACTTCAATGGCGTTCAAGGATAAGAGACTAGCCGCCGCTATGAAGGGAACCAACAAAGCGGTATTGCCTACATATATGAAGGCTGCCCTCTGGTATAATAGAACAGTTGGTTCTTTGTATACTCGGTTCAATCCAGAGTTCGTCATTCCCAATTTATTTCGAGACAGGTCAGAGGCTATAGTAAACGCATCGGCGAAGATGGATCTAGGTAATGCCCTTAAGGTTATTAACCCAGTCAATGACATAAGGACTATTCGCCGTAACACTTTAAATAAAGGTCAGATTTCTAGTGACCCTGAGCTAGCCAAGATGGACGCACTGTATAAGCAGTTCGTTTCGGATGGAGGAAGCACAGGTAACCTGGGTGCATCAACTGTAAAGGATCCAGAGGAAGCAATCAAGGCTCTACAGAAGACCCTGCACAAGCCCAGTTCCAAGGGAATCGCAAGGAAAGGTCTTGATGCCCTTGAGCGAGTGAACTCATATGTTGAGGACTCGACTCGATTCAATGTCTATCGTCAAGGACTGGACAGTGGTATGACTAGAAAGCAAGCTGCGCTTGCTGCTCGTGATAGTTCCTTTGACCCACTGGTAAAAGGCTCACAAGGTGATTTGCTTCGTGCAACATACTTGTTTGCTAACCCCGCAATTCAAGGCGGCAGAAACTTCATTCGATCTATGTCGAGCGCTAGAATCGCTGGCGGAGTAATGGGAACAATGATGGCAACAACACTGTCTTTGGATCTTTACAATCAAAGTCTTGTCCCTGACTGGAAAGAAAAACTAAAGGACTCAAGCGGTAGCAGTTGGAAGACAGACAAGACCCTTACTCTTGTTACTGGTCTAAAAGAAAACGGAGACCTGAAATACATACAGGTTCCGATCGGATACTCTATAGCTCCATTTAAAAAGACAGCTGACTATCTTCAACAGAAAGTGATCCAGCAAGGTCTAATGGGCATCGAGCCGGCTCAGTCCGAAGTTGACAAATCTGCTATGGACAGGGTGGGCGAACTGACCAAATCATTCATTGATAGTTACAACCCTATGGGTGGGTCAATAGTTCCTACACCTTTGCGCCCTTGGTCAGAGCTGACAAAAAATAAAGACGGTCTTGGTAGAGACATCCGTCCCTCTTGGCTGGAGACTAAGAACATCAGCGAAGTGGAAAAGGTTTTCCCTTGGACTATGGACACTCGTGGCGGGGAGATGGCTATCTCCTTCGCAGAGCAACTAGACAATATGGGTATGGAAGTGTCTCCAGAAAATCTAGAATACCTTTATCAGACTTGGGTAGGCGGACCTGGTAACACTGTCCGCAGATTGTTCGAGGCTGGTTCTCGTATATATAACGGTGAGCCTCTTCAGCCCAAGCAACTTCCCATCGTAAGAAGGTTCTTCGGCGAAAGCCCAATGAAAACTTTTGAGGCCCGCAACTATGACGCCGAGGTTGTGGACAACCTAGACAAGGTATACTCAACGAGACGCCAGAAAGCGTCTCGAATAGCTTCTAGCACATTCAGTAAAATGGAAGGCAAGGAAACTGGAGCGGAGAGGAGCTTGGTCTTGAGAAATGTATTAACAAGTGTAGACGATCCATTGATGGCGGAAGCCATATTGACGTCAATCAATACTAGAGTTAAGGACTCAATGCTTGGCATCACTTCGGCTGACAAGAGAATAAGATCCTTGCCCTCGATGGCTAAAGCCGAGTTCTTCTTGGACAAGATTGACACAATGAATCCAGAACTCATCAACGAATACTTGATGACTATGCAGCAAAGAAAGCTCCTGACACCGAAGGTAGCTCGGTTGATCGGAGAGATGCAAGCGCTACGAAGTCAATAGATTGACGGACGTTGCGTCCTTCTCGTAGACGTATCCTATATCTTTCTTGACCCACTCTCTTCGACTGAAGTCAGTCGTTCGAGGCAGGTTCTTCTGGCACCATCCGAAGTCATACTCTTCTTCGAGTAACTTCATTATGTTCCAGACGTGAGCTACTCCTTCGTGCTCTGAGATGTATAGTATTTCCCTATCAGTCTCCGTGGCTAGGTCGTAGTTTGTATCAATCTTGCCTCTCTCTATGATCCAAGGATCATATCTTTTGCGTCTGGACTTAACCTCGACGAGGTATCTCTTGTTGGAAAAATCAAAGGGACTGGACTGATTGATAGCCTTCTCCATCCCCTTCATTGCTTTGGGGAATAGAACGGTCAACCTTTTGATTATCTCTGTGTCTTCCATTATAAAGGGATGGTGAAGTAGGCGGTTGAAAGGGTATGAACGAAAACCCACGAGCCTCTTAATAGCCCGACTACCTAAATCACACTTAATAAAATCTACCTATGAAGTGACGAAACTTGAATATACCCTTCACGTCTCGTTCGCCTTCTCGGTTCTTGGCAACATTATACATCATCTCAATGTATGATCCATACTTGTCAACCTTTTTTGACTCCTCAATGTCACCTTCTTTTGGCCACATAAGTAGGACTATGTCTGCGTCATTCTCGATGTCGCCGGAATCCTTGAGGTCATAGAGCATAAGCCCACCAGGGCGCTTGGCTCCCTCTCTACCTACTTGGCAGAGTAGAACTATGGGCAGGTTCAGCTCAAGGGCTAACTGCTTTATCTTGTGGGACACGTCAGCGATTGCGTCGTTCTTAGCCATCTTGCCACCGAACGGTATAAGCTGTAGGTAATCAACGATAAGCAACTTGATTCCCTTGTTCCGCACTAGGGTGCGGACCTGTGATGCCAAATCCTGAACGCTCTTAACGCTGTGAACTGTATTTATATTGAGTCCCTTCAGTGTGTCCAGTGCATCATTGACCGCTACCATATCTGCCTTGGTCGCCACACGGTCTCTAACACGCTTCATCCACACCTTTGATAAGCAGGATACAAAGCGCTGTGTAATCTGTTTCTGGGGCATCTCAAGGGAAACTATAGCCGACGGAACGTCGGACTGCATAGCCGCTCTGAGAGCAAAGTTAAGGGCAAGCTGTGACTTACCGCAGGAGGTTGGTGCCGCAAGCACCATCACTTCGCCTGGAGCTATACCTCCGTTTCCCAGCTTCTCATCGAGGTGATCGATGTGAGTCTTGACTGCCTCGGAAACGTAGTCCCCTGACATCATCTTCTCGTAGTCATCTCGAAGTTGGTCAACAGTATTGCCCAAGTCCATAGCACGGTCGCTACCCTCGGACATCTCAACCATCTTGGACTCAACGCTGGATCGTATAACGTCTGGGTCAACCGTCTCGGACAAGGCGCTCTCGGCTGCGAGCTTACAGGTTCTGGCAAGTTCTCTCAGCTGGGACTTCTCCTTCACCAAGTTGGCAAAGTATTTAATCGAGGTGGGAGTTTCCACCTTGTCCATAACAGAATAGATGGCGGATATTCCGCCGACCTCATCTACCTTGGACGCCTTCTTTAGTTCCTCTA
>Ga0302121_10001039_pt1 | contig 14019 bp, 11 predicted proteins | sample CB21_surface_MG_FD_203120 | JGI IMG/M metagenome (GOLD analysis project Ga0302121, IMG submission 203120) | Marine microbial communities from Western Arctic Ocean, Canada - CB21_surface | ecosystem: Environmental > Aquatic > Marine > Oceanic | place: Canada: Western Arctic Ocean | collected... | reverse complement strand
AAATTATCAACGCACCCAGCAAATGCCTTGTTAGAATTACAAGCTTTAGCAGCTGGACAGAAAGTAAGTGACGTTATTCAACCAGTACAAACTATAGGAATTGATCCTAATTTGTATGAAGTAAAAACATTATTTGATGATATTCAGTTAGTTGTTGGCGCACAAGAAAGTACATTTGGTGGAGTTTCAAATGCAACAGCTACAGAAACAAGTATTGCCGAAAGTGCAAGAATGTCATCTCTTGGAGCGAATGTAGATGAATTAGATTCATTCATGTCAGAAGTGGCAAGGTCAGCTGGTCAGGTTATGCTTCATTTAATGTCTGTTGAAGAAGTTAAGAAAATAGTTGGTCAAGGTGCAGTTTGGCCTGAAATGACTAGAGAAGACATTATGAATGAAGTGTTTCTTGAAATTGAAGCTGGTTCAACTGGTAAGCCAAATCGTGCAGCTGATTTAGCTAACATTGAAAGAATTATGCCATTCTTATTGCAGATTCCAGGAATTGACCCATTATGGTTAGCAAAAGAATTGTTAAAGAGATTAGACGATAAACTTGATGTAACTCAAGCTATCGTTGACAGTATTCCATCTATTGTTTCTATGAATCAGTCACAAGGAGAGGGAACTGGCGATCCAGCCTTACAAGGTTCGCCAAGTGGAGGGGCAAATAACGCATCTATCCCTAACACGCTTAATGGTTCTTCTTTACCACCTATAGGAAATATTAATTAGCTATGGTGTTGAAAGATAGGATCGACATATGTATAATAAGTTAAAACGAAAGGACGTATTATGGTCGAAGACCTAAAAGAGTCAGCATCGTCCGATGACTCACAAAGCCAGGACGAACTTGAACTAAGTCAGGATCAAGATGTGCTGTCGTCCAGCACAGAAAGCGAAACTGAAGATGATTTATTATCTGTAGTACAATCAGCTATAGATAATGGAGAAACGGCAGAAACGGAATCGCAATCCGTAGAAGAAGAAACTGAAGACGTTCAAACGGATACCCCTTTAACCGAGGAGTCAGAGAAAGAAGTTTTAGATAACGTTCCTTTGCATTTGCAACCTAGATTCAAAGAAGTTATTGCTGAAAAAAACGAATACAAAAGAGGGCATGAGCAGTATGAGAAGATACAATCATCTTTAAAAGAGATGAAGCTATCTGCTGAAGAAACTGCTCAAGGTTTGTCAATTATGGGATTAATGAAAAGCAATCCACAAGCTGCCTTGGAAGCATTACAGCCAATTATAAATAACTTGCAACAAGTAACTGGCCAAATAATTCCTAACGATATTCAGCAAAAAATTGAAGATGGATACATGGACGAAGATGTAGGAAAAGAGTTAGCTAGAACGAGAGCAGACGTTCAGATACAAAAGAACGCCAATCAACAAATGTTAAGTGAACAAGAGCAGATGAAAACTCGAAGTGAAGTTAATGTTTTGGCTCAATCTGTGACTAACTGGGAAAAGAATGTTCGTAAAACTGATCCAGATTTTGACTTCAAACAAGATGAAATTGACGACAGAGTATCGGCTTTAGTTCGTGAACGAGGACGACCAAACAATTCTGATGATGCTGTAGCGTTAGCGCAAGAAGCTTATGACACAGTTAACAAACGTTATCGGAGTAGAATGGGAGTCAAAAGTCCAATACGAAGTTTGTCTGGTGGTAAATTAGGTGGTTCGCCAATGCCAGAGCCTAAGAGTTTAATGGACGCAGTCCAAAACGCTTTGGCAACTGGGGGATCGTAATACATTAAGGAGCAATAAAAATGGCATTTTCTTCAGCCGAATTAGCGAATATCGCTAACGCTGCGCTTGACTATTATATAGACAAGGGCAAAGTCTACTCAAACTCACTTCAAGATAAACCTCTTCTTGCAGCTATGGATAAGGGTTCAAAAACTTTTCCTGGTGGTAAAGAGAACATATCTCTTGCAGTAAAGGGAGTTTACACATCAACTGTAGCTGGTTATACGCATAGTGATACAGTCGCTTATGCAAATCCAGCTAATATCCAAAGAGTCAATTTTCCTTGGAAAGAACACCATACTGGTATTTCATTAACATTAACCGAACTTAAAAAAGACGGAATTAGTGTTACTGATAGTTTAGCTGGTGCTGGAACATCAAATCATAGTGGTAGAGATACTACAGTTTTAGTTAATCTTTTAGAAGATAAGCTAGATGATATGATGGAGGGTTATTCCAAAGGTATGAACACTCTTCTATATGGAGATGGTACTGGAGATGCAAAAGCATTAGCTGGTATTCGATCTGTAATTGTGGATAATCCAGCAGCAACTGGTACTACAGTAGGTGGTCTATCAACTGTAAGCAATACTTGGTGGAGAAACAGATTTAATGTTGCGATTGCAAATACTGCAACTGGAGCAGAATTAATCGAGTTTCTACATACAGAAATAAGACAGTTAAAGAGATTTGGTGGTAAGCCGTCAATTGCTTTAGCTGGTTCTGCTTTTATGGATCGTTTAGCTGACGAAATCAGAAGAAATGGAAATTACAGTCAAACTGGTTTTTCAAAGTCTACAGACATTGCTGTTGGCGATATCAGTTACGCTGGCATTAAATTTCAGTATGATCCATCTCTTGATGACTTAACAATTTCAGGTAAAGACCCTAGCAAGCGTTGTTACATCATCGATCCGTCAAAGTTATGTATGTATTACATGGACGGAGAAAAAATGAAACGTCATGCGCCAGCAAGACCAGCAACACAATACGTTATGTATCGTGCAATTACGACAACGGCTGTTCTAAGCGCATCACAGTTAAACTGTCATGGTGTTTATGAAATAGCATAAATACATAAACCAAAGGGCAAGTTCTTTCTCCAGCTTGCCCTTTGTATAAGGAGGAAATTATGGAAAAAATTAATGCAAACGTAGCTATAGACGGAAATATAGGAAACGTTATTAATAAAGGATTTCTAACAATTCCAGAGTTAGTAATGCTTAGACACATACACGGCGAAACTTCTGTTTTTAATATTATTGTTGATGGCTCTTATGACCATGACGATAAAGTAGAGCGTGATAGATTAGGAAATCTTTATAGCGACCAAAAGGTTGTTGATGTGTTTGGTGCGTATGGAGCGTTACCACAATCTTTTGAAGACGCAAGAATTGACGATGGTTATTTTGATAAAATGTATCTTCAAGAAAGATTAGCAAAACCAAAAGCCAAGTCAAAAGTAAGCTCAAAAAGAGCAAGAGATAACAAAGGACATTTTATTGCAGATGATCCAGAAACAGAAACAAATGAAGCTTATGAGGCAAAAGAAGATGACTAAGAAAAAAGGCAAGGGTGGTAAGAAATATTAGGGAGTCAATATGGCCAGAGGAACAACTTTAGCAATCTTAATTAATGATTTGCGATCTGAAATTGGGCATTCTTTACAACCAAGTTTAGGAAAATCCACTAGAGATGTTCTTGTAAATATTTTGCAAAGAACTCAAAGACGATTGTGGGAAGATTATGGCTGGCCTTTTTTAAGAGTTACTAGAGATATAGATATATCTATTAATCAAAGATACTATGATCTTCCTAGTGACATGACTTTTGAAAGAATAGAAAAAGCTGAATTTAAACATGGCGATTATTGGACAAAGCTTGATTACGGAATAGGCGCAAAGCAATACAATCAATTTGATTCCGATAGAGGAATAACGTCTTATCCTATTCAATGCTATGACGCATACGAAAATAATCAAATTGAACTTTGGCCAATCCCATCGACAAATAGCACAGCTTCTACAAAGCAAGGCATGGTTAGGTTTCACGGAATAAAAAACCTTAATGGATTAATTGCAGAAACAGATAAAGCTGATTTAGACGATCAATTAATCGTTCTTTATGCTTCTGCTGAAATGTTAGCCAGACAAAAGCAAGCTGATGCTCAAAATAAATTAGCGCAAGCGCAAGCGCATTATGCAAGGTTGAAAGCTAGGTTATCAAAAACTGAAACTTTTGTATTAGGTGGTGGAGAGCCAGAGGGGTTATATAGACCTAAAAGTCCTCCTTTAATAGCTACTACGGGCAATTAAATGGCTTATGTATTAATTGAAGATTTTAGAGGTGGCCTAGACGCAAGAAGATCAGACGTAACTGCTACTCCAGGAACTTTGATTACTTTAAAAAACGCTCATATTACAAGAGGTGGGGAAATAGAGAAAAGGCCAGCTTTTGTCTCTTTGGCTACATTGCCGTCCAACACTACTGGATTAGCTTCTGCAAATGGCCAAATATATGTTTTTGGAAGCGATGCTGCTAGTAGCGTAACTTTTGCAAGTGGAACTCCAGCAAACGTTAACTATGTAAGATTACAGCACCCATCAGGAACGGCCTTAACTAAAGTTTTAGATACAGATTTTTTTGATGGACAAGTATATGCTTCAGCGCAATTTGCAGATGGAAGAATCTACCATTACTACAACGGCGTAAGAATAACAGATTGGTTTGACGGCAGATCAAGAAATCAATTCTCTGTAACTGGAGGATCATCTGGTGGAACGGCAGCAACTGGATCATTTACTGTAGCTAGTGGAACGGCAAACCCAGGAGATAATATTCGTATTGTCAGGGTTAATAATATTGATTTATTTTCATCGTCTGTGGCGCATACTGGTACAGATTCATCAACTGCAACAAATGTAGCTAATGCTATAAACGCTGCAACAACTTCTCCTAATTATACAGCTTCAGCAAGTGGAGCAGTCGTAACTATAACGGCTGTTACAACTGGTATAACAGTAAATGGATTTGCAGTAACTGTTGAAGTAGACGGAGCAGTTAGTGTATCGACTATTAACAATATGTCAGGTGGCGTGGATAATGCTGTAACCAATATAACAGTAAATGGGGTTTCCATAATTAATGCTCAAATAACTTGGGCAACATCAAACTCTAATATGGCGACTTTAATATCAGAGGCTATAAATGACGCTGGAACTACTCCAGAATATGAATCCACTTCAACTGGTGTTTTAGTTAATATTACATCAAAAGATAGTGGCTCATCTTCTAACAACTACGCTGTTGTTATAACTGTTAGTGGCAATGTGACTACTTCATTTACTGGCAGTTCTGCGATTATGGACGGAGGAGCAACAAGTAATAACGTTAATGGATATACTCCTGGGTCTTTTATAAAGCCAGTTAAAACCAAAATGTATGGTTTGTCAGATTCTTTGTTGCATTTTTCAGGGGTCAACGATCCTACCGAATGGAATAATACAGCTGTTGGCGCTGGGTTTATTAATTTATCTAATAACGCTGGTGGTTCGGAATCGTTACAAGCTGTAGCAAGTTATTACTCTAATCTTGCTGTTTTTGCTAAAGAAGCAATTCAAATATGGTTTGTTTCAGCTGATGAAGCGCAGAATAGTCAAATACAAGTATTAAATAATACTGGAACAATATCGCCTCAAAGCGTTATTGAATTTGGAGATAATGACGTTTTTTATTTAAGCGAGTCAGGCATCAGAAGTTTAAGAGCAAGAGATAGTTCTAACGCTGCTTTTGTTGGGGATATAGGCAATCCAATTGATGATATTATACTTACAGAAATTTCTTCAGATAGAGATGCAGCGTTAAATTCTCAAGCAATACTTGATCCTAAAAATGGTAGGTATTTAATTGCTATAGGATCGGTTGTTTATGTTTTCAGTTATTTCCCATCAAGCAAGGTAAGTGCATGGTCAACTTATGAGCCAGGATTTGTAATTGATAATTGGTCATATGATGGAACGCAAGTGTTGTGCAGAAGTGGAAATGCCTTATACAGTTTAGGTGGATCAACTGGACAAACTTATGATAGCAGTACAGTAGAAATCCAATTGCCATTTTTAGATGCAGCAAAGCCAGCTACAAGTAAAGATTTTACTGGTATTGATCTTAGTTGCACAAATCAATGGACTGTTTATGTATCTACAGACCCAACGGATATAACAATAAATCAAGAAATAGCTACAATTGATAGAACCACATATGGTTTAGGGCGAGCAACTTTTTCTGGTTACTCAACTCACTTAGCGCCTAAATTAGTTTGCACTTCAGCTGGTGCAGCTAAAATAGGTAATTTAGCATTACATTACGATATGAGCGAGGCTGGATAATGATTTGGGAAGAAGCAACAGTAGGATCAGTTTATAATGTAGCTTTAAACATGAGACAGCGAGATTATGAAGAAATTGTAGCTTTGACTTTTTGTGAGAACAGAAGAGAATTAGCCGAACAATTAGCAAGAACATGGACTGAACACAAAACAACAATTGTTTGTGGAACAAAAGAACATGGAGGAATAGCTGCCCTTACATATATACCTATGCGAAAAGGTGTGTGGAATTTGGGGTTATTTGCGACCGACAACTTTCAAAAAATTCATCTATCCCTTACAAAGCTAATAATAAATAGTATAATACCAGTATTAGATAATGCGAATGCTCATAGAGTAGAAGCGCAATCAATTGATGGATATGAAGTGGTGCATAATTGGCTTAAATTTTTAGGATTAAAAGAAGAAAGCGTTTTAAAAGGCTACGGCAGAAACAAAGAAGATTTTATAAATTTTGCATGGATTAGAGGCGATAACAGCCAAAACGTAAACTGGATCAGAAGAGGAGAGATAGCATAATGTGTGGAGGTGGTGGAGGAGGCGACGGAGGAGCAGCCCAACAAAGAAAAGATGAGGAAGAGCGTCAAGCTAGGATTAGAGATGGTAATAAGAATATCGATAATGCCTTTTTAAAATTTGACGATGATTTTTACAATACTCAAACGCAAAACTACCTTGATTATGCAACGCCACAATTAACTGATCAGTTTAATGAAGCATCTAAAAAATTAACGTTATCTTTAGCTAACGCTGGTCTATTAAACAGTTCTGTTGCAGCGCAAAAAAGAGCCAAGCTAGATAAAGATAGAGGGTTAAATGAAAGACAAGTTGCTGATAAAGGTAACGAATATTCATTGAAATCAAGGCAAGGGATCGATGCAGCAAGAAGCGATCTACAAAATCAAAATATGAGTTTAGCTAATCCATCATTGATTGCACAAAATGCAGCTAATAGAGCGAAAACTTTAAACCAATTGCCAGCCTATTCTCCATTATTGGAGTTGTTCGCCGACGCAACAGAGGGTCTTTCTACGCAAGCTTCTTTAGAAAGAAGAGGCCAAAACAAATATGATACTGGATTATTTTCTCCTAAAAGTACATCGAGGGTAATTAGTTAATGACTAGCTATATGCAAAATTATGTTATGGCCGATGCGATTAATTTGATGACTTTATCTAATTGGCATAAAAGCTACAAACCAATAGATGTCAGCCGATATATTTGCACTCCAATCATGGCAGATCGAGCAAGATGGTATTTTGATGATGAAGAGGGAACTTTACAAGGATTTCTTACTTGGACGTTTTTAACGGAAGAAGCTGAAATTGCTTTTTTGAATAAAACAAGGCCGTTGGAATGGGACGATTGGAGACAAAATGAGGGTAATTTATGGATCATAGATTTAATTGCTCCATATGGAAATGTTTTAGAAATGGCGAGAGATTCAAAAAAGTGGTTTGAAGATCAGTTTGGTGCTTCCCATAACGTTGCGTATTACAAGCGAACTAACCAAAGAATTGGTCATATTAAAAGAAAATTTGTTTATCATTAAGGAGTAAAACATGAATGGTGATTCAGACCCAAGCGATCCGTCAGATGAAGATTTTGGAAGAGTACATGGTGGAAGAGGCACAATAGATAATAGTCATATGAACAATAATGACTCGCCTTATCAACAACAATTAAGAGTTGATCCGATGATTGCCATTAACGCTGCTAAGAAACAAAGAGCAGAAACATTATCTCAAAAGCAAAAAGAATTAACAGATGCTTTTGGTGCTTTTGGCGATGACTATTATGATGATTTAGCGACTTCTTTTACCGATTACCAAACGCCTTTATTGTCCTCTGCGTATGCTGATGCAACAAGAGGAATGTATGATGGTTTTAAAGCTAAAGGTCTATTAACTCAATCTGAAATAGATTCTGGTCTAGGAGACTTATTGACACAAAAAACTGTAGATTCAGCAAATATAACAACTGGAGCGTCAGGGTATTCTCAATCTAAAAAAGATGAAGTAGGAAAAAAGCAACAAGCATTAACTGATGCGCTTTCAGCAATGGCTGGTGGGGCAACTACTAGAGCAGATATTGATAAGCAAACTGAAAACATAAAAGCGTTTGATTTTTCTCAAGACATAGAGAAGTTAAAACCAGCAGCTTCAAAAACAGCCTTATCATTCTTTGACGGCTTTACAAAAATTCCATTGGTTAATCAGCCAGTAGATAATGTCACTCCAACATCAATATCTGGAGTAGACCAATCTGGAGGAAATATAACTCCATCATATACTTATTCAGGAATTAACGACCCATATAGAGGGTCAACAACAAGGGTGGTGTCGTAATGTGTGATCCAACTATGATAGGCGTAGCCATGAGTGTAGGTGGCAAAGTAATGCAAGATAACGCTGTAAGAAAATCAAAAAACGCAAGAAATACAGCTATAAATAATAACTCTAAAAGACAACGAGATTTAGAAGCAGAAGCAAGAAATCCTATAAATAAAAGTACAGATATGTTTAACCAAGATTCATTTGATGATGGCAATCAAATATCACAAAACAAGTTTGCTGCTTTATATAATGATACAATTAACACACCTAATTATTCAATGCCGAATATAGGAAGCGCACCAGCCATAGTTGAAGAAACATTGTCAAATGAGATGATGAAAGCAGCTGCTTTTAATAAGCAACAAGGAGATGCAAAAGCTAAACTTGCGTCATTAGGAGATTATTTAGCCACTTCTGTAAATCCACAATTAGCTAAGTCGGCTGAAAAAGGACAGATGATTGGTAACTTTATGCAAGGAGAGGGCAATTTGCTTGATGCAGAATTACAAGCAGCTAACGATTTGGCTTACAGTCCTACGGCTCAAATCTTATCAGGTGGTGGGCAAGCAATGACTGGATATGGTTTAAAAAAATAAAGAGGGTTTAGTAAATGTCATCAAGAAGAAACAACATCTATAGAGATGAGTCAATTTCCAGAGCGTTTGGCAATATAGCCAATATTTTAACTGGTAGTGCAGCTGATGATGCGAACATTGCAAGAGGAAAATATTACGACTCTCAAACTGTAGGTCAGAATCAAAAGAATAAGAATGTGAGTGATTTGCAAGCTTCTATTCCTAACACTACTAATACACTTGCTGGTCAAATATTAAAAAGCTTTACTGGCGAGCCTAACGCTGGATTCAATCAATCTCAAGTTCCTTTTATAGACGGAGGGAATATGAGTAAGCCAATTTCAGGGGATACCTCTGTATTGCCTAACAACAGTTATTCTCTTGATAATTTAACTAGCGTTGCCAGATCAATGCTTGGGGATTTAAGCTACAAACCTAATCAATTTGCAGATGCGCTAAACACTATAGGCAAGTCAGAGAAAAGTAAGTTAGCGCAAAACATGATACAAAAAGGCAATGCTGAAGACATAAGAAGAGGGGCAATAATGCAAGGAGGTAATCCTGGACAATACTTTGATTCAGGCACGGCACAAACTAAGATAGCAAACGATTTAAGTGGTACTTTAGATAAAAATAACAAAAGTTTTGAAGCCAGCCAATATAATACTGATCAAGACAACATAACAAAAAAAGAAGAGGCAAAACAAAAAAGAATAATTACTAAAGAACTTGGAATTGCAAAGATAGAGTCAGTAGCTGCAACAGCTAAATACAAGTTTGATAATCGTGAAATCACAATTGCCGTAGGTAAGGATCAAAAGGTTTATATTGATCAGACAACAGCCGATACATTAGGCGTTGAGCCTACAATAGAAAACGGCGAAGAAGTTTATGTAATTAATGGAAAAGCTTCTCCAAACAAAGTTGATCAGGTAAAGGTTCAGGTCGGTAAAGCAGATGTATTTTTAAGCAAAGAAATGGCTGATGAGTTAGGCATACCAGTAAATGATCAAGGCCAGTACGTTATAAAAGGATCAGGCTTTAAAGATAGCACTTCTAATAAAAATAATGGTGGGTTAAAGCAAAAAGACGTTAACGATTCCCAAAAATATTTTGAAAATGCTTATAAAGCTTACGAACAATATAACGAATTACCATCAAATGTTATTGGGAACATTCAGCAAATAATATACAAAAATATTGCTGAAGACTTAAAAGAAAAAGTAGCAAGAGATCAGGCTTTTAGCTCAAATGTAGAGGGAGTTGTTTCCCAAGGCGTTGTGCAAATCACTAATCCTTTTGTTGGAGAAGATTTGGTTGCACCTAAATATTTTGTTGATTATTTTCAAAAAAACGCTGATGGGAAAAAAGCTCCTTTAGAAACAGTAGTAAAATTCTTTGGTTCTTTAGGATATGACGACAACGATTCAAAAGCTATAGCGAATTTTATTAAAGGTTAATAATATGGATTTTGATTTTCGACCAAGCAAAAACATAGACACAAACACAGAAATAGATACTGATATTGATTTTGATTTCAGACCATCGCAGTTTGACTTTAGCCAAGACAAAACAGTAGTAGCGCCTCCAGTAATAAATCCGTTAGAGACACAATCCATTGATCAAAACCCAATGTCTAATGTATTTAATAAGACAATGGACAGAATGGAACAAAAAGATTCTGTTGGGATTTTTGATGGCTCATCTAGTCCAGATTTATCTGGTGTAGCTATTCCACAAAATCCAATATCTAATGACTTAAATAAAACAATGAATCGTATGGAGAAAAACGATTCAAGAAGTATGTTTACTCCCAAGCCAGTTTTTGACTCAGCTGGATTCCCAATTGATTTAAACAGACCTATAGTTATGGACGATCAAGGTAACGCACAAACCGAAAGAGGCGTGACAATAGATGCGTCAGAATTAGGTTATCCATTTAATCCAGGTCAAAAGTTTGTAAACATACCATCGGTTATTAATGGCGTTGCAATGTCAGGCGATGCTGCACTAGCGTTAACGAAAAAGAAAATAGAAAACGGATCAATAGACGCATCTAAGTTTCCTATGTTTAATTCAATAGAAGAAGCTACAGCTGGGTCAATAGATAGATCAAAGAAGATAGGCGAGAAGCGAAAAGACGAAATTAAGAAAGCAACAAAACAATTTAAAGTAAATCAAGAAGTTAAAAGGCTAACTGATCTTTACGGCAAGCCAACAAAAGGTCAGGAAAAACTTGATAGGAATCCTAATCAATCGTTTGTTGGGGGATCGTTTAACAACTTTACTCTTAAAACAGAAAAAGGCGAAGTTAAAATTGACAACGAAACAGCTATTAAATTAATTGCTGATAGTAATGTAAGCGAGGGAGATGATTCCAATTTACCAAACAACGCATTATTTAGAGGGTTTGTAAGGGCAAACAAAGCAATGGCTATGTTATCGGCTAATCTTGGAATGCAAGATCAAACTCAAGCTATAAAGTTTATTGCAGAATTAAATAGGACATCTCCTAACCAGCCAAAAGAAGTCGCAGATGGTTTAAAACAAATTGTTGAAGCAAAAGGCTGGAAAAATATATTAAGCGCAATTTCTAATAATCCTAGTGCAGTATTATCTGTGGTTGGGGAATCATTCCCTATGTCTTTGTCAAGTTTAGCTGTTTTCATAACTGGAACGGCAGTATCTGGTAATCCATTAGTCGGCGCAGCTGGTGGAGGAATTGTTACTTTTGGAAATATTTATTCTGATACTATTTTAGAAGAGTTGCAAAAGTCTGGCGTTGATATGACAGACGACAAAGCTATTGAGGCTAAACTTTCTGATCCTGAATTTTACGCAAGAGCAAAAAAATCTGGTTTAGCTTATGGAATACCGATTGCTGTGTTTGATGCTTTATCTATGGGATTGGCTGGCAAACTTGTATCTCCATTAATAAAGTCAGGAGCATCAACTCCTAGAGTATTAGGAGCATCAGCAGTTGAATTAAACAATCAAGGACTTTTAGGCGCATCTGGAGAATTTTCTGGTCAATTTATGCAAAGCATATTTGGATTACGAGATGAGATTAATTACGGCGAAATGGCATTAGAATACTTTGCAGAAATACCTACTGGAAGCATAGAGGTAGCTACAAACGTAGGGACTTCACTCAAAGGTAATCTGGCAGAGCGTGAACTTAATAGCGCATTTGATAACACTAGCAAAGAAATTGCTCAAGATACAGCTATAGACAAATTCAACCCAGATAATGCCCAGTTAACAGTTGTTCCTGAAAAAATAGAAGACTTTGATTTCAGGCCGTCTAAAAAGGAATCTCTGGCTGTAGAAAACGAGTCCTCCTTAGTTGAACAGTCAGAGAGCCAAACTACAGAAACACCAGTTGTCGAAACACCAGTAGTTGAAACACCAGTAGTTGAGAAACCAGTAGCTGAAACGCCAGTAGTTGAAACACCAGTAGTTGAGAAACCAGTAGCTGAAACGCCAGTAGTCGAGAAACCAGTTGTTGAAAAGCCAGTTGTTGAAAAGCCAGTTGTTGAGAAACCAGTAGCTGAAACGCCAGTAGTCGAGAAACCAGTTGTTGAAAAGCCTCCAGAGCCAAAGCCAAGGCCTGAAACAGTTAAGATTGATCCAGCACCGAAAGCCGTAGAAACTGAAACTGAAGTCGATCCGTTACAGACAAAAGATTCTAGTAAGCAAGTTAAGCCTATTGGCAAGTTTATGGGTAAGTTTGAAAAAATAAGAACTCCAGGATCGGAAAAAGAAGTTTCAGTAGGATATATGGTGGTAGATGCAAACAAGCTGAAACAAGCAAGTGGGGATTTCCAGCCAAGAGATAGGGATTTAAAAGAATCAGAAATACAAATAAATAAAAGAGCAGCTAAATTAGACCCAAAACAATTACTTGAAGCTCCTACAACAAATACTGGTGCGCCGATTATTTCAACAGATGGAACTATTATATCAGGCAACGGAAGAGTTTTGATGTTGAAAAAAGCTTTAGCATCTTATCCTGCTGAATGGAAAAAATACGCACAAGCTGTCGATGAATACACAAACGAAAGCTTCAGCAACAATATGAACGAAATACCTATTGTAGTCCGTGTTTTAGATGGGGAATTTACAAATCAAGAATTAATAGAATTAGCAAATTTATCTAACAAAGATTCCATAGCCTCTATGAACGCAACAGAAAGAGCAGTCAGAGATGCAAAGGATATGGGAATTGATTTAGTTTCTCAATATCAAGGAGGAGATTTAACTAAAAGCGAAAATAGACAATTTGTTAATCAATTTATACAAAAAGTTGTTTCTTTAAATGAACAGAACACAATGACTAAAGATGGAGCAATAACAAGAGAGGGCGTGTTAAGAATACAAAATGCAATATTAGCGTCAGCATATGAAGATACCAACACTTTGGGAACTATGCTTGATAGTACAGACGATAATATTAAAGCTATTTCCAACGCAATGCTTTCAGCTGCACCTAAGTTTGCTCAATTAAAATCAGATATTGCTGGTGGACAAGTTGACGCTAAATACGATATAACCCCACAAATAACAGATATGGCGCAAAGAGTTTCTACAGCTAGAAAGAACGGAACAGCCATATCAGATATATTAAATCAAAGAGATATGCTTGCAGAAATTGATCCTTTGGTTAAGATGCTTATTAAGGGGATTTACAACGATAAGTTAACAAGAGCAAAATCACAGAAATATATGACTGATTTTCTTAATGCTTACGTTGAAGAATCCAGTAGAAAACAAACTGGTGGAATGTTCGATGACGAAACCACAGTTGGAGAAGTAATTGATTTAGCAAGGAGAAAAGCAGATGGACAAGAAGACCCAACACTCTTCGATAGAGGCACAAGAAGCAGCAGTCAGGGCGTTACTAAGAGTAGCGAACAAAAACAAAGAGCCGATCTTGAGGGAAGCAGCACTAGACCTGAAAAAAGAA
>Ga0302121_10001037_pt1 | contig 14026 bp, 9 predicted proteins | sample CB21_surface_MG_FD_203120 | JGI IMG/M metagenome (GOLD analysis project Ga0302121, IMG submission 203120) | Marine microbial communities from Western Arctic Ocean, Canada - CB21_surface | ecosystem: Environmental > Aquatic > Marine > Oceanic | place: Canada: Western Arctic Ocean | collected... | reverse complement strand
GTCGATGAAGGCTTCGCACACGTCGCGCAGCTGGTTCGCCGAGTTCTTTTGACAGACGGCGGCGGTGACGCGGCGCACGAGCACGTTCGAGAAGCGCGCGCGCGCGGCGACCGCGCGGAAGGGCGGCGGCGGCGACGCGTACGGGGCGAGCGGCGGCGGCGGCCCCGTGGCGGCGGCGACGGCGGCGGCGTTCCCCTTGGCAGGCGGTGGCGGTGGCGGCTCGGCGCCCTGGTTGGCGTAGCAGAGCAGCCCGGTGGCAGCGGGCGCGTTGCACGGCATGATGGTCGCCGCCATGTACAGACTCGAGAAGGGTGTGTAGATGAGCACACAGCCGTCGCGCACGCCGTCGTCGGCGCGACCGAGCCCGCCGGGCGCGTCCCACGGCCAGTGGGGCGAGCCGACGCCGCGCGGTCGAGCGGCCCAGAAGGCGGAGACGCCGTTCTCTCGCGCGTAGGCCATCGTCGCGTAGGCCTCGAGCGTGGTCTCGGGCGCGGGCAGCTCCGAGCGCACCGCCTGGTAGGTCTGCGTGCGCGCGGCGCACGCGGAGGCCGCGAGCGCGTGCGTGAGCGTCGCCTCGATCGGTGGGCGCTGCTCGACCATCCGCTCGAGGTCGGGCGGCATGATCGCAGGCAGCTCGATGCAGCGCGTCTGTGTGAAGAGGCTGCAGCGCTGTGAGCTCTTCAGGTCGTCCTCGCGGTCGGGCGCGACGCTCAGCTGCGTCGCGAAGTCGCGCAGCGAGCACGCGCCCGTGTCGCGGAGCAGCACGCACTCGGAGAGGTCAGTGCGCGAGAAGTCGCTGCGCGTCGCGTACGCGAGGCACGAGGTGTTGGCGTGGCAGAGCTCGGCGCAGTTCATCGTCGGCGTCGGCGCGCGCAGCACGCCGAGCACGCTGTGCGCAAAGGGCGTGTACGTGCCGTCGGCGTAGGCGTCGAGGCGCCGGCCGACGGTCCCCGAGCTGTAGAAGGTGGGCCGCCAGCGCGGCGGTGGTGGCGGCGGCATGGTGCTGTGGATGAGGTGCTGCACCTCCGCGTCGATCGCCGAGTGGAAGGTGGGCGGCATCGGCGGGGCGCCCCTCACGAACGGGAAGTCGCCGTCCATCACGTTGGCGTCGGAGTCGGCGAAGCACGCCGACGCGGCCATCGTCTCGTCGAGCACGCGGCGCGAGAAGAGGCACAGGTTGCGCGCCGAGACGTTGACGCCCGCGGGCACCGTCTCGCCAACGGCGCGCACCTGCGGCAGCGGCACGCCGATGCCCGCGCCGCACCACGGCGGTGGCAGTGGCGGCGGGAAGGGTGGTGGCGGCGAGATCGGCGGCGCGGGCGGCGAGGGAGGAGGCGCTTCGCCGACGGGGGCCCGTGGCGAGGGGAGTGGCGGCGGCGGGAAGGGCGGCGAGACGGTCGAGGAAAGGACGATGCCCCGACCGAGCACGAACGCGAGCCCGTTGTCCTTGTTGAGCGACTTGGCGATCAGCGCGACGACCGCCGCCGACACGGTGCTCGGGTCGAAGGCCGTGAGCCCCGAGCGCGTCTCTAGCTCCTCGGCGAAGCGCTCCTGGTCCTCGCCCTTCTCGCCGAAGAGGTACACGTCGTACTCGATGGCCTTCGAGCGGCAGTCGGCGCGATACGACGGCTCCTTGTCCTTGAGGTGCGTCTTGGCCGTGTCGACGAAGAAGTCCTGCATGGGGCCCGAGCTGCCGCAGCGGCCGAGGCATACCTGCCGCGCCTTGAGGCAGGCGGGGATGTCCTGGAAGCAGTTGCTCCACTCGTTGCCCGACGAGACGGCGTCCTTGAGCACCGGGCTGTAGCACGCGTCGAAGCTCGAGTCCTTGCACGCGTCGTAGAGAAAGGAGCTCGTCTCGTAGGTGAGCGCGTCGTGCGCGTACTTCCAGTAGTCGGAGCCGATGTACCATGCGTCGCGCGCGTCGAGGTTGCCGTCGTGCGCGGTGCGCTTCACGCCGAAGGACGCGTAGAGGCACGCGCGCTTGAAGAACTCCTCGGCCGCCTCGCGCGGCGACTCGGAGGCGGCGCGCGCGCCGCGGTCGAGCCAGCTCTGCGCGAGCTCGGACGCGCGGTGGCCGTCGTTGGTGGAGATGCCGCCCCATTGCTTCGAGAGGCGTGCGAACTGGTTGGCGCGGTCGGTGAGGAAGGCCGGGTCGTACGCGCCGTCGGTGTACTTGTTGTGGATCGTCCCCTTGAGGTCGGAGTTGCAGACGTGCTGGTAGAAGGAGGCGTTGGGCCCGCAGTGGTGCTGCACGTTGTACGAGTACTCGTTGAGGTGGGCCGGCTCGAGGCAGCTGACGAGCGTCGTGAGGACGAAGGTGACGAGGCGCAGCTCGGGGACCTTGCACACGAAGCACGCCGCGCAGCCCGCCGTGCCGTTCGTCGCCGCCGACTCGGCGCGCGCCCAGAACTTGGCGCTCGAGATGTTCGCGCTGCCGAGGTCGAAGAGCCGCGCGCCCGCCGTGAAGGTGTCCTGGATGACCTTGAAGATCTCGTCGAGCACAATCCACAGACTCGTGAAGACGACGAGGTCGGACGCCCCGCCCGAGCCCGCCTGGAAGCAGCGCTGGTCGATGCAGCGCAGCTCGTCCGACCAGCTCGACGGGTCGAAGAGGTGGAACGCGCACATCATCGTGTCGATGACGACGAACATCATCGGGAGCGCGATGTCCATCAACCCGATCGTGATGACGTCGAGCGCGAGCCGCAGGATGATCGTGAGTGCTCCGCTCGTCACGAGCGACATTAGCAGCTTGAAGAACACGTGGATGATCGTGATGAAGAGCTCTCCGAACGCGTACACCACGTCGTCGAGCAGCACGTAGAGCACGTGGAAGACCATGTCCGCCACCGAGCCGAGCAGGTAGACGATCAGGCCGGTGATGACCGACACGATGTAGACGAGCTGGCCGATCTCCGTGCCGAGGATCGAGATGATCATCTCGAGGATGCGCCCCTCGCCGTCGATCCAGTTGTCGTCGACCTCCTGCAGCCGCCGTGTCACGCGATCGACCACGTCGAGCGGCAGCACGACGCGCCCGCCCGCCGCGGCGTGCAGGCTGGCGGCGTCCTCGAAGGAGCGCGGCGGCCAGCCACCGTTGCGCTCGGTGATCTCGGCGGTGAGCCGGCGCACGTTGCCCATCGCGGTCGCGCCGCCCTCGTACCAGCCCTGGATGCCGCACCAGGCCATCGACGTGTATGCGGCGTCGGGGTCCGACTCGAGCAGCACGCCGTCGGCGAGCGCCGCCGCCGCGAGCTCGGCGCGGGCCGTCACGCTGCCGATGCATGAGAAGCCCTTGAAGAACTGGGGGTCGTCGGGCATCACGAAGAAGACGTCGTGGTGGAAAAAGGGCGGGATGAGCATTGCAACGATCTCGAGTCCGATGTAGATGACGGGCTGGAAGACGTAATTCGAGACCGAGTTCCACAGCGGGATGAGCGGCCGCAGCACCGAGAAGAAGAGTCGCGCCGCACCGAGCAAGAAGTCGGTCCACTGCTGCACGACCGTCAGCATGTCGACGGCGTGCAGCGTCAGCACCTCGGGGTCGGCGTCCCACGGGTAGAGCAGCTCGAAGAGGAAGGAGAGCGCGAGCAGCGCGAGGCCGACCGCGAGCCAGACCCACAGCATCTTGACGAGCTTGAGCGTGAAGCCGGCGAGGCGCAGGAGCAGGCGCGCAAAGAAGTAGCCGGCCGACGACGGCGGCCCCTCGGCCTCCTTGTGCACGCTCGCCTCGACGGCCTGGGCCTTGGCCATCATGGCGGCGCCCGATTCGGCGGCGCTCCCCTTGGCGCCGCCGCCGCCCCCCTTGAGCGCACCCAACGCCTCTTCCATTGCCGCGCCCCCGCCAGGCGCATCGATGTTCAGTGAGACGCTGGCCACCGGGATCGCGTCGTACGTGAGGAGCGGTCGGCGCTCTCGTCGGCCGAACAGGCCGTAGCTGGCGGCCGGGGATGTCACGGGGAGCACCTCGTGCAGACGCCGGCCGCTCTCCAGGCCGTGTCTGTCGGAGGCGGGATCGTCGTCGTCGTCGTCAAGGCCATCGTCGTCTGCGTCTCGGGCCGCACGACCGTGCACGAACATGCCGCCGGTTTCGGTGCGGGGGATGTGCGACAGCTCGGCCGACCCGTTAGCGACTCTCCGACCTGATGGACTGCCCATTAATATACGTGGGGGCGCGGACTAGCGGGAGCGATCCACCGCCGCGCTCGCCCGCCTGGCCGCTATCTACGCCGCCGCCGCCGCCGCCGCCCACCGGCACCGCCCCCTCGCCACGTTGGGATGAGCTCCATTTTCGTGCAGTGCCTTGAGACGAGCGTCGACTCGTTCCTGCAGCCGACGAAGGAATTCGGCGACGCGGACGTCACTAAGCGGAGCGCCCTCGTCGTGTGTCCCGCGCTGGCGTGCACCTGCCTGCTCGTGGTCTGTTCGAGCTTCGGGATCGTGTGGGGAGTCATGACGCTCTTCTACGACGCGGACCGCAACGCCTAACGCCAGCCTCCGCGCAATAAGGCCCGGGCGAGAGGGAGATGCGGCGCGGCAGCATGCGCCACGGGCGCCACGGGTTCGCCGCGCTCGCGGCCGCGGCGGTGGGCGAGGAGGTGGAAGAGGTGGAGGAGGTGGAAGAGGGAGGAGCGCACGGCGTCCCCGTCGCCTCACCCGTGCGCGCCGTGCGCGCCGTGCGCGCCGTGCGCCCCTCCACGGCCAGGCTCAGCAAGGCCTCGCCGCGCGCGCCGCAACCCTACGGCCTGTGGGTGATATGCCTCTCGTTCGTGCACCCCCTCGAACGCGCCGACGTCGCGACGCACGGCGTCGGCTTCCTGGCCTTCGCAACCTTTCTCGTGGTCCGCGTCGCACTAGCCACCAACGCCGCGGCGCCGCGCTCGATCGACCCGTTCACGCTCGTCCAGATCGCCGCGATCGCCGTCACGACCGCCGTGTTAGGCGCCTCGGCCATGTACCACGCGTCGTCGAAGAGCGTCGTGGCCTCCGCCTACCTGCTGGCCCTCGACCGCTCCCTCGTCTACGCCTCAATCGTGTCGTCCAGCACGGCGGACCTCGTCGTCGCGACCATGGGGACGGCCACGCCGCTCACGGCGTGCGCCCTGGCCACGCCCCGCCTGCCCGACCCCGCCGTGCCGTGGCAGACGTACCTCGACCCGCTCCTGGCCGGCGCAATCGCGATCGTCTGCGTCATCTCCGTGCGCGTCACGCGTTGGCCGAGAGACACGAGCGGCCAGAAGGGCTTCGACCACCCGTCGGGCCTCGACTCTCGCCGTCCGGGCCACGTCTCGGGCCCCTTCGGTCTGACGTACGCGGTCATGGCGGGGGCGTGCGCCCTGGGATGGATCTGCTCGGCCGAATACGAGCTGCGCATGTTCCCCGAGGGCGTCGGCGCGACGGTCATCGCCGTCAAGGCCACCAGCACCGCCGTCGCGATGCTGCTCGGCACCAACGACGTGCGCGAGATGACGGACGCGTACGCCATGCACTTCCCGGTCGCGCTGCGCAAGCACCTCCCGAGGTCGCACACCCTGTGGCACGTGGCCGCCCTACTGGTCGCCGCGTGCGCGATCGGCGTCCGTGAGTTGGCGCTCTCGGCGCAGTTCGAGGCGTCCGCGGCGTGCGCCGACCGACTGGCCGACGCACCGGCCGACGCACCGGCCGACGCACCGGCCGACGCACGCTAACGGTGCGGGCAGCCGCACCACCCTCCACGCTCCACGCTCCACGCTCCGCGGGCTCGCATGGGGAACCTTCGGATGGCGCTCGCCCCCTACCTCGCAAACAAGGAGGTGCTCGCCGAGGCGATCGTCACCACGGTCGTGCTCGGCCTCCTCCTCCTGTTCGGCCCGTACTACGCCCTCTTTGGCCGCGCACGCACACGCGGCCGCTCCCACGCGACCGCCACGCGCGGCGAACCCCTGCGCGTCGAGCGCGTGCGCCCCAACGCGCGCCTGCCCGAGCGCCCCGGCTCGCGCGCCCTCGGGTACACACTCTACTCCGCCGAGGGAGGCACCATCGCCCCGGGGCGGCACGCCGCCGTGACCACGGGCCTGCGTATCGGCGTCCCAGAGGGGCACGTCGGCCTCATCCTTGCCGTGCGCCCCGTGGGCGCCTTCGCCGACCTGCAGGTCGTGCCCGCACTCCTCCACCCCGACTCGCTCCGGGAGGTCGCCCTCTCCGTCGCCAACTGCAGTGCGGAGGTCGAGGCCGTCATCGAGGTCGGCGACCCGATCGCGCACCTCACGTTGCTGTGCGCCGCCGCCCCGTCCCTCCTCGTCACGACGTTCGACTCGGACCGCCCTCGCTTCGTACTCATCAAGCGCTTCGCACGCGTGGCGTGGCACCTGCTCGCGGCGCGCGCACACGAGGCCTGGCTCCTACTCGCGGCGCGCGCACACGAGGCTTGGTTCAAGGCACACCATCGGTGGATGGGGGCGGCGTCGGACCCCCCTCCCTCCACGCCCGCTCATCGTCCATCGTCCCCGCCGTCGCCCCCACCCGGGCGCCCCGAACGTCCCGCGGTGGTGCCGGTGATGCCATGCGTCAAAGAGGAGGCGGTTGTGGAGGAGGAGGCAAACTCCGACGAGGCCGAGGCGGCCGGCGCGCCGTCGACCGCCGCCGTCGCCTCGGCCTCGCGTGCCTCTCCTTCCAGCGGCCCGATCGTGCCCACCGAGTGGTCGAACGAGTGGTTGAACGAACTCTCTCCGTCGAGTGGACGAGACACGTCGAGTGGACGAGACACGTCGCCAGAGATCTGGCGCAGAGGAGGGCGCCGCCGCCGGAACGCCTCAACTCCCTCTCCGACAGCAGCGGCAGCAGCGGCAGCCCCGGCGACCTCGCCACCCCCCTCCCCGTCGTCGTCCGCCTCGTAGCCGTCTTGTGCGTGCGTGTGCGTGTGTGTGCGTGTGTGTGCGTGTGTGCGTGTGTGTGCGTGTGTGCGTGTCCAGACGGGTACTTGTGGTGGAAGGTGGCGGGATCGGGTCCCGATCTGAGAGTCTCGCTAGTTGACGGTGTTGCGTGCGTGCGGGGGTGGGGTTGCATGTTCCTTCGCTTCGATGTCGTCCCGAAGACTACGTACAAACTCCACACCGGAAGCGATAACGCGGAAGGGCGTCGTCACAAGAGCGGAGGAGTCGCTGGTGACGATTAGTCGACAGCTGTCCGCCACGCAAGAGGCGCTCTCCCGCACGCGCGCGTACGAGACCGTGGACATCACGATGCGGAACGGCCGGCCCCGCACGGTCTCGCGTGATAGTCAGCGGGCCCTTGCATGCGGGGACCACGCGACCTTCACGGCGGCGGTGAGTGCCGCAGAGATACTGAACGAGATGACTGCGTCGCTTGCATCGACTCTGCGACTCGCCCTCCCGGAGGTGGACCCCGTCAAGTTACCTGCACAGCTTCGGCGCGGAAACTCCACGCCGACGGTGCCCGTCAAGGTCAGTCCACAGACGCCCGTCGAAGCCCCGCCGCGGCCGTCTTCGGTGGGCTGCTGCTTTCCCAGGCATGTACAGGAGCAGGTGGTTGATGCCATCGTTCCCGTGGTCTCCGTGGTCCCCGACGGCCGTTCCGGCCTGGTGGCGTAGTGGACGAAACGAGTGGCCCGTGGGTCCAATTGTTCCTTTTAATTATTACATGCCACGACTCTAGGGCCCGGACACGACCCCCATGGGCAAGAGTACCTGTTCCAACTTAGAGCCGTTTTTGGCCTAAACTTACGACAGTTCCGCAGAGACTTGGCAAACTCGCTCCCAAACACACGACTTCGTTTCAATCCCCTCTCCCGAAGTCCACAGAAGCCCCCGGAAGCCCCCTCGCCGCACGCCAATGGCTGCACCCCCACTCTCCTCACACCCTTCTTCGCGGCGCGGCTCAACGACCGCCCCTACGACACGTCCTGGCCCGCCGCCCGCGCCGCGAGCATGCCATTGGCGATCGCCGCCATCGGGTGGGTCGATGCCAGATCAAACAACTCGCTGGCCCGGTCCTCGTCGCAGGACCGGGTCATGTTCTGGTCGCGCAGGCGCGCCTCGCGCTGCAGCGCCGCCGTTATGCCGGCGCGGCCGTGCTGGCGTCGGGCGTGCGGCGCCGGCCGCGCGACGCGCAGCAGCGCGTTGCGCATGACGCGCACGTTCGAGTCCCAGCCCTTGCGCTGGTCGACGCACGTGGCCCGCCGCGCGGGGATCGTGCCGAAGGCGAGGTGGCCACGGTCCTGGGCGACCATCGAGCACGCCTTGTCGCTCTTCGACTTCCCCGTCGACTCGTACACGGAGGGGTCGCTCGAGATGCGGTAGATCATCTGCCCCTGCACGCGGTAGACCTGCGCGTGCACGTCGAGGTGCCCCGCCTCGAGCGCGACCATGAGCTGGCGCAGCTGGAAGCGCTTCATGCCGAAGACGCCGCCGCGGGCCACCTCGTCGTGGAAGCGCTTGACGAAGATCGGGTTGACGTGGTCGCAGCGCACCTCCTCGGGCGCGCGCACTTCGGCGAGCGGGCTGTCCACGGGCGCGCGCCAGGCGCCGCCCGCATCCTTCCTGGCGACGACGAGGAAGGCGGTGGGTCCCGCGAGCGTCGCGAGCAGGCCGCGCATGCGGTGGAGCTGCTCACGCCGGACGTCGTGCGAGCCGTCCTCGACGAGGACCTGCTCGAGGATCGGCGCGACCCCCGCCCACCACGCGCACATCGGCGGGTCGTCCTGCCGGTCGTAGGCCGACCACCACTCGCGCGCCTCGGCGAGCTCGGCGGGCTCGGCGTGCTCGAGCAAGGCCCACAGCGGGGCGCCCTCCTCTGCCTCGCCGCGCGCGAGCTGCGCGACGTGCGCCTGCTTGCAGAGCGTCGCCGCGCGCGCGAGGGAGGGCTTGATCATCGGCCGGTTGATCTCCCACGTCGAAGGGTGGATCGCGTTGAGCGCGACCGCCGCGCGGGCGGCGACGTGGTGCATGGCGGCCGGGCGGCCGGGCGGCTCGGCCCCCGCCGCCCGCGCGGCGTTGACGCGCCGCAGCCACGCGAGGGCCGTCTCGGCCGCGGTGCGCGGGGGGGCGACGTACGCGCACAGCGCCTCGTGGAGCGCGCGCACGTGCGCGCGCGCCCAGCCGCGCGCCGTCGTGTCGCCGCCGCACTCCCACGCGGCGACCGGGCACATGCGCGCGAGCACGGCGAGGTAGCCGACCATCGCCTTGGCCGCCTGCACCTCGTCGCCCGGGTTGGCGAACGGGTTGTCGTACGGGTCGTTCTTCGAGGGGCGGCGGAGCCAGCGCGAGTAGCCGATCGCCGCGTCGTCGTCGGTCGTGTCGGGGTTGTACGAGCGGCCGGCGGGGTGCGCCTCGCCGTCGCGGCGCGGCGAGGTGCACCAGCGGTAGCCGGCGCCGTCGAACTCGCCGGGCTTGCAGTCGGCCGCGACCTGGTGCGCGTACGGCGAGAGCGGCAGCACGAGGATCTCGGCGACGAAGTCGTCCGAGTACTCGCCGACGGCGCGCACCGCCTCGTACGCGCCGTCGAGGTGCTCGAGCGCGGCGCTCACACCGGGCGGCAGCCCCCACGGGATGCCGCGCAGCTCGACGGGGCGCGCGGCGACCTCCGTGTCCGAGATGCGCACGTAGTGGTCGTCGCAGAGCTCGGCCGCCAGCTCGTCGGCGAGCTCCTCGGAGAGGCACATGTTCGCCGGGTTGCGCTTGTCGCCGTAGTTGACGCAGTTCTGGCCGGGCGGCGTGATGCCTGCGCGGCGAGGGGCGCGCGGGTGGGCGGGTGGGCGGGGCGCGGGGGCCAGGGGTCAGGGGCCAGGGGCCAGGGGCCTGGGAGTGGCGCGCACCGTGGTCGACCCACGCGCCGGTGACGCCCTCCCACGGCGTGCCCACGAAGGAGGGCTCCATCGCGCCGCGTCCGGCGACGTACGCGCACCAGACGTCGACGTAGTCGTGCGTCGTGAGGTCGGTGTGCACGATGCGCCGGCTGTTGGCGATCTCGCTGTTGACGGAGTTGGTGCCCAGGTGGAAGCCGACGTCGCCGATGTAGAGCGCCTGCGCCGTGCCGATCGTCGCGAGCGCGAGCGCGTGCGCAAAGGGGGCGGGCGACGCCGGCGACGCGCTCGCGTCGAGCAGCCGGCCGACGAGGTCGACGACGCGCATCGGCCGCTCGCCGATGACCTGGAACGCGATCGCGTACGGCGCCTCGACGGGCGCGGCGGCCGACGGAGCGTCTCGCGGCGGAGGGAGCGGCGTGCCCTCACCGAGGCGCTCCGCCGTCCACTCGGTGATCGCCAGCAGCGGCGGCGGGCTGAAGTCGCGCACCGCCGCGCCCGTCGTCGGCTCGCGGCGCGGGTCGTGCGGGCCGAGCAGGTGGCGCGTGGGCGTCTCCTTGCGCATGCGCGTCTGCCAGTCGAAGAGGAGGTCGCTCACGCGCAGGCCGACGGTGTGCGTCGCCGCCGGCTGCACGCGCGCCTCGAGCCGCGCCGCGCCGCCGCCCGGTTCGCCCTCGAGGAGCAGCGTCGCGCCGCCGGCGGGCGGGCGGGCGGAGCGCTCGGCGGCGGGCCGCCGCTCCTCGGCCGTCGCGCCGTCCTTCTCCACCGCGAGCGCCTCCGCGCTCAGCGCGTCGGCCACCGCGCGGTCGTGCGCGTACTCGACCAGGTTCGCCGTCAGCACGACCCACGCGCGCGTCATGCCGCTCGCGGCGGGCGTCATCTTGCGCCCGCGCGCGTCGGCCGGCTGCCGCTGCATCGCCGCCGCCATCCGCACGTCGCCCGCGCGGTTCTCCGTCCGCTGCTTGCGCTTCTGCCCCGAGACGGCCGAGCCGACGACGGCCGTCGGCGTCTCGTCGACGCGGTCGGCCGAGTGGGTGTGCAGCGCCAGGCGCTCGACGGCGCCGGGCACCTTGCTCGCGCGCGCGTTGATCGCCCACGAGGCGCGGCTCCACAGGATCGCCTGGTGCGCGTCGGGGCCCGGCGCGACGGTCGCGCCCTCCACGACGAAGGCGTGCACGCACGCGCCCTCCGCCTCGATGCGGCGGAAGCCGACCGCCCGGTACGAGCCCGTCGCGGCCGGCGCGGCCGGCGCGCCCGTCGCGGCGCCCGCGCGCACCAACGGCTCGTGCAGCTCGGCGTAGTCGCCCGTCACGCCGAAGCGGAAGCACACGGGGACGGGCGCCGTCGTCGTGCCCGGGTTGAGCACGCGGTCGACGCCGTGGGCGACGCGCTCGGCGTACTGGCCGACGACCTCGTGCAGGACCTCGTCGTGCGCGCACTCGTTCTGCGGCGCCTGCTGCAGGATCGTCTGGATCGACGCGAGCTCCACGATCTCCCGGTCGCCGGAGGCGAGCGTGCTCAGCACGTTGCTGTGCTCGCCGCCGAGCGCGCCCGTCGACGACGCCCAGTACTCGAGGCACTCCTGCGACTTGAGCCCCTGCGACGTCGTGCTGCGCGTCGTGCCGCCGCCGCGCCCGCCGCCGCGCCCGCCGCCCGCCGAGGACGCCGCCGTCCTCGGCGGCGCGTGCTCGTCGCCATCGTCGACGTCGCCGCCGTCGTCGCCGTCCTCGTCGCCGTCCTCGTCGCCGTCCTCGTCGCGGAACGACGAGTGCGGCTGCAGCCACGCGTCGTCGTCGTCCTCGTGCGCGGCGCCGCCGACGCCGTCGGCGCACGCGCGCAGCGTGCGCTGCGCGAGGAGCGCGCGGCGACGCGGCTCCTGGTTGAGCCGTCGCGTGTTCTCCGCGCGCCAGTACGTCTCCATCGCCTCGAGCAGCTTGCACGCCCGGTCGTCGAGGCGCACCAGCTCGCGGCCGCGCGGGTGCGACACGGCGTAGTTGAGGAGCACGACGGCGGCGCAGTTCGAGTCGAAGGGCCCGTCGGGCCGGCGGAGCACGCTCTTGCACAGGTTGTCGAGCTCGGACGACTGCCGGTGGAACGTCGAGCTGATCAGCCGCCGCCGCTCGTCCAGCTCGGCTTCGGCGAGCCGCCGCGCCTCGTCGGTCGCGCCGCCCGGCCGCGTCGTCGCGGGCATGCACCCGTACGCGAGCGCCGACGAGCCGACGACCACGCCGCCCGGCCGCCGCCCCTTGGCGCAGAGCAGCACACTCGCGCACGCGTTGAGGGCGACGGCGCCGTACGGCGAGGCCACGTGCAGGCCCTGCACCCGCAGCCGCCAGCGCGCGCCCGCCAGCGCCTGCTCCACCGCAAACTTCTGCGCGATGTCCGCGCGCTGGACGCCGCCGAGGTCGATGCGCGTCGTCTGGATCACCGCGCCCTGCGTCTGCTCACGCACCGTCACCGCGTTCGCCACGGCGTTCGCGTGGATCGCCTCGCGGGTCGCGCGCGCCATGTCCGAGGGCGCGCCGCTCGGCGTCGAGTAGGACGACCACGAGGGGAGCGACTGCTGGTGCAGCCGCGTGTCCTTGCGCAGCGCGTAGATGTGCTCGAGCAAGCGTTGCGTGGCGCGAGGCCCCGACGCCGTCGCGGGCCCGCGGTACGAGCTGCCGACGCGGCTCTTGCGACCCGCCTCGCGCGCGATCGGAGCGCGCGGCACGAAGGTGAGCCCCGCCTCGCCCGCCCGGAGGAGGCTCGCGCTCAGCCGCTCGCCGAAGGACATGAGCATCTCGGAACTCGGCGGCTGCGCGCCCGTGGCGCGACTCGCGCGGCGCGACCGCGCGATGATCACGGTCCTGTCGTGCGCCGAGGCCGCTCCGCGCCGCTGGTTCTGGCCGAGCGTCGTGTTGTCGTAGAGGATCATCGGCCCCTCGAGCATGGCGGGCGACACCGCGCGGCTCTGGTATAGGTCCGTGGGGACGGCCACGCTCGTCGGCGGCAGCGGGGGCATGTCGGGGTCGTCGCGGTCGTCGCGGTCGTCGGGGTCGTCGCGGTCGTTGGCCGGCTGGGGCGACACACGGACGAACTTCTCCTCTGCGCAGCCGAGCGGGCCCGGGAGTGTCCGGACTTGGCCCCACACCCCCTCCTTGGCCAGCGACGCGACGGGGGCCGCCTCGTGCAGCGCCGTCCCTGAGGGCGACGCAGCGCGGTGCCGCGGCGTGTACGGCCGCGAGCCCCCCCACTGCTCGCCGTAGCCGCGGCCCCCCTTGTTACTGTCCTGGGGAGCGGGGGCCGGGCTCCGCCTCCCCACCAGGATGGCCGGCTCGAACTCGTCATTCTCGTCGTCGGAGGTGGCGACGGCGCACAGGTCGTGCGCACCCGCAGCGCTCGCGCGCGCCATGCCGTCCGTGCCCTGGCCGTCTGCGCGTCGAGCGCTAAGAGTGGATCGCGTGCCCACGCTGCTGAGGGGTTAGCGGTCTTGTGCTCGTTTTCGCGTTTGGCCTTCCCGATTTTGTACAGGGCCGGGTCGGTTCTGAGCTCGCATAATGGCCGAAGTCCTCCCGGCGACCCACGAGGTGCCGCCACCGGCCGAGGCGGGGCCGCCGGCCGCGCTCGTCGACGGCGGCGAACGGAAGCGCCTTCGCGACGAGGCCGTGGCCGAGGAGCCCGCAGCGGACCTGCCCGCACGCCGCGCGCGCGTCCAGGAGAAGGAAGAAGGGCCAGCGCCGCCGGCCGGTCCGCCCGCCCACGAGTCAGAAGGGCCGCTCTCCGTGCCCCACCTCGACGAGTGGAAGCTGGTGCAGGGAAAGACGAGCTGTCCGTACGAGGCTCCCGAGCTCGCCCCGACCCTCCTGTGCGGAGTGGTGCGAGGCCATCCCCACATCATCGACGGAGAGATCATGTGGTCGTCGCCCGTCGTGTGGCTCGACTGCGGGGAGGAGTTGGTGGCACAGACTCGCTCGCGACAGTACACCCTTGGGAAGCTCGAGGATGGGTTTCGTTCGTTCCTCAAAGAGCGCACCGACGCCACGTCCGTCGCGCTGTCATCTTCTGATACGTCAACGACGCGACGGTGCTACCCCAACGGGTCGTGAGAAGGGGCCAGGGCCCGGGCAGGCCGAGGACGGGTCCCGTGACCGGCAGGGGCCCGGGAATGGCGCCGAAAAGCGCTCGCATCGTGTTCCTAATTAGGGATTTCTTGAGTCCGTTGGATACACACGAAGGGCAGCGCTC
>Ga0302121_10001026_pt1 | contig 14106 bp, 8 predicted proteins | sample CB21_surface_MG_FD_203120 | JGI IMG/M metagenome (GOLD analysis project Ga0302121, IMG submission 203120) | Marine microbial communities from Western Arctic Ocean, Canada - CB21_surface | ecosystem: Environmental > Aquatic > Marine > Oceanic | place: Canada: Western Arctic Ocean | collected... | reverse complement strand
TCCAACATCCAACACCCAACATCCAACATCTGCAAACTAAGATGCTGCGGGAACAAGGGCTGGTTGAGTTCGCTGCCCAGCGGAATTCTCGCTGCCTGTTGCTACGTTTTAATGTCTGCTAGGATGCAGTCGCGTTTCTTTTCATGGTGTGGCATGTCCTCTAATCACTCTCTGCCTTTTTTCACTCGTGCCCTGGCTGCGCTCAAGGGGTTCCAGCGGTTGTCAATGGGGCTAGTTATAATCGCTGGTGCTGCCGCTATTTTACTGGTGTCGGATCTAGGATCGCGAAAAAACGCCGTGCGTGACACAGGCCAGGGAGCCGCTACTCAACGGGTTGCCGTCATACAGCATGCAACACTCGATGCGACGGACGACGGTGTTCGCGGGATTTTCGAAGCGCTGGCAAGTCGTGGTTTCCAAGAAGGTATAGATCTGGAGTTTCTTCGATATAACGCGCAGGGAGACATCAGCACGGCTAATGCGATTGCGAAGGAAGTCACCAGCGCCGACCTCGACTTGGTGATCACCGTGTCGACGCTGTCTTTGCAAACTGTCGCCAATTCAAACCGTTTTCAGACTTCACCGCGGGTTCATGTCTTTGGGCTCACATCGAATCCTTTCGAGGCAGGGGTAGGGCTAAATGCCGATGACCCACTCGATCATCCACCCTATATGGCAGGGCTTGGCAGCTTGCCACCTGTGCGGGACCTTTTTGTTCTATTGACACAAATTCAGCCCAGGGCTAAGCGGATTGGGCTAGTGTGGAACCCGGCGGAAGCTAATTCCGAGGCAGCGACACTGATGGCGCGCGAGGTAGCCAAAGAGTTGGGTCTGACCTTGGTGGAAGGCAATGCTGAGACGTCCGCTATGGCGGGCGAGGTGGCACTTTCGGTCATGGCTCGAGGCGTAGACGTGCTTTGGGTTAGCCCAGACATCACCGTCATCACCGCGCTTGAAGTGCTGGTGTCTGTTGCCAATCGCGCGGGAGTCCCGGTGATTACCTCGTTGCCTGGGTCGGCCGCCCGTGGCTCCCTGTTGGATCTTGGTGCAAACTATCATGATGTTGGTTATGTGCAGGGTTTGTTGGCTGCAGACGTTCTCCAGGGGCGCGATCCTGCGACCATTCCTACGGTGAACTGGATGCCGGTCGAGCTTCATCTAAACCTTACTGCGCTCGATGGACTGAAAATGCCTTGGGTGATCCCTGAGGCTGTTATAAAAAAGGCGAGTCAAGTGACCGATGAAGCAGGCCACCGAAAGCAGAATGTTCCGGTTGCAGAGCCACCCGCTGCACTGCTGTGGAACAAAGAACCAAGTGCGGATAAGACGCCTCATGAGACGGTGGCTAACTCGTGAATCTTCTAATCGGGGCACTGACTCTGGGCTTGATACTCGCCATCCTGGCCCTTGGGGTGTATATAAGTTTTCGGATCTTCAATATCCCAGATATCACCGCGGAGGGTTCCATAACGCTCGGGGGTGTGGTCGCCGCGGTACTCATTATTAGCGGGATGCATCCGTTGGCGGCCACGCTTGCCGCCGTGGTCGCAGGCGCAATCGCCGGAGCGGGCACAGGTTTAATGGCCACCAAGTTCAAGATACAGCCGCTTCTGGCGGGTATTCTTGCGATGACAGCTCTGTACTCCATCAATCTTCGGCTGATGGGGCGTAGCAATCTACCCCTTGTCAACGAGGAGACCCTGGCAACCTACGCCGAGCGGTTCGGTAGCATGATATTTGGTGGTCGTTCCGTCGTGGAGGTTTTCGGGTGGGAGGTCGGGATGCGCGACCTGGCGATGTTGATCGCATCATTTGTGCTGGTAGTTCTGGTATGCCTGATGCTTTATTGGTTTTTTCGAACTCAGCTGGGCACCGCGATGCGGGCGTCTGGTGACAACCCACAAATGATGACGGCTCTGGGCGTCAGTGTAGAGACAGTGACGATCGTTGGTCTGGCGATGTCGAACGGGCTGATCGCCCTGAGTGGGGCTCTATTGGCGCAGTATCAAGGTTTCGCGGATGTGCAAATGGGTATCGGCATCATCGTACTTGGATTGGCTAGCGTTATCATCGGCGAAGCACTGGTCGGAAGCCGCTCACTGGGCCTGCTGATCTGCGGTGCTATTATGGGCGCGGTATTATTCAGGCTGCTGGTAGCTGTTGCTCTTCGATGGGGCCTGAATCCCAGCGACCTAAAGCTCATTACAGCGGTATTCGTGTTCCTTGCGTTGGTTGCACCGACCTTTATTCGCAAACTTAAACCTCCCGTGCCGCTCAATGTCGAGGAGGCTTAAAAACATGCTGCAAATCTCCGGAATCTCAAAGACATTTAATACGGGTACGAGTAACGAAGTCCGTGCGCTGACCGATGTGTCGTTAGATCTTGTGAAAGGATCGTTCCTGGTCATTATCGGCACCAATGGCAGTGGGAAATCGACGCTGCTTAACGCGGTCGCAGGGTCTTTTAGAGTGGATTCTGGGTCGCTGGGCCTTGCTGAACAAAATATTACCAAATGGCCCGAGCATCAACGGGCTCAATTGGTCGGGCGAGTCTTTCAGAACCCTTTCAGTGGCACTGCTCCGAGCATGTCGATAGCAGAAAATCTTGCTTTGGCAGCTCGCAGAGGAAAGAGTAGAGGCCTTGCGCCAGCGCTCAATCTCGGCGTCAGATCTGAATTCAAGGATCGGGTCCGCGCCCTCAACATGGGTCTTGAAAATCGGCTTGATAACCCGATTGGTACCCTATCGGGTGGGCAGCGCCAGGCGCTCACACTGTTGATGGCTTCGTGGTTAAAACCAGACCTGCTACTGCTTGATGAGCACACGGCGGCGCTGGACCCGAAGAGTGCTGAACAAGTGATTGAGTTGACCCACGACATTATAACCCGCGATAAACTGACCACGTTGATGGTCACACACTCTATGCAGCAGGCCGTCGACCTGGGAGACCGCATCGTGATGATGCATAAGGGTCGAGTGATCGATGATATTCACGGCAGCGCTCGTGAGCGGGTCAAACCCGAGGACCTCCTTAAGCGTTTTGAAGAGTTGCGCCGGCGTGAGCAACTCGGGGGTTCTGCAGGCGCTTTTTTACGCGAGGCAAAAGGGACCGCAGAACTCATGGCGATCTTCGAGCTAATCGTGGGTATAGATCAGCACATCGATGCGCGTGAAATCAAATTGATTGAAGCCTTCGCGAGCCGCTGGAACCTGACGCTGCCTGATCTTACCGAAGGTACCATCGGTGAGGCGGCGGATATTCTGGCGCTGCGCAAATGTGTAACGAGCTACCTGCAACTTGCGCCGCCAACGGAGCAAGCCACAGAGTTACTAGATGCCCTGCATCAATTCGTTAACGCCGACGAATTGGTCTCAGAGGCCGAAGAGGTCGTTATGGATGAGGTCACAGGGATGATAATGGGGTATGTGACGCAATCTGGTGATCAGGCAGGGCATGAGGTTGTTATCGTTCCGCAGACCGACGAGCAGAAAGAGCGGGTTGTGTCGTTACTGCCAGGGATCGAGCCATTAAGCATGCGGGGGGGCAACGTATACACCGTGGGTCGCTTTTACTCTGCGAAGTATGCCGATGTAATTTGTGATAAGTACATTACCCTGGGTTTATTTACCGCTCGCATTGAGGTCTAACCTTCGGTCAGGCTAGTGACTTTATTACCATCTGGTCTGTTATATTTCGAGCACCAAAACCGCTCGCCGACTAGGCTTCTGTTCGATCACGCGCCGCAACTCAGCAAGCAAACGCAGGACAATTTTGAAGCAGTTATCGACGAATGACTTCGTTGGATAAGCGGCGGAACCTCTGGCAAAAATCATAGTCTTCTTAAGAGTTTAGTGGTTTGGCGTGATAACCCAGTGTTAATAAAGCGCTATGTTTATTGACTAGTATTAATGGGCATAGAGAAAATTAAAATAATCGTAGCAGGCTTGTGTTTTCTGTTGCTGAGGTCCGGTCCACCGAGGGGCGTTGAAATTTAGTGATATTATGCGGGTCGAAACCTATATTGCAGCAGGGGAGAGAGTAGATGAGTCGTCTTAGGAACACGCGCAGCAGGATTGCTGCCGGTGGCCGAGGTTTGGCTCGGTTCATGGCAGTGACGGGGTGTCTTTGGGCGACATTCTTTGCGCACGGGGTGGTAGCTGAGTGTGGAACGGTTGACCCGCTGCCCGGCTTTGAGTCGTCCTACGCCAGGGGCTGGGGCATCGACCAGCGCAATACGCGCTACCAACCGCGATCAACGATTGATTCGGGCAATGCTGCCAAGCTCACCCTTAAGTGGGCTTATGGATTGGCAAGCACGACCCCACGGTCATATCCATTGGTGACGGAGGACACTATTTTTCTTGGGGATGGCGGACGCGGCTTGGTGGCGCTTGAACGAGAAACCGGCTGCGAGCGCTGGGTTTACGAACACGAAGGGCCGATTAGCAGCACCATACTTCAGGGCTGGATCGGTAAGCGACGTATTTTGATTTTCAATGATCGCAATGATGGTATGTTCGCGATAGATGCCGTCGATGGCGAGTTCATTTGGCATGCGACAGTGGAAGATGAACCTGCTCCTTGGTACTCAGGTTCCCCACTATTGCTTGGCGATACGGTGATTCTGCCGGTGTCCTCTAAGGAAGTAGGCTACGCGGTTAACCCCATTTACGGTTGCTGTACGACCAGCGGTGGGATGGCGGCTTTCGACATCAAGACGGGGGCGAAGCTCTGGTATATCCCGACAATAGAAGCCATAGCCCAGCCGACTGAACGCCACTGGCTCTTCGTTCAGGAATACGGGCCCAGTGGTGCTCCAGTCTGGGCTGCCCCGAGTTATGACGCCAAGCGGGGTTTAATTTTCTTCGGTACAGGACAAAACTATTCACATCCGACCACTGAGACCAGTGATTCGATTTTTGCTGTAGTCGCTAAAACTGGTGAGGTGCGTTGGGTTCGTCAGTTCACGGCTAACGACGCGTATACAGCAGCCTGTAACCTTGAGGCTCTTAATCACCCTAACTGTCCAGACCCTACGGGCCCTGATGTAGATTTTGGCGCGGCGACGATGCTTGTGAAAAGCAAAGCCGGCCGAGAGTTGGTGATTGCCGGCCAGAAGTCAGCAGACGCGCACGCTATGGACCCGGAGACCGGCGAGGTGGTGTGGACCCAAAAGCTGGGGCGCGGCGGTATTATTGGTGGCGTGCATTGGGGCATGGCGGCCAATGAGTCCCTTGGGCTGGTTTATGTGCCGATTAGCGATAAGAAAATTGTCGGGTTTTCCTCCCCGGGAGAGCCCACTCCAGGATTGTATGCGTTGGATATTGAGACTGGCGAACGGCGCTGGAAATACTCTCGGGGTTCGAGGTGTCCGGACTTGGAGTGCGTCTTCGGATTCTCTGCGGCCATTATTGCCAGCAACGATATCGTAGTGGCGGGTAGCATGGATGGCATTCTTGAGGTTATAGCCGCGGAATCTGGAAAACGCCTGTGGTCTCATGATTCCTGGCGTGATTATAGGTCCGTCAATAACGTGGTAACCTCGGGTGGCGCTTTTGATGCTCATGGGGCGATGATCGCCGATGACTTGTTACTTGTCAGCTCCGGTTACAGTTATGTGGGTCAACAGCGGGGTGGCAACGCGTTTCTGGTATTCCAGATAGGGGTTGATGATGAGCAGTGAGCTACTGTTGGCCGGTCGTTTTCGACGCCTTGTTGCAACGTTAGTTGATGCTGTTTTAGTGCCTGCCCTGGCCTTGTTATTGCTGACGATCACTGATGTCATGGAGGATGCAGATGACTACGCCAACGTGGGTTTGATGATGCTGTGGGTATTTTTGTTGGCAGTCGTTGCCTACGTTATCTTGAATGGCTATACGCTTTGGCGACGCGGTCAAACGCTGGGGAAATGGGTAATGGGCATTGCTATTGTGCCGGCGTCGAGCCTCCTTTATGACAGCGCGAAAAACGATGGTGATGCGCACCAGCGCGCGTACGTTCCTGCACCCTTCGTTCCTGCACCCTTCGTTCCTGCACCCTTCGTTCCTGCACCCTTATGGAAGCTGATTTTCATTCGGGCTCTATTTTTCCCACTACTTTTTATGGCCGTAGTGCCTTGGGTTGCTTTGTTGCCCGTTCTCGACCAGGCATTAATTTTTGGAAAACGTCGTCGTTGTTTACATGACTTAGTCGCGGGAACGGTGGTCGTGCGGGTGTAAAGGACCGGTTACGGGCCAACGCACAATGCTGAACAAATAGGTTTTTTACCCCTCCTATTCGTCCCGCGGTCCCGCCAACTGAACCTTAATCCCGTCAGGATCAAAGAAGAATACGATGCCGAACCCGGTGCCGCCGCCGATTGGGCCCAATTGTTCATAACCGAGTTCAGTCATCGTCTTTATCGTCGCAGTTAGATCTTTCACATAGAAATTTATCCGGTCGATGCCAAGGTGATTTACCGGTGGCGGGTAGGGTGGTGCATCGTTGTGGGGGCTCTTCCACTGCCGCAACTGAAGCGTTGCCCGATCGGTACCGTCACCAAGGCTAATGTCTTGCCCTTCGAACTCGATCGGTCCATCAAAGCCGTGTGCTGCGGCAAACTCACCGGAGCCAGCCAGCGATCCGGGTTTAGATTCAGTGAACCCGAGCAGTCGGTAGAACTCGCGAGACCTTTGCAGATCAGTGACGTTCATATTCGTGTTCACTAGCCGCACGAGGTCGGGCCCCGGGGTTGGCTCCTCACCTCCGACGGTCTGGATTAACTTTAAGAAGGTGCCGTCTTGGTCCTTTAAGAACACGAATCTCTCGCCATTGGGCGCTTTAGCCGGTGCTGAAACGAATTCCACACCCTGCGCCTTTAGGTAGGCAAAGTCGCCATCCAGATCGTTGGTTGAGTAGGTGGCGTAGGTCATCCCGATGCGATTCAGTTCGGCGTATGGCGGTTCGTCGCGATAGGAGTCTCCCCTGAATTGCACGGTGTCGACGAATGGCGGTGTAGGCGGATCTTCAAGGCTATGTAGCGAGACGTGGATAAGGTAATCGTTCGGGAAGCCGAGCGCCTGCGCAAAGGTGGTACTCGTCTCTGGCCCTGCCGGATAGATCTCGCCTATCAAGCCCAGGGTGTTGTAGAAAATTCGCTGGCGTTCGATGTTGGTCGTATTGAGCCCAAAGTAGCCTTGGCGCATGAGCCCTAATTCCGCCTGGGTGACTTGGGTCACGCGAACCCCGAGGGTCCCACTGCGCCTGCCGGGAACGGTTACCTCGATGGTGTTGCTCTTATTAATTGTCAATCCTACGACGACCTGGCCGTTGCCGCTAAAGTCTTTCGGCTCGACGACGCTGCGACCGTTGATCTTTATCCATGCGGTGTCGATACCTTCGTCCTGAAGGACCAGCTTCGCCGGACCATCAATGGCCCTAAATTTAGCCGAGTAGGTGGTTGGTTTGCCTTGCAGAAGCTCATAGGTCGCTGGCCCGAAGCGAGTCAGATTAGCCTCAGTCGCTGCGACTCCGGGCGCAAGCGCCACGAGGCTCAAAAATAACGCTGAGCCGGCTGCGCTCAGAGCCAAGCCCAAAATGGTATGGGTTCCTTTGATTTTATTCATGTATGTTTCTCCAGGCACGAGGAGTCACGTAGTGTGACAGTAAGCGAAGGTCCTGACGCCGTTTACGGTGCCAGTTGCGATTAGTTTTGTCGCCAGAGTTGATACAAAAAAAATACGACAAGGCAACATAACATGACCCGCAATCGTTAGTCATCCTAGAGGGTCTTTGTTTTTGTATTGCCTGAGATGGGGTGAAGGCTGGACCACTATTTCTAGTAGAAATTATCGCCTAGCTGTTGGGGCTTGTCTTTAGTGTGCTTTAGTTCCGCCCCCAACGGGTTCTATACTGTTGGATCCACCAAAGGCCAGGCGACTCTGTCTTGAGTTTAGATGACGTTCAACAGCACAATGATTCGCCCAGTGAAGATAGTTCGGTCGAACGTTACTATCCTGGGACCTTTGGCTCGCTGGCAATCAGAGATTTTCGGTTTCTATGGTTCGCCAATCTGCTGGCATCATTTGCGATGCAGATGCAAATCGTGGCGCGTGGCTGGCTGATCTATGACATGACGAACTCTCCCATGGCCCTGACCTGGGTGATGCTGTCGTTCATGCTGCCATCATTCGTATTTTCTCTGGCGGGAGGAGTGATAGCTGACCGGTTGCCGAAGAAACCAATCATCGTCGTAGCACAGTTGTTTAATGCCATTGCGACCACGTTTCTGGCTTACATCATTTTCACAGGAGAAGTTCATTTCTGGCATTTCATCATTATTGGGCTCTTTAACGGCACAGTTTTATCCTTCTCTATGCCCGCGAGAAGTGCTTTGATTCCAGAAGTCGTTGGTGAGGCTAATCTGGTTAATGCCATGGCTTTGCAGAGTGCGACCTTTAATCTGTCTAGGATTCTTGGTCCAGCGATTGCGGGTGTGTTTATCGCCGTATTTGCGGCGGGCAACACCACTTCAACAATCGGTGTTGGTATTGTCTTCTTTCTGATTGCGGGACTCTATTTGGTTGCAGTCATTGCAACAACCATGGTCAATTGTGTTGGTCTTCCAGCTGCGTCGAATAACGCTTCTCCACTTGATGACGTTAAGGAGGGGTTTGCTTACATGTGGCAGAACAAGATTATTCTAGGTTTGCTAATCATGAGCTTTGTGCCTTTTACCTTCGGCTTCTCAGCGTCGTTTCTGTTGCCCGCATTCAATAAGGACGTCATCAGTGGTGGTCCAGATGATTTGGGTTTACTGATAACCAGCATGGGCGCCGGGGCATTTTTTGGCTCGATGATATTGGCTCGACTGGGCGACATTAAACGCAAAGGCCGCGTCATGTTCGTCAGCGCATACCTTTGGGGGATAGCAGTCGCTGCTTTTGCGCTGTCACAAAACCTGGGTATGGCGCTAATCCTGGGTGCCGCGACGGGTTTTTTCAGCTCTGTGTTCGGCTCTCTCAACATGAGTATTATCCAGCTTATTGTGCGGCCAGATATTCGTGGCAGGGTGATGGCTATCATGATGATGACTTTTGGGTTGATGCCGATTGGCGTCATACCAGTTAGTGCGTTGGCAGAATTCGTTGGTATAGACGTCGCTTTGCTTTTCTCCGCAGCCATGCTGATGTTGAGTATGGTTTTTCTGGCTTATTTTTTTCCCGACCTGCTAAAGCTTGATAAAGGTCATGGAGACCACATTCTCATAAAAAATAGCGATATGGCTGGATCTTAGAATTAAACTTGCGCCAAGTTAGGGCGCGCTCTCTGGGGTCTAAATATTATCAGCACAGATATTCCCACCGTAGGGTGTGTTCGCCCCAGCCCCTGCCGGTTTTTCTGATTTAAGGCAATCAATGTGCTGGCTAGCGTTACTACTTTAGACCTCGTCGAAAAGCCGCCAGGGCAACACAATGCACCTCATCTGCTTAGTTAGGTTTACATCGATTCGGAAACCCAACTTGGGTTGGGGTCAAATTTTTGACTGATCGCTGGTACATCTACCACTACTTCTGTTGATAAAAACCGGTGCCGATAACAGCGTCTGCCACAAAGACAGGATGTTTCGAGCATCTAAAACTAACTGGTCCCTAAAAAGACGAACGGTTTAACTTATTCACTTTCTAGAGGCTCCAGAAACACCCTCCATTATTTTGGCAGGGTTCATGCCAATTAAGTAAAGACCTGGGCATCAAAGCTACTGCCCTTAATCCGTAAAATTTAAAGCTTGACTTTAAAAAAAGTTAAGAGGACATTAAAAACGTACGTTTGCTAACTGGGGATAAAAATGTGTCACGACACATTGATGAAAATCACCATAGCGACTATATCATCAGGTCCACGCTTGATGATGCCGTTAGCCTGCTATGCGAAGAATGAAAATCTTGGCCTTGTAGAGATTGCAGCTAATCCAGGTAGCCGAGAAGAAACCCCAAATAGCAAAAGTGACTATTTAGTTAACTAACTAAGAGGGCACAGCGATGAGTTTTAAGCTACTAATCGTAATTACATTTCTACTTGGAACCCTCGGGGTTTCAACCGCTTCGTCTGCTGAAAACAGGGCAGTAATCGAAGAAATCATTGTTACCGCACGTAAAAAGCAAGAATCCGTGCAGGACGTTCCAATCTCCATGACCGCGCTGTCGAAAGAACTTCAGGACTCTACTATTCGAGACCTGGCAGACATCGAGGGATATGCGCCTAATGTTGTTTTTAACCAAGGCGCAGCAGGCGGCGGGGGTGCCGGCACACGGGTGATCATTCGCGGTATTGCAGGAAGCGCCATCGGCGAAAAATCATTTGATAACCCCATTGCAGTATCTCTGGATGGTATATTTTTTAATTCAGACTCCGGCCGGATCGTCCAGAATTTCGATGTGGAACGTGTGGAAGTACTCCGCGGCCCCCAGGGGACCTTGTTCGGTCGAAATACAGTGGGTGGCGTAATCAACGTAATTCGCACCAGACCCACGGGTGTGCTGGGCGGCAAGATCAGAGCGACGGCGGGGCGCTACGGTCAAGAGGAAGTGCGAGCTTTGCTCAATTTTCCTATTGTCGACACCTTGGCCGCAAAGGTTTTTTACGCCAGCGTTAAGTCAGATGGACCGCTAGATCGAACGTTCGACGGTGGCCATGCGCCGAAGGTTGATTATGAAAACTTCGGCATTCAGCTGCTGTGGGAGCCAAACGAAAAATTTGATGCCCTGTTTGCCTTCGATCGATACAACAACGCCAGCGATGGCAGCGCGCCTACAAATTGGAACAATAGTGGCGGGGTGGTTGAAGGTATTCCGTTCACGTTTCCTTGCCTAATTTTCGGGGATTGCGCAGGGGACGGTAAGGTCCTTGGTAGCGTTGGGGATTCGGTGGATACCAACCAGCGTAACGCGGGCGACTATCGCAACGATGTCGTCTCATTGACCATGAAGTACCAAATTAACGACAATTTGACGTTGATATCAACAACGGGGTATCACGACACTCCCTACGAGGACGAAATCTCGGAGCTTGACGGCAGCGCCCTTGACTTCATATTCATTGATAACAGGAACGACTACGACCAATTCAGCACGGAGTTGCGCCTTGAAGGTGGTTACGAGCGTTTTGATTTTGTCTTGGGTACCTATTATCTTGACAGCGAATATAATCAGGACTGGGCAACCGTCGGCTCGTTCTGGTCGATTGTTATCCCGCCCGCTGCTGGCGATTTGGCCAACTCGGCAGCTGACACGGCAATATGTGCGAGCAATATGGTACCCGGTAACGACACCTTGTGGTGTGATGTTAGCTTTGCTCCTGGCGGTAAAAATTTTGGTGAAGCGCTTGGTGCCGGTTTTGACCAGCGCCTTTTTCAAACCCAAAAGACCAAATCTATAGCATTCTTTGGGCAGGTCGACTTCGAGGTTACCGAAAAACTGATTCTGACCGGGGGGCTTCGCTGGACTAATGACGAAAAGGACTTCGTGGGATATCAGGCTTATCAAGGCGCGGCAAGACTGCGTTATCCGTTTAATTTTGACGTTCCTCACATTGCGCTGAATAACGACTGGAGCGAAACGACGGTAAAGGTTGGTTTTGCCTACCATCAGACTGACGACCTGATGTTCTTTGGATCATTCGCGCAGGGATTCAAAAGCGGTGGGTTCTATGGGGTAAACCAAAACATCCGTGATTTTGATCGCAATCAATACGACCCAGAGACTGCTGAATCCTGGGAGGTCGGTATTAAGTCTCAGTGGATGGATAATCGGCTGCAGGTGAATGCCAACGTATTCTTAAACGATTTTAAAGATAAGCAGGACTCTAATGTGGTGCGGGATGAAGACACCAACACGGTTGCTACGGTTTGGGAAAACCAGTCTTCGGTTCAGTATTACGGGGTCGAGATGGAGACACGGTTTGTGGCTAATGAAAACCTGGACTTTTTTGCTACGGTGGGTTTTCTTCACGCAGAATACGACGAGTTTTTTTCGATAGGAGCCATTCCCGCTGACGAAGTAACCGACGATAGCGTTCCGGTAGATGCCTCTGGCTTTAATCCTAAGTACGCGCCGGAGTGGACCTTTGGCTTTGGAGGGACGTACAGGATGCAGTTGGGGCCGGGTGAACTGTCGTTCCATGCGAAGTATAACTATGTGGACGCGCAGGATACTGATACTTTTAACGACGATGGTACTGAGATTCCGGAGACGGAGTTCGTGAGTGCGCAAATCGCTTATGACTGGGCGCAATTTCGCGTCACAGCGTTCGGCGAAAACCTACTTGACGAGCAATTCGAGACTGTTGGTTGTCTTTCTGTCCTTTTCTGCACCGGTGGCATCCAGTTGGGCACGACGTATGGTGTTGAAGTGGAAATGACGTTCGGTAACTAATCCGACTCGAATCCGGGGGGGGGCGCGGTTCTGCCGCGCTTCTGCCACGCTTCTGCCACGCTTCTGCCACGCTTCTGCCACGCTTCTGCCACGCTTTTTTCTGCTTGCTGCTTGCGCTGGTCTAGTGCCTACCCGCTAACCGTTCAGGTAAAGCTCCGTCCAGCGATCCATGAGTGCTATATCTTTGGCCAAGAACTAATCTTCGGACTCCAGTCTTACATGCTCGGCCGGTTGGAAGATCATGAATACCACGCTGAATGAGATTGGTTCGGTAGCGTTTGTCCATGTTCACTGCCAATTCCAAGAATACCTGCAAGGCTTCTGATTACGACCCCTTGGTCTGTAAAAACCTATTTCTTTGTTGATACTCACTGTCGCAGTTCGCAAAATTAATCCCATAACGCGACGCGAGTTGGGCTATTTGAAAGCGTTTTCTTAAAGGGCTGGGTCTTGGCGATGTCTGCCGGTGGTTTCATTAGGGCATTGATAAATCGCAGCATCTCGTGTCCGACAGCAGCGTTGAGCGGTAGGCCTCTAGTCCTGCTTGTGCATAGCCAAACCATGTTTGTCCAAGGGGTGTTCTGTGGAGTTCCAGATCCCAATGTATATACTTCTTTATGCATCAATTGTAACCAAATGTAACCAAATGTAACTAAAAGTGAGTCAATGTAATCAGAACCGTGTAATATCCGCCATCATAAAGACATCACCTTTGGGCGAGGCTGCATTTAAATCACTGAAACTAATGGAATCACAATAGCTTAGGGAAACATGCTGGGGGCTGGAAATGGTCGCCATTGTATTTGACTCGACATAGCAACGGCGGCTTTGGTTTTGTGGGTTCAGGCGTAGCCAAGAATTACGAATAATAACAAACGTTCACGAGTAGTAACAAACGTTTGTTTAGTGAGCAGCGTGGACCTACTTCGGTCCATTAAGGTCCCGAGATAAGAAGGGAGGGGACGAAGTACGTGAGGAAAAAAGTTACTAAGTAAGGCCTAAGTAAGGCCTAAGTAAGGCCTAAGTAAGGCCTAAGTAAGGCCTAAGTAAGGCCTAAGTAAGGCCTAAGTAAGGCCTAAGTAAGGCCTAAGTAAGACCTAAGTAAGGCCTAAGTAACGTCGGTCTTGGCCAGCGGGATAACTTGTTTAAAAGTGCAGAGAAGCTTTTAGGTCGTACGTTGGCACGGAAATCGCCCAAGGGTTCTCGAGTTTTTTTTAGAGCGAACGGCGTTAGAACAATTGAATTCAATAATGTGGGATAAGGAAAATCATCATGCAAACGAAACTGAAAATTGCGGCTTTTTTAGATCACTCGGGCAGGGGTGTGCAACACAACTCGCGCAACCGCCTGCTTGATTTGATCGCCGTACCTTTTCGGGTAATAGGTATTATTTCAATACTGGGTTTGGCTTCTTGTGGCGGTGGCGGTGGCGGCGGCGGCGATAATAGCGCTGCACCTTCAGGGTTAATTAATCAGGCGCCCGTCCTCGCTGACTTTGAAGCGCCGGCTGTGCTGGAAGGGTCCGTCAACGTGGGATCGGTGAGAGCCACAGACGCGAACGGCGATCCGCTCAGCTATTCGATTGCTTCTGGCGATGACCAATCCCTTTTTGTTATGACCTCCTCTGGCGACTTGTCGTTTGTTGCCGAACCAGATTTTGAGGAACCGGCTGACGCTGACGGAGATAACGAGTAT
>Ga0302121_10001018_pt1 | contig 14172 bp, 17 predicted proteins | sample CB21_surface_MG_FD_203120 | JGI IMG/M metagenome (GOLD analysis project Ga0302121, IMG submission 203120) | Marine microbial communities from Western Arctic Ocean, Canada - CB21_surface | ecosystem: Environmental > Aquatic > Marine > Oceanic | place: Canada: Western Arctic Ocean | collected... | reverse complement strand
GCTAAGTTATCAATTTCTTGTTGCATAGCTTGTTGTTCAGCTGCACTTGCAGATTGAGCTTTAAGTCTTTCAAGGTTAGCCATCTGTTCTGTTGCACCTAATTGAGCTTGAGCTTGAGCTCCTTGTAGTCCAGTTTGTAGTCCAGCAAGACCTACATCTTTACTTAAGCCAGCACCAAACTGTTGAGCTTGTTGACCCATTTGTTGAGCTTGTAAATCAGCTGCTTGGTTAGCTTGTTGCATTTGTAAGTTACGACCTTGGTCTGCAGTAAATGCTTGTTGTCCTTGTTGATAAGCTTGTTGACTACCTTGAGCTTGTATTTGTCCTAACTGCATAGCTAGGTTTCTGTCTGCTTCACCTTCCATTAAAGCTTGACGACCGCCACCAAAAGTACCACGACTTATAGAACCTAATCCTCTGCCTGATTTAGCAATTTCCCCCTGTCTTCTAGCTTCATCTAACTGTATATCTGTTACCTGTTGTTGATAAGGACTCATGTAAGATGCCGCAACACCTGGGTCAGTAAATTTTTCTGTAGTAATAGATTCTTCAGTAACTGTTCCAGGCGCATAACCTAATGCACTACCTATACCACCACGAGCTGTACCTGCTGCAGACATAGTATCAGTTAACCCTGTACCAGCCAGACCAAACTGTCCAGGAGCAGTCATTCCTTCTACTTCGGTTTGAACTCCTAATTGACCTGGTGTAAACTCAGCGAGACGGTCTCCAGTATAAGGAGTAAATTCTTGAACCCCTGTTACATTACCAGCTGAATCTGTAGTGTAAGTTTCTTTACCTGATTGTTTTAGTAGCTCTTCATAAAACGGTTGAGCATACTCTGGTAGATTAGTAGAAGTAGATGTAGTTTCTGTTGGACCACCACCGCCTCCGCCTTTATATTCTCTTAAGTTAGTAGTTGGATTAATAGTACCAGAACCACCATGAGCTTTTAATAGATTAGCTTCCCAAGGATTAACATGTGCTAATTCACTATCACCTTCATTTCCTTTAGAGGCAATGTCTTGGTATAAAATATCTAATAACCAAACTTTAAATTTAGTTGGTATTAATCTTAAAAACTTCATAATCTTTTCTCCACCATTATATAGGTCTCTTTAAATCCATATTGTTGTTTCATTAATTTAGCAACTGATTTAAAAGTTGCTCCACGTACTGCTGTACCACCGTTATCTTTAGCCCACTTAGCTAATATTTCCCAAGATTCTATATCAGTTTTACCACCCACTGCAGATATAAAAGCTATTCTGTCATTAGGATAATTTATCCATTCTATTGTTAAAGCTCCACATATTTTATCTTCTTCTGTTATTAATAATAATACTTGTTGCCCTTGTACTATAAACATTTTTAAATGTTCTAAACTATATTCTCCGCCGGAGTGGTCTAAAGCATTTTCTAAATATTGTTTTACTTCATCCCATACTATGTGAATATGAGTAGGATTAACTACTTTAAGGGTACTCACGCAGGTAAACGTCTTTCTGCGTTAGTATCTACCGCAATATTTCCTTGTCCTGTTGTTCTTTCTCTATCTTTTTCTACTCTATCCATCATTGCATATAACCTTTCCGCTCCCGCGTCTGAAGAACCATTTCCTATCTCAGATACAATTCTAGCTGGCACTACAAATTCTCCTTTAGATAGCGCAGCTTCTTGTGACCCATCTATTCTAGCAGGAATACTGTCACTTATACCATCTCCTGTACCTTCTAATAATCCACCATATCCTAAACCAGCTATTCCTCCTGCTTGATAACTTGGAATCATTCCACCTTGAGCATAAATACTTCTAAAATTTCCTGCAATATCTTGTGTATAATTAGGAGCTATTCCACCTCTATAGTCTTGAGGTACTTCATTAGGCCCTCCAGTTCCATATTCTTTTCTTGTTGGTACACTAAAAGGTTGATTAGAACTGCCTCCTACATTTTGCCCAGCACTTACAATAGCGTTAACTACTGCTTCTTCAGGTGGTGTATTTGAACCTGTGTTTAAATTTAAAGTACCGGCAGTATAATTAGGTGTAACATTATTTAAATTTAAAGCTGGTTTAGATGTATCTCCGCCTTCAGCATACCCATTGACTATTCCACCTCTAGCATACATAGGAAGAGTCATACTAGGTCTAAATGCATCGGATAAGTTTAAAGGACCTGATGGTCCACCTCTTGTAATTGGGTCAACTGTATCATAGTAATCTGCATAAGCTGCATCTACTCCTGCCATAGCTATTGGAGCACCTAATTTAAGCCCTCCGTATAATGCACTTCCTTTACCACCTTCATTAACTAATTGTCCACTTGCATCATAATATTCTTTACCACCCAATCTTTCTAAAAAGTCTGTTGGGTTATTAAAAGCATCTTTTACCCCACTGCCTGCAGCCTTTAAATTTTTTAGTCCATCGCCAGCTCTTTCTCCTAAGTTTAAACCTTTTTCTAATGGAGTTTGAGCTTCATACTTATACAAATCTTGTGGTTTAGGAGTAAAGTCTGCTTGAAAACTTGTAGCATTATTAACTGATGTATTAACTGGATTTATTTGTCCTTTATAAGCTGGACCTGTTGAAATTGTAGAACCTCCTGGTCCCATAATTCTACCACCAAGTGGGTCACCAGGAGGTTTAGCATATTCAGGCACATTAAAATTAGGGTAGTCTGTAGGTATAGCAGGTTGTGTAGCAGTAGGATTTAAATATTGATTGTTTACAAAAGGGTCTTGTGCCAAATCACCAACACTAGATTCCATTAATGTATCTTTTACCTCAAAAGGACTATATCCTTGTCCATTAGCTTGAGAAAAAGGATTTACGTCTGGTTGTCCTGAAAGTGGACTTTCAACTGGAACTATATTACTTTTATTACTTAAGTGTTGTAAATTATTAGCTTGATTTATTTGAGCAGTTGGTATGTTACTAAAATTAGATACACCAGCCATTTGATTAGCACCCATTACATTAGAAACGGGGGCGTTAAAAGTTGATGCTGCCGCTGCTTCTGCAGTTCCTGCTGCTGCACCTGCTGCAGCTTCTGCACTTCCAGCTAATGCTTGCGTACCACCTGCTCCTAAAGCACTACCTATTTGTCCACCACCATAACCACTTAAACCAGCCATAGCTAATTCTAATGGGTCTCGTTTACCTTGGGCATATCCAGTTAATGCTCCAGCTGCTGCTGCACCTGCAGGTCCACCAACTGCTCCTCCTGCAATACCTGCAGCTGTAGGTAATAGACTATTTATAAAGTCACCTAAAAATGCTTCTGGCATTCCTGTATCAGGATTAATTGTTAAGGTACTTCCGTTAACTTCAGCTAATTGTTGTAATCCAGCTACTTCGTTAGGATTCATATGAACCATCATAGAGTCACCATATCGACCTAATGAAGCTAAACCTTGAGCTGTTTGTTCTGCGTTTGCCATACTAATTCCCATTTAATTATATTGTATAATACCATGTAACGTGGTAGGTATAAACCGTTTTATACTGCCTCGGCTCCTGAAATTGTAATTGAAAGCCTAGTTGCATCTGATAAAACTTGTATGGTATCTCCAGGGTTTGTTATCTGTAATCCTGACCAATGCAAATACTCTTGTTTAGCTATTATGTATTCATCTATAATCACATTTCCAAACGTTGCAGAGCCACCCGCTTCTACTATATGAACAGAGATGTTACCACTTGCCCCTGATGCACCACTATGATTAGTAACCATAATGTCTTTTATGTAAGCCCTTGTATTAGCAGGAGTCTCATACACGATAGCCATCGTAGCAGTTACATTTGACCGCGCTAATTTTTTACCTGTTAAGTTTTGAAATTCTCCAGCCATTATATCCCCATCCAATGCATTACATTGTTTGTGTGTAAGTTAGTTATCTCATCTAAATGCGCTTTATCTAATTGATTAAAGTATAACCTCATTTGATTCTGCATTTGATTCTGTTGAGCTTCGCTATACTCTATAGTTGGAAGCGCTAAGTTTGGAGCTTTAGGTTGTACAACGTGTGCCATATTATCCTCTCATTCCGTCTGGTTTAGCCTCTACTCTAGTATCACCTAATTGCCATTGTGTGCCTAATGTATTAGAAGATATTCTAAAACTCATTTGTCGACCCCTTGCTCTTATAAACACTTGGTCAGTATATTGGTCTATTGTTGATGTTGCGGTTGTTACCCCACGAGTTAGAGTAGTTCCAGCTACATCTGTAGTTTGTGTTGCTGCTCCTGGAAACTTAGTAACTGCAACTGCCATATCTACTGCAGGAACAAGTGTTGCTCCAGTCACAGGATTAGATGTTTCCGATGCCGTAAAATCTACATCTGGTATAACTCGTTTAGTCAACATATAAAACTCACCATCTGCTATATCCATAAATGAAGACTCAATATAAGAATCCATAGCCAGAGGGGTTGCTCCTAATGGTTGACCATTATTAGGCCCATTCTCGTGTGTGTATATATAACCTCCAGAAGTAGCTAGTGGATGTCTACTAATACCTGCATCTACCCAAGTAGTTCTATTAAGTTGCCCATAATACCAAATATCATCTCTATAATTATAAACTACATATCGGTCAATAACAGTAGAGGGAGTAGGTCCGCCAGAACAATAAAACCATATTACTTCGTTAAATTCCTTGTTAGTACCACCATACACAAGTTGAGCTTGTTCTCTATTAATATCTTCAAATACATATCTTAGTAAAGGACACTTAAGTACATTAACACGACCATCATATATGAAGAAACTATCGGTTCCCATCCAGTACATATTATTGTTTACGTTAGCATAAGCATTAGCACCCATAATATTGGTGTCAGAAGATAAAAGCTGTAGCCCAAACACTTCTGCTGTACCTAAAAACTGTAGTGTGCTTAATGAAGTATCAGTCCAAATAAGTGTTTCTTGTCTAACATTAGCTCCAGTAATAATTTTAGAACCTTCTTTAACAAATAAAAATCCTGCACTATTAGAAAGTTGTGGGTTCCATACTTCTGGTTTGGGCCCTATATCTGCATTAACATCAGCAAATCTAATTAACATAGGGTCAAATGCGCCTGTTGAATAAATTATTTCTTGGTACGCTCCTGCAACAGATGCAGGGGTCGTAGTAGACGCTGGTAATGTGTACGTAAAAATTGTGGTACTTGTTACTATAATTTGATAGGTGCCTGAGTAAGCAGTTGTTGTTTGACCATAAAGGTATACCCAATCATTAGTAGCTAATCCATGAGCACTTCCAGTAGTTACCGTAGCTGTTGTTCCAGTGCTTACAATTCCCGAAATAGTAGCCCCTGCTGTAGAAGTTTCACTATATTCACTAGCACCTAATGCGAGGAGGTGACCACTTGGCGCAAACAATGTTTTTTCTGTAGCCGCTGGTACTGCAATAGAGCCTGTTAAAGAACTTAATAATACTGCTCTGTTACTAAAACCTCCATTATAAATCCAATAGTATATTTGACCACCATCGTTTAGATTAAAGATAAGGTCGTTATTAAAGTTGTCCATGAAAATTAATCGTAAATCAGCAATAATAGGAGTAGTTGCCCCTGAACCCCATGTACCTCGACTCCATGTACCTGCACCCCAACCATAACCACCTACTGATGTATCTGACCCAATATCAATTTCAAATGCAGCGGTAATTCCTGTACCACCGCCTGTAGCTGCTGAAGTAGCTGTACCCGCAGTTTGGATAGTAAATGTATTAGCGCCTGTAACGGTTACTTCAAAGTTTAAATTAAGTTGAAGGGCTGTTATTCCGCCAACAGCAGCTGCTCCAGAGAAAGTAACAAATTCTCCTGTTTGAGCTCCATGAGCTGCAAGTGTTACTAGGACTTGGCCCTCAGTACCTGCAGTAGTATTAGTAGTAAAACAATTGTCGGTGGATGGAGTAGTAGCTGTAGTATAAGTTATACGAAGAGGAGTTATATCATAAAGAGTTGTACCGGCACGAATATAAACTTTTCTAGTAGTCGCTAAACCAGCAACTTCGGCACCTGTAGTTAAAGAATAAACATAAAGTTTAACTGCTTCTCCTACATAAGGAGTAATAGTAGCTGCTTGCCAACCACCTAGTTTTTCAGGATAACCTTCTCTAAATCGTACTAAGTTTCCATCATACCACCCACCCATATTAGATAAGTTAGTACGGTCACGGTTAATACCGGGTTTAAATTTTAACTTACTCAACGGCATACTTTATCCTTTTGACATTAACAGAGAATGTTCTGCTAATCGTCTTCTAATTAATCCTCTAAGCTTACGCCCTCCAGCTCTACAATATTTTAAAAGAACTTCGCCAGCTCTTTTTTTATCACCACGCTTAAACGCTGAGCGAACTGTACTTCGTTGAAAGCATCCCAAACCAAGATTAAAGCTAAAGCTGACAAGAGCATCAAACTCAGATTGGGTTGGTTTAACTGGATGTAATAACCTAATAACTCCCAGTTCAAATCGTTCCAAGTCATGTCTAAGTAATGCATCTATCTCAACAGCTGATAGTGTGCGATTCCATTTATGAGATAACATAGCATGCCGACTGATGAGATGGCCAACGCCAACAGTCCAATATCCGCCAGGACACCTATAAGGCGATGCATGAACACCCTCGAAATGTTTTATTAATTTCGTTCCCTCGACTGATACTTTCACTATTTATCCCAGTGTCTAGAGCCAAACCAAAATCCTATAATAGATGATATAATTGCCATCTCTTCTGTAGAGATAACTATATTCATTGCTGTTTCAAAATCTACTCCAGTATTTATAGCCCACCATAAACCTGCTATGTCAGCAAATAAAAATATAGAAACAAAAATATAGGTGATAATGGGGCGAACACTAGCACGGAGATTAATAACCCAAGTAGAGGCGTTTTGTGCATGTTTTTCATCATGTTTGTAGAGAGCAACTCTTTCTTCTGCGTATGTTTCCATTTCAACTTGGTCAGTTTTAAACTCTTCAATCTTTTCTTGAGATGCAAACCCTTTTTCAGCCATAGCCAAAGCTCGTTCCATTTCAAGTTTAGCCATTGCTTCTTCATGAGCATTGTCACCCTTTTGTTCAAAAAACTTTAATACACTAGGAAGTCCTGATGTAGCAAAGCCTAATATCCCTGATAGTATTGATAGCATTATTTTATATTTAAAGAATCATTAAGTAGTCTAGCAAATGTTTCTCTACCAGCTTTAAGTTGTTCTAAGTTAAAGTTTAGCTGGCTCATTTTTCGGTCTAAGTCTGTTATATGATTTAAGTATATAACTTGTTCTGGTTTTAAGTCGTCTGTGTTGTATTCTTTATTATCAATAGTAATGGTTTGTTTTTTATCTTTTGCCATTTATATATCTCCTTAAAATTATTTATTTTTACCTTTAATAGCTTTATCTACTTCCGTCATATCTTCATCTGTCCAATAATCTTTAGCAACCATAATTTCAAGATGCCTTACATTTTGGTCTATCATGTGATTTACTTGTTCTGCTTCCATATCATCTGGGTGGTTTCCAGCTCTAAAATTATTAATTAGTGTTACTGAATGACCCATAGCTTCATAGTGCTTTGCTATTTTTTCTTTTTCTGTTAATACAGGTGGTTTAAACATTAGATTGTCGCTCCTTTTAACTCATCTACAGTAGTCATATTATCTACTTGCTTTGTAATATCTCGTAGTCTTTGTTTTTCTGTAACAATTCTTGATGTATCTGTACCAGATTCTTGAGCTTGCATAAATAATATATCTTGTGCTTCTAATAAAGGTTTTCTTTTTTCACGGAGTTTGTTTTTAGTTATAACTTTAGCCTTGGGAATATCTACTGTTATTTCATTATCTAAAACCCAAGCATTCCTAAAAGTTCTATCACTTGATATTTCGCTAACATTTACTATTTTATATTCTATCCCTTCTGGAACATCTTTAGCAGCTATCTCTTCTATAGTTAAACCACAATCAGCAGAAGGTACTAATACTGTTACTGTTCCTTCATCCGTTGTATATATTATTCTTGAATCCATTTTATTTTCCTTTTATCATTATCTAAAGACTGTTACAAACATTCCAAAAGCATCTGGACCAGCTTCAGTTGCAGTACCACCAACTCGAACACGAACAGAACCAACAGCTCTAGTATTGTAATAAACAGCAGTCATACGAACATGACTAGCATTGCCACTTTGAGGTTCAGCAGTAATATTTACAGCATAATTTACATCAGATATATTAGTAGCAAAATTAACTGTATAATCACCTGTTCCATTATCACCAATAGAACTTACATTATTATGAGCACGAATAGCTACTGTACCTGTACCATTAAAGTTTACCCAAGCTCTTAGGTTACCACCTCCAAATAGAAGTGTACCATCACCCATTCTAACTTTATTAACAGCACTGTTACCTAAAGTCATTTCATTAGATACTGTAGCTGCTGATGGAACAGCAGCATAACCTAGAAAAGTATTATTAGAACCAGTAGTCATTACTTGACCTGATTCATGACCAATAGCTGTATTTCTATAACCTGTGTTTATAGCTGTTCCTGATGCTTGACCTATAGCTACATTGTCATATCCTGTAGTAAGAACATATAAAGCGTTTACACCAAGACAATCATTAGCATTACCAGTAGTTAAACTCACAAGTGCTTCATTACCAAAACAACAAGTGCCATCAGGTGTTGTAGCAACTTGAGCACTTGCATAACCATAAATATTATTTGCTACACCTGAAGTAATTGCATCACCAGAGTAATGTCCTGTTATAGTTGTAGAGTGTGCTGTTGTCATTAAAGCTCCAGCAGTAGTACCTATTAAAACATTGTAGTTCCCTGTAAAACTACCAGAAGAACCTCCTTGACCAGCTTGTCTACCAATAGCTATTAGAGATGTAGCTGATGTAGCATATTGTCCTGCCAAAGAACCTATCATTACACTATAACCAGCAGTATGTTTTTGCCCTGCTTGGTCACCAATACAAGTATTAGATACAGAACCTGTTTGTTCATCACCAGCTTCATTACCAATAAATGTATTAGAAGTACCTGTTGTTAAAGCAAGTCCTGCTTTATGCCCTGCTAAAGTATTATAAGCACCAGAGGTCACAACTTTACCTGCTGTATAGCCTAATCCTGTATTACCTGCTCCTGTTAGAACGCCAGCACCTAACGCTTCTCTACCCATTGCAACTGAAGAAGATGCAGATGTAGCTTCTTTCATAGCTTCATAACCTATTGCTGTATTATTAGCTCCTGTAATATCTTGTAAAGCAGTAACACCTAAAGCTGTACTTGTTGCAACAGAGCCATTACCTTTACCAACAGTAAGACTATTAACTACAATATCTGTTGAGAATGGTGTTCCTGAAGCTGCTGCCCAAGACATAACTCCTGAACCATTAGATTGTAGAAATTGCCCTGCATCACCATCATTGTCAGGAAATGTTAATGTGTAATTTGCAGATGCTGAATGAGGTGGTCCTAAAAGTTTAATAGCATGTGAGTTCTCAGAACAATTTAATTCTAAATATCCAGAGGTAACTCCAGATGTTCCTTTAGCTTCTAAACTAGGAACAGAGCCTGTAGATATTCCAGAAAGTGTTGTGAAAGCACCTGTACTTGGTGTACCTGCACCGATTGTAGTGCTGTCAATTGTGCCGCCATTAATATCAACACTTTGTATAGTATAAGAATTTGAATAGTTTGCAGCTTCAACAACTTCATAGTTAGTTCCAGAATGAACTCCGGTTTGATATAAAGCCATAGATTTACCAGCAGGTACTAAAATACCATCTGCACTAGTTTTTACAGTTACAGCTGTGTTAGAGGCATTAATTATATAATAATTTTTACCCCCAGATAGTTCCGGGACAAGTAAATTTGATGCTCCGCCAGCACTACCTGTAAGTCTTAGTCGTAGGTGACGAGCTACTTGAGTAGCATTTGAATTTGATAATGTAAGTGTTAAATTAGAAGCGGTAACTGCTTGGTCTACAGTTCCTACTATTGCTTCTTCTAAGGCTGTACCTAGATTAACGTTGGTCGTTGTACCCCACGTACCATCTTGTTCGCCGGTTCCTATGAGTTCTATTGCTAAATTTGAATATGTTGACATATTGTTTCCTTAAGTAACTATTGGAACCCAATCTGGGTCCTGAGTTGTATCAATTATAACCCAATTAGGGTTGTTAAGGGTAGGTGCATGACCTTCTATAAATAGCTCACCACGCGTGGGTGTTATTATTTTACCCCCTACTATACTTGGTGCTGCTCCTACTACTGTTAATGCGCCCCCATCCGGTCTTATTACAATACCATCTAATACTATTGGTGCTATTCCTGCTAATACCGCAGCCCCAACTGTTGGAGTTATAGGTATAGATAATGCTGCTATCGGTGCTACTCCAGCTAATGCTAAAGCTCCTACACCCGGAGTTATTATAGTTCCTCTTACTAAACTTGGTGCTATTCCTGCTAAGACCACAGCTCCGGTAGGGGGTTCTGCAAAATCTCCTATTACTCTAAACGGCGCTACTCCAGCTAAGGCTAAAGCTCCTACACTCGGAGTTATTGTCGCAGTTAAAGATACACCTGGTGCTACTCCAGCTAAGGCTAAAGCTCCTACACCCGGAGTTATTATAGTTCCAAGAACTGCACTTGGTGCTACTCCAGCTAATGTTAAAGCTCCTACACCTGGCGTAATAATTACGCCTCTTGTTATACTAGGTGCTACGCCCGCTAATACTAAAGCCCCTACACCTGGGGTAATAGGTACTTCATCTTCGCCCCATGGGCCTGAACTCCAGGTACCTCGTCCCCAACCGGTAGCCATAATTAGCCCCTTATGTTAAGGTAAATATGCCGGTAGTAGCTGGTAAAACAGTTAATGTATTAGGACTTGCTACAGTAAAATTAGCACTTGATAACTGACACCAACACAAGAGTTTTCCTGCAGTACTTCCAGTTGAGTTCCTAATTATTGCATACTTAATATCTACAATACTAGCGCCAGAAGCAGTAAATGCCAATCCTATAGCTGACATTGTAAATTTCTGTTGTTTAGCATTAGATGGATTTACTATCCATTGAGCTGTTGCTGGTACTAAATTTCTACCCCCAGTAACATACCCACCTGCCGCAGCTACTTCGTTAGTAAGTGAACCATACACGCTTAATGTAAATGTAGACGCGTTACTAGCAGCTTTTGCTAATACCATTTTAAATACGCCTGCTCCTAATGTAATTGTGCCATTACCTATATGTGATTTAGCACTGTTATATAATTGCCATGCTGATGCTGCCATGTTAAATCTCCTTAATATCGGCCATTGATGCACCGGATTCTAAAATATGATGGAGTAACCCGCCATAAACTTCTAACTCAATCTCGTCCCCAATCATTCTAATTATATCTATAAACTCTTGAGCTTGAGACACCATCCAAGGGTTACAGTTAAATATTTTCCCGCTCACGTTTACAGGTATTATTAACTCGTCATCATTTTCTAGCTGTTCATATGCGTGATGCTTATCTTCTTCTAAACACGAATCACATCCGAAAATATGAAACCTCTTAAACCCTAACATCCTAAATAAAGGAATTGCTCTTAATAATACTGTAGAGCCGCCAGGAACTGGATACCACTCTTCAAACTGTGCCTCTAATATTTCTGTTAATATTTCAGATTGTGTATGCCAAACATAAGTTCTATCTTTGGGTAGCTCTTTAAATACACTTGGATGACACTGTGATGCTATAAAATACTTACAGTCTTCTACTACAGGCTGAGTAAATCTTGCATTAAACTTTCTTGCATCTACCATGACCATAGCAGAAGGGGTTATACCATTATCTAAGCACCATTTATAGGCTCCGTTAATAGCTATAAGTTTAACACCATTTGCTCTTAATTGCTTTATTTTTTCTATATGTTGTGATAGAGATGGCCCTCCACCTACTATCATTGTTTCAATATCATTTGTTGGGTACGGCTGTACTTGTAAATATCCTTGTTTAATATTATAAGCTACATTCTTTTTTATCTGGTCTTCATTAACATTAACTACTCCTACATCTACAATATCGTTCCCACCTACCCAAGCAGTTACATAAAATGAACATCCGCCTTTTGTTTTTTTAGACCAATGAATAACACAGTCATGTTCTTTAAACTTTTTTAACCACCATTTAAAAGGTCGCACAGTTAAATGTAATTTATGTCCTACTAATTTATTTGCTTTATCATCAACAGTAGATATTTGAAAAAATACATGTTGAGCAGCGGATAAACAATTATTTATCACTTGGTCCACATGATGAGGTCTTATATGCTCCATCACATCTGTACAATATCCATATGCTGCTTTAACAGGTAATGGTTGTGATAAATCTGCTTCTATAAATCGTAAAGAATGTTTTTGCGTTTCTAACATTGGGACTATATCTGCATCTAAACAGTTAGGTGCAAAGTCCACCATAGTTACATCCATATTACCAAAAAACGCTAGGTTTAATCCTCCACGTCCCGTACCACATCCAAAATCTATAACACTAGACCCAGCTTTAGGTTTAGCTTGAGCTAAAAACTCGTGAGATATTTTTTCGCCAGGGGATTCTTTTCTATACTCTGGCATTTCCCATAATTGTTTATATAAGTCTTTTTCTAAAGGTCTTACATTTTCTATCGCTACTACTGGGGCTTCTCCCGTTACTCCTGCAATTGCTGTCGACATACTATTCCTTTCTATTCAAATCGAATAAGAGCTTCAGTGGCATTATTGCCTGGGAACTCTATGTTTAAGGTTTCATTATTGACGGTTTTATCGCCACCAAAATCTAAAATTGCTACAGTGTATTGTAAACCATTACCTCCAGTATCTCTATAGATAACTGCTCCTCTTGCTGTAAATGTAGATGCAGCCCAAGAAGTATTTCCAAAATTAACCCATCCTACAACTGGGTCAAAAGAAAAACCAGGGTCAGATACAACTAAATTATTTCCACCTGCAGTATATCCTGCACCTACAACTTCATTGGCGGTATCATAAACTACATCTGTATTGCCCGGACTTAAATCTGCTGCATTAGTATAAAGAGCTATCTTATATGTTTGAGTAGCACCAAAATTTAACTCTCCTGTTAGTGTTAAATATTTTAATCCAGTAGTTAATCCTTGTACGATAGATGCCATTATGCAGGCCCCCTACTACCTTTAACAGGTACTCTAGGTTGTCCACTCCTGTAGGAATCACGAGTATTTTTACCTTCGCCTAATCCTAACAGTTCTACCATAGCATCATTATATCGTTTATCTAGCATAGCCATTTTCTCTGCATCTGTCATTAGATATGTATTCGCTTCCAACAATGAACCATAAAGTAAAGCGGTAGAGTAATTATCACCCAACCAAGACTGACCACTAGCGGCAGTAGTAATAGACTCAGGATAATAAAAGTAATGAAGCTCAGCACCATAGTTAATATCAGGTGTTGGGCCCAAGATAAAAGATTCATCATTGAAGACTGCGTAGTATTGAGGTTTGCCATAAAAAGTTGTATCCGTATCTGGAAAAGATTCTCTAATAAAATTAACATCCTTATTTAAAAGAAAGGTATATTCGTTTGTTACATTATCAATAACAGCTAAACTATAAGTTGCAAGCCAATCGTCTGGTACATTTAAGTATTTATTTGTAGCTGAAATAGTACCTGTATCATTAGCACGTAAATCAGGCAAGTTAACAGAGTTAAATATTCTATTCTCTGCTTGAGTTATAAATGTATTTACATCTACTGTAGAGTATTCATTTTCAGTATAAGATTGTATTTGAGCTACTAGTTCTGCGTAAGTCATTGCTTATCCTTATACTAGTGGACCGCGAGCTTTAGTGCCTTTAGTAGCTGCACCATTACCACGAGTTTCTACACCTGTTGTCTTAACATTTTTCTCTGGATAACCAGCAAAATTAGGTACAGGTACATCTTGAGGTTGTGCATAACCGTCTACCATTTTAGCTTTTCTTTCTTGGTTTTCTTTCATTTCTTTCTCCTAAGTTATTGTTATTGTAAATCTTTTATTGCTGCCTTGATTGCATCTTCAGCTAAAACTGAACAATGTATTTTTACAGGCGGTAAAGCTAGTTCCTCTACAA
>Ga0302121_10001011_pt1 | contig 14193 bp, 12 predicted proteins | sample CB21_surface_MG_FD_203120 | JGI IMG/M metagenome (GOLD analysis project Ga0302121, IMG submission 203120) | Marine microbial communities from Western Arctic Ocean, Canada - CB21_surface | ecosystem: Environmental > Aquatic > Marine > Oceanic | place: Canada: Western Arctic Ocean | collected... | reverse complement strand
TGTCGCACAAGCCTCTATACCAATTAGGCAAGGTTCAAGTTTAGGCAGGAACTTAACAACAGCACCACGTCGCAGTTTCTTTTGCAAAACGATGACCCCCTGCGCATCAACGCCATGAAGCTGAAAAACTGACTTGGCAAGATCTATTCCGAGTGTTGTAATGTCCATTGTGGATGGCTCCTTCTCTATGTAGGTTTCTGACATCACCATTATGGCACATTGTGATGCCGATTGGGTGGAGCCGTCCACACCATCAGACTAATGCCAGTAATCTGATGCTTGTTCTCATTTGTCTGACAGCACCTTTTCTGGCGGCAGTAAACGTACCTCAGTTTGTGGAAATGGGATTGAGATATTGTGTTCGGAAAACGCATCCCAAAGTGCTAGATAAACATCACCTTTAATATTGGTTAAACCCAACCTTGGATCTTTAATCCAGAATCGTAAAATATAATCAACCGAACTATTACCGAAGTTAACTATATGGCACACGGGTTTTCTGTCTTTTAACACGCGTCCTACTGATAGGGCTGCCTTGATCGCGATTTCACGGACGGTGTGTGGATCATCGTGGTAGGCAGTACCAAAGTATAAATCTAATCGCACGAAATCATTTGAATGTGACCAGTTTACTACCTGTCCTGTGATGAGGTCTTCGTTTGGGATTAGAAATTCTTTACCATCGCGGGTCACCACGGAGACATATCTCGCACCCAGTGCTTCTATCCACCCGAAAGTATCGCCAAGGCTAATTACGTCACCAGGCTTGATCGACTTGTCGAGCAAAATAATGATTCCTGATACAAGGTTTGACACTACTTTTTGCAGGCCAAAGCCCAGGCCCACACCAATGGCACCTGAGAGAACTGCTAAGCCAGTCAGATCGAACCCCACTGAGCGCAATCCAAGGAAAAATGCTGTACTGTAAAGCGCCACTTGTATAAATTTGATCGCGAGAACTTGGACTGATGGGGAAAGGTCCTCGTTCCGTCGGAGTCGGTCCGCTCCGGTTTTCGCGATTAATCGCGCACTGACCAAGAGTGCTGCCAAAGTCACAGCGGCCTGAACCAAAAGCCAAACGGAAATGCGGGTGTCGCCAAACTGTATTGCAGCGCTATCGAGTAATGAACGCATTATGTCAGTCATATTCAAAACTGACACTGTTCCCCAAGTCCAGCCGACGTAGCGTACCATTTTCCTGGTAAATGAATTCGTAATTAAACGTGTGGACGTGGCGATTATATACCAAACAAAGGCCAGCTGGCCGATCCCGCCCAAAAGGTAGGAGCGGCTTGGCCAGGTGATTTCGCGTAAGGCCCAAACTACGACATAGGTTAAGATAACGAAAATCATTAACCGAAGGCGTCGATGTACCATGAGCATGACGCGTTTCCGCCAAATCGGCCAACCTTCCCGATTTCTAATCCATTCATGAAAGCGCGGTCCTAGCCACCAAGCTAATATAGTCGCGATAATGAAAATACCTAAAGCGATTGCGACTTGATAAGCATTCCAAGGCCGCAATAAACCAAGCAGAAAATTATGACCTTGGTCCAATAGGCTCAATGCAATGTCTTGGGAGTTTTGTGGCGTATCGGACGCGGCGGGGGAGGGCGAATTGTGAAGCATCGTGTCTCTCGATTGGTAATAGTGCAAGCCTATGCTCTGGGGAGGAAATTGCTAGTTAAAAGACACGCCATACAAAAGTAGTTGAGGAGAGCGGGGCGACTTGGTGGCCTTGTCTGAGGACGAAAAATGGTATTGTCAGACAAAAAAGCTTGAAGCGGGCAGGGCTACTTTGTAACCTCGCCTGATGACAAAAATAATAAAGCTCGGCTTAATAGGAGACAACATCTCCAGCTCTAAGTCTCCTCGTCTTCACCGGGCTGCTGGGGAGTTGACGGGGAGCAAGGTCACCTATGACCGGTTGATCCCCAAGGACATGGGGCTTACCTTTGATGCGGTGTTCCAGCTGGCACGCATGTTCGGGTATCGCGGGATCAATGTGACCTATCCCTACAAGGAGGTTGTTATTTCTAAGGTTCATGTGGAAGATCTGTTCGTTCGCGCAATTGGTGCCGTGAACACCGTAGTATTTGAACAGAACGAAGCTAAGGGATTCAACACAGACTACACTGGGTTTATGAAGGCTTATCGCGCCGTGCGTGGGGATGCAGCCCCAGAGACCGTTTGTCTAATTGGCACAGGCGGCGTCGGGAAAGCGGTGGCCTTCGGTCTTATTAGTCTCGGGGCAAAAGCGATACGCTGCGTCGATCTCGATCCGACTAAGGCAGAGGCATTGGCATATGCTCTGCGTATGCTTGGGTCGAGTACCCAGGTGGAAACTGCAAGTGATGCAATTGTTGCAGCGCAGGGCGCTGATGGCATCATAAACTGTACCCCCCTCGGAATGATGGGCATCGGAGGCTCTCCGCTACCCTTCGCGGCGATTGAGGGCGCCAGCTGGGTTTTCGATGCTGTTTACACGCCGGTTGATACAGCCTTCCTGCAGGATGCTGAACGCGCCGGCCTGACCGTAATTTCAGGCTATGAACTGTTCTTCGGCCAGGGAGTTGATGCGTGGTCCATCTTCACCGGAGTCGATATCGATCATGCGGCCCTTCGCACTGCAATTGCGGAGAACGAACAATGAAGACGTCTATCGTAACCGTTTCCATTTTGGGAAACCTTGTCTAAAAGCTGGAAGCTATTGCTGCGGCTGGGTTTGATGGTGTTGAGGTTTTTGAACAAGATTTAATCGTCCACGACGGCAACCCCCGCGAGGCGGGCGGCCTGATCCGCTCGATGGGTCTGGACATCACACTGTTCCAACCATTTAGGGATCTTTCGGTTTGGCCAAGAGGTCTTGTCGGATTAAACTTGCTTGAACGGGGCAGGGCGGTTTTGTAGCGTTAAGTCGTGACAAAAATTCCCCATTCCCCTAATTTCCAACCCCATTTAACCTTCTCGACCGCTGTGGCCTGCTAAAGATGTAAAAAGGGTTGGGTTAGGGACCTAGTAATAGATTAGATTTCTATTTAAACTTTTTTCACCGCATTTAATTTTTGAATAAAATCAGTTAGGTGCGGGACGTAGTCTTCAGGCCCATTGCCGCCCGCGGCGTGCGCCAACGCAAAGCTATTCTTTACTGCATTTCCAACTGGATTCGAAAGGTTCACGTCATCCGCCATTGCTGCCAGATAACGCGTATCCTTTAATGCATTTGTTATTGTGAATTTGTGCGCTTCGCGGTTTCCTTCTATCGCGTACCCCATGAATGTTTGGTAGAATCCACAATCCATACGACTGCCACGAATTACTGAATCAAACTTTTGGGTGGATATGCCTACTTTTTCTGAAAGAGCTAATGCTTCTGAGTATAGAGCAGCATAGCCCAACGAAAGAAAGTTGTTGAGTAGTTTCATTTTGTGGCCTGTGCCACTCGCTCCTATATGTACAATCGTACTAGCCCAAGAGGCGATTACAGGTTTAATCCGATTGAAAACATGCTCAGGTGCGCCAACCATTGTAGATAGTTCACCCGCTTCTGCCTGAACTGGGGTTCCACCCAGTGGGGTGTCAGCCATATGACAATCACACTCCTTCAACTTAGCAGCCAGCATTATGGTAGATTTAGGGTCAGAGGTGGAGCAATCAACAATTATTGTCCCTGGTTGAAGTGTTGGTAAAATAGCTTCAATGATCGCCTCGACTTCAGGGGATCCCGGCGCGCAAATATGAATAATAGATGACTTTGAAGCAAGTTCTTTTAATGTCATTGCCTCTGTCGCGCCTCGTGTTACCAGGTCCTCAACTGGCGAGCGATCAGTATGTGCTATTACAGTTACTGGATAGCCAGCAGCTAATATATTCTGGGCAATTCCGTGGCCCATCAAGCCTACTCCAATGAAGCCAATGTGTTCAGGTTTTCCGTTCATCGTTATTTCCATTTGTTAAGAGTTTTTAATGACCTTTAGCAGGATAATTAGTTATCCATTTGCCTAAGCTATAGGCAGGTTATGAGTTCGACAAACACTTTAAATAAAAAGACTGAGTAATCATATTTTTATGTAATTTCTTAATTTACTCAAGATGTGATCAACTTTCTCAGCTTTGATTTAAGACAACTTAACTACGGGTATCCTTCATCCAACCCTCTCCGCCATTCTGGTCCGCTAAAAGCAAAACAGGGGCTGGGTGTGGGGTTATGTTGAGGTGTGGCCCAAGACATCTCTATTCACGTATTAATTTCAAGCTGACCCGTGCCGCTGCTCCTGCCGAGTGGCGGTAGTTACTGAGCGCATAGATTTAGGCGGTGCCAGCAATCCGATGCTTGTTCTCATTGGCCTTGCGGCGCTGTTTTTCTAGTCCATTCACGCCACACCACATAGATGCCAGTTGCAAAAATCATGGCTGAACCAAACCAAGTCCATTCATCTGGAAGTTGGCCAAAGACCAACCAGCCGTAGATAGTTCCCCAAATCAATAGCGTATAATGGATAGGTGCAAGAACCACGGCCTGCGTTAATTCGAGGGCTTTAATAACCATGATTTCTGCGAAAGCTGCCAGTGTGGCCAATGCCACAATCAATAAGATTTCGACACCCCAAACTGGAGTGCGCCACACAAATGGAAGCGGCGCAGATAAAAGAAAGCTCGCCGTAAGTCCTGTATACGCAACCGTTGTAATTGTGCGGTCAGAACTGCTTAGTATTCGGGACAATATTTGGCGACATGCATAAGCAAGCGCTGCGATTACAACCAAAAACACAGCTGGTTGAAATGAACTAAAACCGGGCCTGATAATAATCAAACACGCAACAAAGCCTATGGCGATCGCTGTCCATCTTCTAACTCCTACGTATTCTCCCAGAACTAGTGCCCCGAGTATTGTAACAAAAAAAGGAGCTACAAAACTTACTGCAACGGCATCAGCAATCGGCACCATTGATATTGCGAATATAAATATCAATGCTGAAGTTCCTGCTAAACAGCCTCGAAAAACTTGCAGCCATACATGTTCTGTTTGAAGTATGGTGACACCTTTAAATATTAACACAATTAAAATTCCGAAAAGCAAGCCTAACTGCCTCGACCAGGCCACTTGGACTGGGTGAAAGCTTTCGGTAAGAACTTTAGCGATCGTGTCCACTGCAGCAAACAGAAACATGCCACTGGCAAAATACAAGATACCCATAAAGTTTTGATTTAAGAATTGTCCAAAATTGGAAGTGAATTTTGGCATTAGTCATATTCCGAATAAGGGGTTTGAAGTGAGTAAATTCCAGTGTCTGTGAAGGGCGCCAGTAAACCTTAGTTGAGTGCGATAAGTCTAAGCTGTTTACAGCAGTTTAAATAGCAGTGACGCCAGCATGTTTATAAAAAAGAGAACAAAGCAAGTGGCAATGTCAGACGGTTCGATTTAAGGGGGCATCACCACTTCTGGCACGCCCCCTTCTTTCTTCTGCCCGACGCCAGACAGTTATGCCTGCAATCCGATGCCTGTTCTCTTTTGTCTGACAGCACTTATTGGCAAGGAGCCGGCTGGATTTTGGTATTTTAAAACCTCAGCTGTACTTTCATCGCTTGGCTCCGGTCTGTAGCGGTTTCAAAGGCCTCAGTCAGCGCATCCATGCCAAAGCTGTGGGTGATCAACGGGTCCACCACAATAGCCCCCTCTTGCATCAACGCCACCGCGACCCCGAATTCAGCGTGAAAGCGAAACGAGCCGCGCAAGGTGATTTCCTTGGCGGTGATGGCCTGCATCGGCACGTTCATATCGCCGCCTAGGCCAAGCTGAACCAAGGTTCCACTGGGACGCAGGCATGCAACCCCCGCCGCCAAAGCCGACGCTGCGCCGGAGCATTCCAAATGAATGTCGATCTGCCCCTTTTCGGCCTGATAGGGTTGTAAAGCACTGGGTGCAGTCAATGTGTTGAGCGCTAGATCCGCACCGCAGGTGAGCGCCATTTTGAGTGTATAATCTGATAGATCGGTTGCAACGATCCGCGCCGCGCCCGCATGGCGGGCGGCCAGCACGCTGAGGCATCCAATGGGGCCACAGCCGGTGATTAACACGGTTTTGCCCCGCAGATCACCAGCCTGCGCTATGGCATGCAGGCAAACCGCCAAAGGCTCCGCCATGGCCGCTTGCGACGCCGTGAGCCCCTCCGCGCGCACGCATTGCGTTGCCCCTGCGATCAATTGCTGCTGAAACGCACCTTGGATATGGGGAAAGGGCATCGCGCTGCCATAAAATTGCATGTTTAGACAGTGATTTTTCTGATCCTGGAGGCAATAGGAGCAGCTATGGCACGCCCGAGACGGGGAGATGGCCACCAATTGGCCAATCTCTAAATTATCGATACCTGCGCCCAATGCAGCCACAAGTCCTGAAACCTCGTGTCCCAAAATCATCGGCTCACGCAGTTGAATGGGACCGAACCCACCATGTTGATAGTAGTGCAAATCTGAGCCGCAAATGCCCCCCGCTTGCACATTAATCAGCACCTCACCGGGGCCGGGTTTTGCGATGTCTCGGCTCTCCAAGCGCAGGTCGCGTGCGGCATGAATTACAATTGATTGGTTCGCGCGCAACATTAGTGTTTCTCCAACTTATTATTCAACGTATAGTACAGATAGTTAGAAGAAAGCACCAAAGGAATTTGCAATGACGCTTCAAATGTTCAACTTGACCGGGAAACGTGCACTGATCACAGGCTCCAGCCAAGGGATTGGCTTCGCTCTTGCGCGCGGTCTCGCCGGTGCGGGTGCTGAAATTGTTCTGAATGGGCGAGACCCGTCCAAGTTAGATGCTGCGGCTGAAATTTTGAAAGGTGACGGTGCCACTATTCATCAATTGCTTTTTGATGTGACAGACCACGAAGCTGTGCGTGCGGCGATTGATGATTTTGAGGCCAAAGTGGGACCAATTGATATCTTGATCAACAACGCTGGAATGCAGCACCGCACTGAGCTTCACAATTTCCCTGCGGATGCATTCGAGCGTTTGCTGCAAACTAATGTGGCGTCTGTTTTTCACGTCGGTCAAGCGGTTGCGCGGCATATGATTGATCGCAAAGAGGGTAAAATAATCAATATTGCGTCAGTGCAAACCGCTTTGGCACGTCCGGGCATTGCCCCTTATACCGCCACCAAAGGTGCAGTGGGCAACCTGACCAAAGGCATGGCAACGGATTGGGCGCAATTTGGGATCAACTGTAATGCCATCGCACCGGGATATTTCGATACACCGTTGAACGCGGCGTTGGTGGCTGATGACGAATTCAGCACATGGCTTGCCAAGCGTACGCCCGCTGGACGTTGGGGCGAAGTGGAAGAGTTGGTGGGCGCGGCTGTGTTTTTGGCCTCGGCGGCATCAACCTTTGTGAATGGCCACACGCTTTATGTCGATGGTGGGATCACCGCTTCACTGTGATCGCCTGAGGCCGCTGCCCGACATAAACTGTGAAAAAGTCTCTTGCAAAAATTTTGGAAATTGACTTAGCTTTTTGTACCTAACTGGGCAGCGGGGTGTCTTCCGGACCCGCCCAACGTACTATGTGACGTGTGAAATCCCCGCAAAATTTGGTGCGTAAAGCATCTTTTTTTGAATAGACGGTTAGTGCTTTGCACGGCTGTCAAAACAACGGGAGCATTTCGATGAAAACTGCAGGAGTGGTGGGTCTTGGCGATATGGGCAGTGGCCTGGCTAAAAATCTGATTAAAAATGGCTTTTCTGTCAAAGGGGCTGACTTGTTACCCAACAGATGTGCGGCCTTTGAGGGTCTCGGCGGGCAAATTTGTAGCTCCCCAGCCGAGGTGGGCTGCGAGGCACAGGCCGTGTTTGTTATGGTGATGAAAGGTACTGAGGTTGAGGATGTCATCTTTGGTGCCGAAGGTCTTTTGACAACAATGGCCAAGGGCAGTGCCATCATTTTATCTGCCACTATAAAGCCAAGTGAGGCGCGTAAACTTGGCCATGCCATGGCAGGTTCCGGGATCCATTTGATTGACACGCCGGTGTCTGGTGGGTTTCCTGGTGCTCAGGCGGGGACGTTGACGTTGATGGCGGCCGCGCCGGATGCAACTCTCGATGCGTTTTTACCATTTTTAGAAGCGGTTTCAGCCAATATTCACCGAGTGGGGACACAGCCCGGTGATGGCCAAACGGTCAAAGCCTGTTTGCAATCTCTTATCGGAGCACAATTTTCAGCAACTTTTGAGGCGGCGGCTTTGGCGGCCAAGGCGGGGGTTCCTGGTCAGGTTTTGCTTGATGTTTTTTCCACATCTTCTGCGGGCTGTGGCGTGGTGAACAATGCGCTTGAAAAGATCATTGATCGTCAGTTTGAAGGTACGGGAAGCCATATCAACACCATGCATAAGGATTTGACCATCGCAATGGGGTTGGGGGAAGAGCTTGGCGTGCCGCTTCACACCGCTGGCTCTGCCATGCAGATCTTTCATGCTGGCCGCAGCAAATATCCCAATGGTGACAATTGGGTGTGTACGCGGGTGATCGAGCAGATTGTCGGCGCGGAGCTGCACCGGGATGGCTCCAAATGAAACTTGGAGTTATTTGCGACGGCATAAGCCGTGATCTCAACCACGCCGTGGATGTTATGGATGAGTTTGATCTTAATTATGCGGAGTTGCAGTTTGTGGGCGACGCAGAAGTTGGTGACCATTCAAGCCAAGAAATTGCTCAGATTGATAGGCTTCTGCGCGACCGGGGGAAACCGGTTTCCTGTCTGTCGCGGCATATATTTTCTGGCATGAGCGCTGCAAACCGGCCTGGCGATGAGCTGCACCGAAAGCATATGGACGCTCTCAGGCGGGTCATTGATATGGCGCATATTGTTGGCGCGCCGCTTGTGCGCATTATGACCCAACGCAAGGAGCAAATACTTTGGGGCAAAAACGGTGCTGAAAAATGGAATGTAGCTCATGGGGTTTGGGACACGATGGCCCCGATGATTGCACCGGCGGTGGAATTGGCAAAATCTGAGGGGGTGGTTCTGGTGGTTGAAACCGGCAATGGCACTTTGGTCAATTCAAATTTTACAGCCCGCCGGCTTATTGATGACTTGGACGCGAAAGACACGTTGAAAGTTCTTTGGGACCCGGGCAACAATTGTTGGTGTCATGAGCTGGCCTATCCAGATGGTTATAACGTGCTGCGCGGGGGCTATCTAGGCCATATTCATATTAAGGACGTTAACGTGGACACGCCGCGCGCTTTGCTGGAAGTGCGCCGAATGGGCGAGGGACAACTGGCAAAGCTATTCGCGCCCATGGCTGACGCGCTCAGGGCCGATGCCTATGATGGGGTCATATCCTTCGAAAGTGTTTACCATCCTGGAAATGGGAACTTTGAAGAAGGGTTCCGGCTCTGCATTGACCGCTTCAAAGCGCTATTTGGGTAAGCTGGTACAAATGACGATGATAAAGCCTATCCTTTATAATTGCCAAATTTTTAGAGGTTTGCACATTCCGGCACCGCGGAGATAACGGTTCCATCTTTAAGGTGCTGCAACAAGTTGTCGACTGTGAGCGCGCCCATTGCTGCGCGGGTTTCAACGGTTCCGCTGCCGACATGCGGCAGAAGTACTGTGTTAGGCAAGTCGCGTAGGGCTTGTGGGACGGTGGGTTCCGCTTCGAAGACATCCAAGCCGGCCCAACCGAGTGTTCCGCTTTGAAGCGCCGCGATCAATGCAGTCTCATCCACGACTGATCCGCGGCTGACATTGATCAGTGTGCCATTCGGTCCCAAGGCCTCCATGACCTCTGCGTTCACCAGCTTATCTGTGCTGGGCCCACCCGGCGTGATGCAAATCAAGACATCACAATCCTTGGCCATCGCGGTCAGATTGTCATAGTAAGTGTAAAAAACGTCCTTCTTGGTCCGCGAGTGATAAACAATCTCAGCGTTCCAAGGGGTCAATTTCTGGGCTATTGCTTGGCCAATCCGGCCCAGGCCCAATATACCGACCGTTTGATTGTCTGCGGAGCGTGTCAGCGGCGCATTGCCATTGGCTTGCCATGCGCCCGAGCGCACATAAGCATCATCGCGTAGGACTTCACGATAGCACGCCAGCAGTAACAGCAAAGCGGTTGTGGCCACCTCTTCGTTCAGAACATTTGGTGTGTGAGTGACAACAATTCCGCGACGAACAGCTTCCGCCACATCGATGGCATCATAGCCGACACCATAACCGCTGATTGCCTTTAGATTTATTAAGGAGGCCATAATAGCCGGGTCAATACCGTCGTGGCCGTTGGTGATCACATGGGTGATGCTGCTCGGATCGAAATCATCCAATTGGTGGATTGTGAAGGCGGTTTCAAGACGTTTGCGCATGTCAGCGGTCACGCCCCCGATTTGAAGTAGATTGGTCATCCTGCGTCACTTTCTGTGATTATGGGTCAAATTTTGGAGATTGGAATGGACACCGTTTTTCCGGTCAAATGGCGTGCCAGATGGTCATGAATTCGTTTACGGGTCAGAGTTTCGTCTGCGGCCAAAGCGGCTTCCAGAATATCGTGATGATGTTTGATGTTATCAGAGATGAAATCAAACCTGCGATCCGCCTCCATCAATTGCTGCCGAAACTGACTATAAATTAGGCTGTGCATTTGCTTCAAAGTCCTCGATCCGCAGGCGGAAATTAATGTTTGGTGAAACTCTTTTTCGGAGCTGAACCAAATATCTACCAGTTCGGCGGGATCTTCACGGCTGTGAATGCGTTTTTCGATATGGCTCAATTTATGATGCGACGCGGTTAATCGTGCCTCCCAAGCGACACCGCCCTTACGGATGGACAGCACGGCACCTTCGCCCTCCAGAAGGATCCGCATGTGGGTAAGCTCGATCAATTTTGTCGGCGACAGGTCTGGAACGCGAAAGCCCCGTTGTTCCTGAAAATTGACCAAGCCGTCCGTGGCCAACCGAAACAAAACTTCTCGCACCGTGCTGGCTGAGCATCCGAACTCTGCGCGCAAAATTTCTGCGCGAAGTTTGGCCCCATGCGAAAATTCATTCGTGGTCAGTCTTTTTTCAAGCACATGAAAGATGGAGTTATCATACGTCATGTGTCTTCCTATCATGATAAACGGGAATAGTGAATATAATTTCGACAATAAAGTATAATCTCAAAATTAATAAGAAAAGTTCACTTTGTACTTGCTGATCGCGATTCGCAGACTTAACGTCAATATACTAAAATTCGTAAAGGCACGGTGAAGTGCCAGAATTTAACTCTTATCGTCTGGGAGGACATTATGAACTTTTCGAAAACTGCGGCGTCAGCTGCTTTAATCGCGTCAATGGCTGCAACAGCGGCCTTCGCGGGCAGCCACGCCACAACAACATTGCGCATTCAAACGCACTATGCGCCTGAAACCGTTTCGGGGAAACTAGCGGCGCAATACATCGCTGATGTAGAGAGTATGTCCGGTGGCGGAATTAACATTGAAATGTTTTATTCTTCATCTGTTGTGAAGTCAGTTGAGACATTTGATGCCGCTGCGACTGGCATTTTGGATTGTGACATGACCGGTGGTGGATACCAAACTGGTAAAAACCCTGCTTTCCAATTTGTTGGAGATATTATGGGCGGTTACGCCACACCGTATCAACAGCTTAGCTGGCTGTATTATGGCGGCGGTCTTGAAGACGCCCAGGCTCTGTACAACAAATACGACATGCAGCTGGTTGGCTGGTGGGTCTATGGGCAAGAAAGCCTCGCCTCATCAAAACCATTGGATGGTGTAGCCTCGTTGAAAAATTTCAAATTCCGCTCGCCCCCGGGTATGGAAACAAAGATTTTTGCTAAGCTGGGTGCGAAGCCAATTGTGATGGACTTCACAGAAATTTTTACGGCTCTTGAAACCGGTATCATCGACGGCGCAGATGCATCTGGTCTGGCTAACAATGTTGGATTGGGCCTCTACGACCTGGTTAAACATGCAAACTTCCCTGGGTTCCACTCCATGCCATCAGATCACCTTGCTTGTAACAAATCTGTTTGGGACGGTATGCCAGAAGCACACCGCACGATCATGACTGTTGCAATGGAAGCATTGGCGCTTCGTACAGCTTTGACCTTTGAAAAAGCGAATGCCGCTGCAGCAGCTAAACTGCGCGCCGATGGCGTTACCCTTTGGCAGTGGTCAGAAAAAGACTTGCAGACTTTCCGCGATGCTGCTCAATCCACTTGGCCTGAGTTTGCGACAACACCAGAAGCAAAAGCGCTTGTGGCAAGTCACATCGATTATCTGACAGAACTTGGCTTGGTTTCCAACTAAGACCGAAGCAAAAAATGACAGGCCCGACAAATGCTGGGCCTGTCATTATAATTAATTATATATCGGAAGTGTTTTATGCGAGCCTCAATTAATAACGTAATTCAGTGGACACTTCCTTTAGCCTTCATAGCTTGTTGTAGTTGGATCGTTTGGAATGGTGCCACTTACATAATGGCTTTTGGGGGACATACTGATGCCCTCGCAGCACGGTATCGTCAGATAATAGCGCTCGATTACGTCATCCTGCTCGCACTTCCCTTAATTGCCTTAGCTGGTATTCTGAGTGTCCGAAGTGCCCCAATGGAGCTTGAAGATCCAGGCCCCTTAGACGGGATCGCGATGTTCATCGGGCGCGTTACGATGCTATTAATCGCTTTAATTGTCATCGTGATGATGTACGAAGTGATCCTACGATATGTGTTCGAGCGCCCTACATTATGGGCTAATGAAATGTCTTTGTGGCTTGCTGGGTTCGTATTTATTCTAGCTGGATTTTATGCGATGCAGCAGCGCAGCCACATTCGCATTTATCTTCTGTATGATATTATGCCGCGCGGCTTACAAAAAGTCTGTGACACGGTCTCGACTTTATTGATCGTCGTATTTGCGTTCTTTCTGGTCTATGGTGGCTTTGGCGAAGCGAAAGCTAAACTGCTCCGCTGGGAGACCTTCGGCACCGCTTTCGACCCTCCTATTCCCGCGACATTGAAACCTTTGGTATTGACCGTAGTCACATTGGTCGCGCTCCAGGCTATCTTGAATTTGATCAAGGACTGGAACTTAGAACCGGAAATCCACACCGCAGCAGACGACATCGACCAAGACGAAATAGAACGCCTTAAAAAATCTTTGGGAGACGTATGATGGATATTGGCACAATCTCACTCGTCTTGCTGCTTGGCTTGTTGATACTGCTGGCCATCGGCATGCCCCTTGGTCTCGCATCAGCCGTTATGGCTGTCGCGGTATTGGTTATGAAATTTGAACCGGCTTTAATCGTTGATCCTATGAGTTTTGGCGATGGGTTGCTGACGCGAAAGTTTGGGACAGGGCCGTTAAATATTTTGGCGCAAAAAATATATGGCCTGCTCACGGACTATGTACTGATTTCAATCCCCTTGTTTATCTTCATGGCGTCCCTGCTTGAGCGGTCTGGAATTGCTAAAGGGATGTATACATCCTTGAATGTGTGGCTCTCGGGCGTGCGTGGGGGGATTGCGATTGTAACCTCTGTCATGGCTGTGATCATGGCGGCCATGTCTGGCATCATCGGCGGGGAAGTTGTTTTACTTGGGTTAATCGCACTGCCGCAGATGTTGCGATTAGGATATAATCAAAACCTCGCAATCGGTACTATCTGTGCATCGGGATCGCTTGGGACGATGATACCGCCTTCCATTGTTTTGATCATTTATGGTCTGATAACCGAAACATCTATCAAAGCGCTGTTCACTGGGGCATTTGTGCCTGGTTTGATGTTGGCGATGATGTTTATCTTGTATATCATCATCCGAACTCAGTTGAACCCTGAGCAAGCTCCGCTTCCTGAGCTTAAACCTGGAGATCCTCAAGGTGCGGAGAAATGGGCGCTGTTTGGTGCATTCCTTTCGATCATTACCGCAGGCTTTTGTTTTGCTTTGCTGCTGCGCGTGGTGTTTTTTACGCTTACGGGACAAAATACGTTTGAAGAGGGTGTCGATGCAATTACTTACGGAACGCCCGATTACATACCTTGGTTCGGGGGGCTTACGGCTTTATCGTTGGCGCTAATCTTTTTCGTCTTTGGTGTAGCAAGAACACGTATTGGTTGGAATATGGGCAAAGGCTTGGTTGCACCTATTGTTGTTATCGGCGTTGTGCTGGGATCAATTTATGGTGGCATTTCTG